>TARA_R100000049_G_C1956776_1_pt1 | contig 14339 bp, 11 predicted proteins | sample TARA_R100000049 | Tara Oceans TARA_R100000049 (sample SAMEA2619992) | marine metagenome | biome: marine biome (ENVO:00000447); feature: mesopelagic zone (ENVO:00000213) & marine oxygen minimum zone (ENVO:01000065); material: "saline water (ENVO:00002010), including plankton... | reverse complement strand
CGTGGCAAAACCGTCTTTATCTTTTCATTTTTCCGTGTCCTTCCGTGTCCTTCCGTGGCTAAAACATGACAAGCGGCGGCTACCCCCCCCAGAGCCAGCGGGCGACTACGGAATCAGTAGTGAGGAGGCGGCACCTCCTGCTCCTCCGGCCGGATATTGGACGGCGAAATATCCTTCAGCTGCTTGTGCAGCGTCTTCTTGGCATCCCACAGCTCCCGAATATCCATTTCCTGCCTGGCCACCTGCTCACTCAGGGTATTAATCACGTCATCCTGGAACGCAAGTCGCATTTCCAGTTCCGCAATTCTGTCTTCGAGGGTGTTTTTGCTCATGAGGTTTGGTCAGCCCTTTCAGTAATCTGGTATCATGCCGCCTTTTACCGCCACAGCCGGGTTTCTGGCCAGGCGGCGCTCATCGGCCGGACATGCCATGTTACCTGATGCCCGGCTTTTTATCGTTACTGTAAAATCATGGAGAATAATCAGCCAATGCGTAATCCAGCCAAGGCGATCCTCGTTGCTGTTCTGATCGCGATTCCGGCACCGTTTATACTGGGCCTTCTGCTTACCACCACTCCGGACCCCCTGCGCCTGCTCGCCATTGGCGAAGGCCTTGAGGCCCTGGGCGCCAGCGGTGGCATTGCCGCCTACATCATTGCCTTCGTTCTTTTCGCCGTTGCCGGCTTCCTGGCAATTGCACTGGCCGGCAAGCAGCCTGCAACCGCAAACAATGCCCGCAGCCAAAGCCGTCCGGCCCGTGCCAGCCAGCCTGCCAACACCTACGATGACGACGAAGACGATTTTGACGACAGCACCCCGGAAGGCAACGAAGAGGGCACCGTCAAATGGTTCAACGTGAAGAAGGGCTTCGGCTTTATCGTTCGTGACAGTGGCGACGAAATCTTCGTACATTTCCGCGCCATCCGTGGCCGAGGCCGTCGTGTTCTGCGCCAGGGCCAGCTGGTTCGCTTCAACGTGGTTGAAGCTGACAAAGGCCTGCAAGCCGACAACGTGTCTATCCTGAGCGAATAATTCTGCTCTGAAGACAGCAAAAAGGCAGCCAGTTGGCTGCCTTTTTGCGTTATATGGGTGGTCGAACTGTCAGTTCCACACCACCTGCTGCTCACCCCGGTGATCCAACCGCCACCACTTTTCATCCTCTACCGGATCGCCTTCTTTCCAGTCACCCAGACTGCAACGGATCTCACCCTCCATCGCCCGCCAGGCACTTCGGGCGCATTCCAGATCACTGTTCCAGGGCAGGTCTTCACCCTCCAGTACCAGAGAGGTAAATCGTTTGCCAAAGGCACCGGGGTACAAACTGATGCGAAGACGAGCGCCGTTGAAGGAAGCCGTACCCTTCGCCACCGATGACACGTCAGAATCATCCAGCTGTAACTGGTCAAGCTGGCCTTCCAGCCAGCGCGACACCGCGCCCGACTCAAGGTCACGAATATAGATTTCCAGATCCTGCACCCGAGGATTCTCCATGCTGTTGTTCACAATGCAGCACATAGTGAACCGGCCCGGGCTTGCCTGCAACCCATCGTTCGAGTTCCTCACGCAGATCTTCCGCCAGAAGGCGCCGCAGGGTTCCAGAACGCTGACGTTCATGCCAGCCGACTTCGGCGGCCGCCTGCTGGATCGATAACCGGGCCAGCTCCTGCTCGGAAACCGCCCAGTCATCACCCCTCGCCAGCGCCACCAACGACTGGCGCCGAAGCGCATCCTGCTGGCCTGCAACCGCCAGGGCGCCCAGTGGCCCCCGACTGGCAAACAGGTCAAGCCGCGCTGCCGCCCGGCGCACCCACTCCAGCATGCCACCGGGCCGCGCAACCATCCTGCTGTTCCGGGAGCTGGCATAGTCTACTGCTGCCGAAGACAGCTGGATGTTCCACCGTTTCTCAATTGCCGGCTGGTGCGCCATCAGGATGGCCTTGCGCTGGGTTGCACTCATCTCCGGCATCATAAGCGAATCGATGGCCCGGCCCAGCGACTGAGCCAATCGCTCCGGCGCACCTGAATCGCCGTTATCTTCAGACAACAGAAGTACCGGGCCCTGCCAGCCAGTAACCAGCTCATGCACTACACCATCCGGCTGCTGAATCAGCTCCAGCAACCCGGCAGGAGACACGTTGTCCAACATCAGGGCAGGCCAGTGCAGCGGGCCGGCTTCAGCTGTTGGTGCGACAGGCTGGTCTGACGCCATAATCTCGGCCTGCCGTCGGGGGTCCACCTGAACCCAGAGAAAACCGGGCATAGACTTCAGCACACTCAACCAACTGGTTTTACCGGACCCGGCATCGCCCTTCAGCCAGATCAGCGCCCGGGAGTTGGCTGCGGTGATGACCACCACTTCTTCTGCCAACTCGAGCCAGGCCGGATCGGTAACCGTTAAGGGAGTAATGTCCTGATCCACGCCGACAACCGGTGCCGGTGGTTCCTCATGCTGCGCCGGCCAATGGCTGACCAGTTCCAGCACCGCCACATAGGCTTTGTCCTGCAGCCGTTCAGCACCCGACGCCAACTGCCTGAGCAGGTGCGGCCACTCGAGCCAGGACACCCCATAAGTCTCCCGGGCTCCGGAAATCCAGTAAATCAGCTGGGAAGACAGGTCGCCATCACCCCGGACTTCGGTAACGATCGGCTGTTCGCCCTGAATGGTGCGCACCAGTTCGTCCAGGTCGACACCCTGGCGCTTGAGAAACGGGGCGATGTCCGGAATCGCGTCCAGCAACGCCAACAGGAAATCTTCTGCAGTGATTACCGAACCGCCGCGGCGGTCGACGCTGTCCCGGGCCTGAACCACTGCACTCTGGCAGGCCGGAGACAGGCAAGCTTGCCAATCATCCATTCGGCAACTCCTTCCTTGGTCATGAGAGGCGCATCATCCTGATGCGATTGTGAAAACGGTCGCAAATTCTAGAGGCCCGGGAGAACCGGAGCAACGACAAGCCGACAGTTTTGATGACTGGCGCAAGGATTTGTCGTTGCTCCGGGCTATCTCACTGCGAGAGGGTGACCTCAAAGGCATCCGAAGCCCAGCCGCTCACGGCCGTTTCCGACTCAGGTAACGGCTCCCCTCCGTAGACAACTTGCTCCGAGTTGCCGTACTGCAACCAGACTTGCGTAGGCACCTGCCCTACCGGCGGCTTGCTGTAATCACAAACGCCGTTGGGGAAGATCTCTGCCACGCGCCTGGCGAAGTTTTCAGAATTCAGCACTCCGGTTGTCAGATTGACAGGGTAATCGGCCGGATCGACCGGTTTCAGCTGACACTTGTTGTTCAGGGTACGGATATCATCGCCGGCAACGGTGCGCGGGGTGCCGAAGCGGGTTTGCACCAGCAACGCCTGCAACTCAACGACAGGCTCGGTAATGGGTGCCAGAAGATCGGTCACCAGGGGCGGCAACCCAAGGTCTCCCAGGTCCAAACCGCACACCTGGCCAGTTGCAACATCCAGAATCTGACCGACTTCCGGCGGCAAGGTGGGCAAATACTCCAGCCCCGGAACAACCGGATCCGGGTAGAGCAAGCCGCCCGTCAACGGCAGCACCAGACCGGAGTCAGCCGTTACTCCAGACAAAGAGAGACAACGATCCCGGGCAGTGTCCGGGCGGTTTCGAACCAGTTTTTCCGGCAACTCGCCACCCTGTTCATCCTGCTCTATACCCGCCAGCCACTGGTCCATCACCATGAGTGCTTCCGTGGTAAACACCGTATCACCGGCAATGGGGAAGGCACCGTACCAGATCACATGGTTGAGGGAGTGCCCCTGCACTGCCTCTATACGGGCACGGGTCTGCCAGGAGTGGTAGGCATCGTGGGCTAAACCGGGATCCGGCCCACGCAGGTCAATAATCGGCACGCCTTCGAAGTTTTCCCCGGTGTTGATCGCGCCGGTCCGGTAGGCATTGGTGATCGCCTGAAAGTCTCCGCGGGTGCGCCCGGGCTGGTAATCGATATCAACGTTGAAGCCACCGATTTCACGGTTCAGGTCCAGGAATTGCTGCCCGCTGATCAATCCCTCCTGAAGTGCCCGAAGGCCATACTGTACGCCCTCGTTATTCAGTGGGATGCCACCAAAGCCATACCCCAGAAGCTGCTCATTTGGCGACCAGACTTCCGGAGACCGCTCACCAAACTGGCTCTTCATATAATCGATCAAGCCGCAGCGAAGACCGCCCGGCCGCTCTTCCGGGTGATACACGTCAACGCCATCAGGCAGTTTCGGACAATCCTCCTGGTCCGGGTACGCGGCAGGGAAAAATGCCAGGTCCGAAACCACTGGATTGATGGGCAAGTGGCCATACAGAAACGGCCACTGCGTGGGCAGCAGGCCATTGTTCAGCAACCCTTCAAAGAACCCCGGGGCACCCTCCGGGCTTTCCGGTGCCTGCAAGCCAAGGTAATTGCTGATCAGGTTGTAATCCGCAAACTGGGTAGCGGTTGTCCAGACATCCGGATAGGAGCACTGGACGATCAGGCCCTGATAGATACCGGGATAGGCATTAGCAACATGTTGCTGGGCAATTGCGCCTCCGGAGCAACCGGTACCGATGGTGTAGCGAATCGGCCCGTACTGCTCGACGATATGCTCCTTGGCCATCACCAGGGATTCAGCTGCCGTCACCAGGTTAGCGTTATGCCCCAGGTTAGACTGCGCAGTGGAAAGGGTAACGAAGCCACGGGCCAGGGCCACTGAAATACTGTCGCCAAGCAACAGCTCGTTGCCGTTGGTCAGGCCCGACACATCGCCATTCGGAGGGTTGCCCATGCCGTAGCTCACCCCCACGTTCCCACCGTGGTGAACCAGAACCTTACCGTTCCACTGCTCCTGGGGGGCCAGTGCCGTCCATTCCTCACCGGGCTGATAGAGTGACATGACCTGATAGCGGTCGCGGTTCAGCACACCCGTCTCTACCCGCACAATGAACGGCAACTCCATGCCTTCATCAGTGGTGATAGTGGCAATATCTTCATCGGCAGGCGGGTTTTCAGGGTCGTATGGCAAGAAGGCATCCGGCAGGCCCGGATCCTCCGGGTCAAATTCGGTGAACAGCCGGGTGAGTTGCTCTGCGGGTACGTATTTAAAACTGAACTCCGGTGACTGATTGCAGGCCTCGTCTACTGCCGCCGCGTTAGTACAGTTCCAGGGCTGAACCTGGGGGCCGGAGAAAACCGGACCACCCTTTGGGTGGTTGGTAATACTGGTGGCAATCCGGCTTTTGCCGCGTTCCAGCAACACTTCCAGCGTGTTACTGCCGAGCTTGAGGCCGTTAACCAGGCCACGCCATGCACCTTCTCCAGCTTCCTGAAACTGCCCGGTGATATCCTCATCATTCAGGAATACCCGGGCATCCTGCAGGTTTTCCGCCACAACCTCCACCAGCGCGTCACCGCCACTGATCAGGTCTGCCCGGTTAGACAGCACCCGGATTTCGCCCTCGCCCTCTGGCAGCGCTCTGGGGCCACCGGGTTTTGCGGGTTGGGCAGTTTCCGAACCTGTGCCGGACGACACTGATGCGGAATCCGAACCAGAACCACCGCAACCGGCCAGGGCAAGGACAACGGCTGCTACCAGTGCATTTCTGGAGAACATAACGGCCACCTCATTTGTTGTTGTTTGTGTACCCGAAGGTGCAAAAGTCAACAAATGATAAGCGGGCGTTATATGAACTGGCTTTGGTAACTCCGCCCGGGGGCGGCGTCAAAAGTGTGAACTACGTCTCACAACACTGTTTACCAGATACCGGTGTTACCCATGCTGGCCCAGGGCTCCTGAGGCTCCAGTGCATCACCTTTCTGCAACAGCTCAATGGAGATATTATCCGGCGTGCGGATAAAGGCCATGCGACCATCACGGGGCGGGCGATTTATGGTTACGCCATTGGCCTGGAGCTTTTCGCACAGCTCGTAGATGTTCTCCACCCGAAATGCCAGGTGCCCGAAATTACGGCCGCCGGTGTATTCCTCCGGATCCCAGTTGTAGGTCAACTCCACCATCGGTGCCTGATTTTCCCGGGCATGGGCTTCGTCTTCCGGAGCGGCCAGGAACACCAGTGTAAAGCGGCCCTGCTCGCTGTCTTTACGGGAGATTTCCACCATACCCAGCAGGTCGCAGAAGAAATGGAGGGTGTCGTCCAGATTGCTGACTCGAATCATCGTATGCAGGTATTGCATGGCTGGCTCCTGAATTTAATGGCTCTTAAACCACCACAGTTTACGTTATTCTCGGGCCATGACGACAAACGCAGATACCGAAACCCTCCTCAGCTTTCAGACACCCGCCGTGCGCCACCTGGCCTGGCTGTGTACTGCACCCCAATTGCTCGAAGCCCCTGTGTCTTTCTATCCGCCGCAATGGTTACCTGACAACTACCTGGAAAGATTGCAGCACTGGGACCAACAACCGGAAGCCATGCCCGCAAGGCTAGCCCAGCCCGCAGAGCGCCGGTTAGGCCATTACTTTGAGCGCTTGTATGAAGTGCTTCTGAAGGACTTGCTGGGGTGGGAGCTGTTACTGAAGAACCAGCAAATCAAAGCCGATAACCGAACCATTGGCGAGCTGGACTTCGTAGTGCGTAACCGCCAGACCGGTTGCCTGGAACACCACGAGATCGCCATTAAATACTATCTGGGCGTGAACGAAGGCGAAACCGGCACCCGATGGTACGGCCCCAACGCAAAGGACCGGCTGGACCTGAAAGCAGACCGAATACTGAACCACCAAAGCCCCATGGCGCAGCGGGTGGAGGCTCAGGCGTTGCTGGCAGAGCTGGGGATTTCAGAGGCCATTACCCCGAAAGTGTTTATGCCGGGTTACCTGTTCTATCCCGGTGATCGAGTGGAACTGCCGGATTACGTGCCGACGGAGCATTTGCAAGGGCGCTGGTGCTATGCCCGCGAGTTGGAGAACTCCGACCTGACCGGCTGGGTGCCGTTGAAAAAGCCCCATTGGATTGGGCACTGGAGGCAGAATGAGCAGCCTGATGTTCGAGCTGCCCGGGAGGCGCTGGAGTTTGTGGAGGCTAAGGGCGTGCCGGTGTTGTTTGCTCGGGTGGAGTGGCAACCGGGGCTTGGGTGTTGGGTTGAGAGGGGGCGGTGGTTTGTGGTGCCGGGGGAGTGGCCTTTGGCCTCATTTGCTTGACGAGAAAGATTGCACTAATTCACGAGTACCGTCAGGGTGAATGGCTTCGAGATAGCCGGGCGGGTCTATCGAGCACTGATATACTGTTCGACTGTGAGCGATAGCCTTAGCAAGCTCACCCGAGTCACGAGCCGCATCAACCTCAGCCCATAAGTCATCACTGGACACCGGCTCTGGAACTAACGGCTCTACCCTCACCCGGCGATTACCCTGCACAATGGAAATCAGATCCTCTGCTGAGACCTCTCCAGCCACAACCCTCCCAATCTCCGCCCAGTATTCGATCTGCTTGGGCGTCGAGCGACGTTGAATCTGCGCCTCCGCTGATGCTTCACGGATCAGCTTGTCGTCAATTCGAATTGCTGTCGCCATGGTGCCCTCCTGAATGTTTTCAGCTAACCGTATGCACGGATTACTACAGGTGTTGCATTTTGCAACACGAAAGGGAACCACGGGGGCAATAAGGGCCTTTAAATCGGCCAGGCATCAGCCGGGCGTAGTTTTCTGTATTCACCCATCGAAATCTTGCCCAGTTGCGGGGTCCTCTCCAACCCTTGCTCGCTCTTTGGGGGATTTTGGCAAGGGCCCAATCTCAGTTGCCCGAAATGCAGTGTCTGAAAAACAGGACACGGGCTGTTGTGCATTCATACGCTGACCTGGTTGGGTTTCAGCACAAAACTATTCCTCAGTGGGCAAACGTAGCCATTCGAGTTCCAACCAAAACCTGAAGGAGGGCTTTACACAACACAGGCTGTTTCAGGCCGACTTTGGCGATAGGTGGGCATATCCACGCTGCCCAATTGCGGAGTGACTCTGCATTGCCTGCGGCCCCACGCATACTGCCGCTGCTTTTTCAATATCTCCGCGCCCTCTCCCTTCTGCCAGTCCTCCAGATCGAGGTCTCGCCAGTAGCGGGGGTTACGGCTAGTAGTCTGGTCGTACTTGGCGGTCACCGGGTCCAGGTGGCGAAACGGCTCCAACCGGGGCATGTCTGGCAGGGGTTGGGTGACGTCCATGTAGCGTTGCAACATATCCCACAGGGCCAGCACCTCAGTTTTCTCTGCTTCAATGTTGCTCAGGGAGGTTTTGTTGAATTGCTTCTGGGTGTAACGATGCACGAACATCAGCCGGTAGAAGATACCGCCCCGCTGGACCACTCGCTCCACGTAGGCATCGAACTCCACAAACGGTGCCTCAAAAGAACGTCCCTTGCCCAGGGCGAACTTTACCTGCCCGGTGACCCGGTTGAACTCGCTGCAGCCATCTTCCAGGGTTTCGTCCAACTTCTTTTCCAGGGTTTTCTCGAATGGTTTCAGGATAGCTCCAACGACGTTGGTCATAAGCCAGTTGGTAGTGCTGGGAATGATCCAGAATGCAAAGAAAATCCACGATGGCACCAATACTAAGAGCAATAACATGAAAAGAAAGGCTGGCAACTCAAAATGGTCAGAAACACTAATTACACTCCAACCAACTAAAGCCACCCCCCCGATAAGAAGTGTGAATATCCAGGTAAATGGCAACAGCAATATTAAAAATTTAAGCCCCGTTTTTTCATTGAGGAAACGCAATCGCTGGTGATCCCACCACCAGTGTTCCTTATAGAATTCTGGATCGTCTCGTTCACTGGACTGAACGGTATCAATATCCTCCACGGTTCTGTGGTATGGGTTAAGGTTCGCGTACGCACCATACGGCTGCAGCTCGTCGCCAACTCGTGTTCGTTCTTTTGGCGAGATCGGCAAGGGCCCGATCTCCATCGCCCTGAAGGCCGTGTCGCTCACTCCGGACCGCTGTTTCTTTTCAGTCATCCATGCCACTCAAATCGGCCAAGCCTCGGCCGGTCGTAGTTTGCGGTATTCTTCCATCGATATCTTGCCCAGTTGCGGCGTAAGTTTGCATTTGCGCTTATCCCACGGATACTCCACCTGGCGCTTCAACCACTCAGCACCTTCGCCTTTTTTCCAGGCTTCCAGATCCAGGTCTCGCCAGAATCGGGGATTACGCCCGATGCGCTGGTCATGCTCCGCAGTGACCGGGTCCAGATGCCGGAACGGCTCCAGTCTTGGCATATCAGGTAGGGGCTGGGAGGTGTCCATGTAGCGTTGAAGCATGTCCCACAACGCCATCACCTCTTCCTTCGAGGGCTCGACCCGGCTCAGGGACGTCTGGCTGAATTCTTTGGCGGTATAGCGATGCACGAACATCAGGCGATAAAAGATACCGCCGGCTTCAATGATTCGCTCCACGTAGGCATCGAACTCCTCAAAGGGTGCTGTCAGTTTCTTGCCGCCCGGCATCGCAAAGCTCACTTCACCCGTCTCACGACTGAAGTAGCTTTCTCCGGCTTCGAGGCCTCGGTCCAGGAGCTTGCTGAGGAGTTTGTCAAAGGGTCTGAGTAGCAGGGCGAAAGCGCCCATGACCCAAGGTGTGGTTTTTATAAGGATGAAGAGAGAAGCCGCTATCCATCCAAAGCCAGCTAGAAGAATTAACACGAACTTCAGTAACTTCGGGAGTTCGACTAAATTAGCCAAATAGATCGCCGACACCCCACCACCGACGAGCACTAGACCGCCCCAAGCGTAAGGTATTAGTAACAGTAAAGCTGAAAGACCAACGAATGCCTTGCCACTGAGAAAACGAATTCGACGCTGATTCCACCACCAATCATCAGAATGAAAAACCTCTGGGTCACTCTTGTCCTGATGTTGAACAGCCCCCACATCCTCACAAACTCGGTAGAAAGGCTGAACGTCTGCATAATCGCCAACAGGTTGTAGATCTTGCCCAAAGCGCCTTCTGCTTTTCACAGGTTCGGGAATGGAAGGAATATGATCGTCCCGCCTTCCGCAGCTCTTATAACCGAAGTTGTTAACATTCTGACTCACACGGTAACCTCTTTAATAATCCAATACGGTACAGGATCATTATTGAATGGGTTGAGTACCTGTTGCTTCTTATCGGGAAGCGTTTCATGTTTCACCGCGTCGAACGGTTCGTATTCATCTAGTACGGGTGTCGGAAACCAGAACTCCCCAACTTCACTTTCGAGACGGGCCTGTAAGACAACCCTCAGGCTAATGGTACGCTTTTCCATATACCCATGCGCCCGGGTTTCACCTCCCACTAGATTTCGCTCAACCAGAAAATGCACTGAATTTTGTTCCGGCACGGCAACCCAAGTTTTAACTTTCTTCAACGGGGTATTTTGGGTCAAATTATACTGATCTACGCTCCATGCGGACGTCTTAGAAGTCTGGATATTGATGTGGGTATATTCGAGCTCTTGGATGCCGAGCCTCAAACCTGTCTTTTGCTTCCCGACACTGGCTTGGGTGCTCCCTTGAGAAGTTTGACCAAGGTTGAACTTGCTGATTACTGGTGATGTTAGCGTTACTCTATAGTCATTTTGTGAAGGCTGACGATCCGAAAACATTGCCTTTTCAGCCTCGCTCAAATCATTGTAACGTTTTGCGGAAACGCTTAGGGGCGCGAACATGCTGAGTAATTGTGCATAGTACGATGCATCATTGTCTTGAAGTCCCGGATGACTTGGACCAATCCCCAGAGGCCCTCTTTTCAACACCTGCTCAAACTCACTATCAGTCGCAATCGCGGCATATATACTGCCACCCAGAATGAGGCCCAACCCAAAGAGAGCCCATCCCCAACCGGGCACAAACAACAAACCATGCATTATCTTTGAGAATACGAAAAGGCTGCCGCCAATCACTGCTAATCCATGACCAAGCGCGGCATCCAAGTCTCCCCGACTCACGCTATTGCGAAAATCCCACGCGCTTACGGCCACCATAACGCCAGCCGCGAAGAAGTTCACCAAGGACATAGAGCGTACAATGGTACTCGCTCCATCCCTCATGAGTTTTTGTTGTATGAGAGAACCGATAAGTGGAACAGATCTAATCTCGAAAAGCGGTCTTAGTATTACCCTCGAACCCAGTGTGCCAGAAGCTGGTGAAGTCGCTACATGGAGTTTCATTAATGCTGCCGATATATCAAGAAAGGCTCCGAAGGATTTCAAATAAGACAAGCCCAGCTGTTCGGTGTTTGCATTCAGAAGGCTCCATATTTCTGAAGTGAGGTTGAATGCGGCAAGACCTACCAAAACTCGAGACAACCCAGGACCGTCCGCAACAGCCTTAGCCTTATTAGCCCAATCAAATCTCCACGCACTGAACTTTAGAGCTTCTGGATGATCAATCGGCAACACAAACACCCAGGTGTGGGCAGCCGCCTTCACCACAGCTTCGCCAACCTCATCAGAAAGCCTTGCCGGACTGGTGGAAGCAACTTTTTTACCAGCCGCGTCAACCCGATCAGCAAACAGGTAATCGTTGCGTCTTGTTAATGCCTCACTCTGAAGGTCCGCGTCGGTCAACCCGAACGAAAGTCCTTTTCCATGTACACCTACAATGCTGAAGCGCGTCAGGTCTACAGCATCCCTACGCATCACTCGTAGTTCGCCGCCGAGTTTTGGATCCGCAATATCAGCCGCTTCACTGACTGCGGCAAACACCCGCTCCAGCTTGATGGCCGTCAAGTCGCCACTTTCACGTAAACGATCAGCGACCTTAAGAACAGCCCCACTCCAGCCACCCAGCGCAGTTTCAAGCATTCCCGCAACAGTGCCGGCAGAGCCAACAGAAACAGAAGAATTGCCGTCATCATTAGTGTCAGAATCAGCCTCCTCATGCTTTAACTGCTGCGCAATGGTGCTAATGGCTGACAGGCCGAGGCCAGTCAGATGCTGTTCTGTGAGCATGTCGTTCTTGTTAGATAGAGCTTTTAAATGCGCCAGCAGCGGTGATACTTCTCCCTCTGCACATCCTTCATTAGCCAAAGCCGCAATAATCGAACTCTTGTCCAATCCCTGCTTTAGCAACCTAGATAGAATACTGGGTGCCACCACCCCCTGGGCCCTGTAAATACCGGGTAATTGCTGAATGAGGTCGAGCAGACCTGTATGCAGAGAGAATGCTTCACACGGGCCAAGCCCTGTGTGATACAGGTAATCACCGCAGATTGAATCAAACTCACCGCTCTCAATCAGTGTTTCGAGTTTCTGCAGATGCCCCGTTATGTTCTCAAGCATCATCTGGCGTTCTGAATGCTCCAGGATTTGATTGAGCTTGTCCTGATCTACTGCTGCTCGCAGCTTTCCAATCTGATCGCTTGAGTCAGATGCCTGTGGATCGAATAAGGTCTGACGTATCAGCATCGCCGAATGAACCAGCGGCTTTTCCTGTATGGAGACATCAATAGCATCGAGATAGTGAAGCGCCAATTGAAGCTGCGCCAACGAATGGCGCAACCTGAACAACGGGTCCGGGATAGCCACGCAAACGACCCCCTTCTGGGAGCGCAGATGCTGCAAAAGATCTGCTCCAGGGGGGCAGGAAAGGTCAAGAATGTTCGCCACCTCCCCCTCGTCACTGCCATCCACCGGCTCTGGTGCGGTTGCCTCCAGTGCAAGTTCAAGCGGGTTATTCATCAATTGCTCAGTGTAAGCAACCGGGTCTTTTACTTCGCTTCGAGAGGCCGCACGCCGGGCCGACTCCCTCGCCTGCTTCTCGTTGCTCTCTAATAACTTCGAGAGCTTGCTGCATAGTTCGTCTTCACCCGGCCCTTCAAAACTGAGCACGAAGTCGCAGGGATTCTCTATCATCAGTTCAATGCCCAGATCCCTGTGCCTCAGTTTCGGAACATCTTCAACACGTGATGCAGGAAATCCGGTTTCAAAACTCAACGAATCAACCGATGTGACAGCCCAGGCGTGACCCACACCCGTCGTCCTTGCATTACGAGTCGCTGCACTCTCTTCAAGTTTTTGGATGTAGGCCCAATCCCACTGGATTTCACTGTAGGCCATACGGAAATCGTGCATCACCGCTTGCCCCTGGAGAAACACTGGAACAAGCACATCGTCCAACCACTGTCCGGCTGATGGGCGCACCATTCTCAAGCCAGATTCTGGGTCACCAACCTCCGCCCGCACTGCCTGAAGATCGATATCGCTGAATTGGGAGTTCTGACTGATCTCTAATTCTCGCCAGAGCTTGTCTTCGCGGAAAATATAAAGAAAACCAGGCCGCAACAGTGCTACGCCTTTCCCTTGATAAACGGGGGCATTGGAGCCACGTCTAACAGGTAAGTTGCTGGCGATCTCTGCCAGGGGCTTAATCCTTACGAGGGTATTATCCTGGTAATCTTCACGCTCAATGTTAGATCTTGCGTGCTTCAGGAGAGGAATCGAGATCTTGCCGCCATCGCGCTTGGGCACAGTCAGTACGAGATCCTTAGGATCGGTATCGTCGTAATCTGCTCTTCTTAGAATCGAGCGATCCCGGGACTCATCTGCAAAATCCACAGCACCTGTCATACAGTTTCCTCCCCATCAGTCCCTTTAATCGCTTCCACAGAGCCACGCTCAAGATGCCCGCCAATCACATCAATGATCAGTTTTCGATCGGAGCTCGGTAACTGATCAAACTCCACCTGGTCAGGAGAGGCAGTTTTGCGCTGGCCGACCATTGCCAGTTCGGGAGGCTGTGGCGTTGCCGTCCCATCTTTGCCAACAAGGTTTGGTAGTTCCGGATTAGTAGAACTTTGCCCTGAACCATTCCCCGGACTCCCCCCAGAATTAATCTTGATCCCCGGCCCACTCAAGGTAACCCCACTGGGGTCCAGCTTGATAAAGCTCCCACCACCAGAAATCGTCAGCTCCGCCCCGGCATCCAGCACCACTTTCGCACCGGCTTTATGATGAACTTCTGTACCGGCTTCCGAGGCCATGGTGCGGCCGGTTTTCTGGTGGAAACTGCCGGCGATGGTCTGGCTGCAGTCTGCGCCTACGGAAAGCCGGCTTTCACCGTCGGTCGTACAGTGTTCAGCGGCTTTTAGATGGCTGAACTGGTGGTTCTCCACCGTCAGGTGGCTGTCGTTCTTGATGACTTCGGTGCGATTGTTTTCCGTAAGCAGGTCCAGGTCTTTCTGGGCGTGGATATAGATCTGTTCTTCACCAGCTTCGTCTTCAAACCGCAGTTCGTTGCTGCCCTCGCCCTTATGGGTTTTGGTTTTTAATGTGGTCCGGGTTTTGTGTTCCGGCAGCGCGTACGGCGGTGTATTGGTGGCGTGGTAGGTTCGGCCGGTGATGATGGGCTGGTCCGGG
>TARA_R100000049_G_scaffold5444_1_pt1 | contig 14345 bp, 12 predicted proteins | sample TARA_R100000049 | Tara Oceans TARA_R100000049 (sample SAMEA2619992) | marine metagenome | biome: marine biome (ENVO:00000447); feature: mesopelagic zone (ENVO:00000213) & marine oxygen minimum zone (ENVO:01000065); material: "saline water (ENVO:00002010), including plankton... | reverse complement strand
CCCCGCCGATGTCATATCGGGCAAAAAAGAAAATAGACCAGATGGCCTGTAAGCCGGGTTCTGTCCATGCGGCGAACCGCACTGGATGGCCATTCATCTGGGACGCCCGTCGCCGGACGCCTCCTGCAACCAACCCGAATGGTGGCGCGGAAACCCGCCTGCCGACAATGCCGAAGCATCCGGCCGACCATTCCTATTAGGTTTTGCTCCCGGTGGGGTTTACCATGCGTCCCGCATTGCTGAAGGACCGGTGCGCTCTTACCGCACCCTTTCACCCTTTCCTGATGGCTTGCGCGATCAGGTGGTTTGCTTTCTGTGGCACTTTCCCTAGGGTCGCCCCCGCCAGCCGTTAACTGGCACCGTATTTCCATGGAGCCCGGACTTTCCTCCCCCGTTCCGAAGAACCGGGGCGGCCATCCGGCCATCTGGTGGGCGTGATGTAGGTGACATTGACCCCGTCGTCAAGAAAAAGCAGTTTGTACAGGGACTTATACGATCGTTATCCGAACCATGCCAAAAACGCATGGAAGCCCGGAAAACTGCGGGTTTGCCATATCCCTCCTAAGGGGGTATGTCGTGTTTTCAGGCTCATATTGATGATGCCGGATTTTCATTTGAAGGATTGGCCATGCGTGCGGCGCTTTGGATTTCAGGCGCAATATTGATCTTTTGTGCTGTGTCTTTTGGGGCGCAGGCGAAAGACGTGCGTCTGTGCTATGACGACTGGCCGCCTTATGCCTATGACGATCAGGGTGTTGCGCGCGGGCTTGCGGTGGATCTGGCGACCCGGTTCCTTGAAAATGCCGGGCATTCCGTCAGTTTTGTCGCGATGCCGATGGCGCGGTGCCGTTTCTCGCTGCGGCAGGGGGCGGTGGATGGCGTTTTGCTTGATGATCTTGCCAAGGCTGATGAAACCGGGCTTGTGATATCGTCCCAGTCCCTGGTTAGCAAGGTGACGGTGGCCGTGGTCAATTCGGGCTTTTGTCTTGGGACCTATCAGGGCGTGCGCAGCCTTGATAACACCAACTGGCTTAAAGTGATCGGGCAGTCCTATCCGGCGGAAATCCTTGCCAACGAAACCATGCATCCGGTGGAAGTTGCCGAATATGCCAAGGGGTTCGAGATGCTTAAACGGCACCATGTCGATGTGCTGTTTAGCGATCTGGCCTTTCTGCGTTTTGCTGGTGGGGATCAGAAAAGCCTGACGGGGTTCAAGGTGCTTTTGCCTGCGGTCGAGATTGAGGAGCGGTATTTGAGCCTGCGGTCCGATCTGGCACCGGTGCTGAACGATTTTGACCGGGAAATGGCGCGCGGGCTTCTGACCGGGGTGGTGGATGGTATCTATCACCGGCATCTTGGCTTTAGCCGGGTCGGTTTTGCCCGCTATGTCGGGTTATCGGATGTGCCGATTGCCAATCCGGGTGGCCTGATCGTTCAGTAAAGTCCGGCTTTATCGAGCAATGCGCGCAAAATTGCGGCGCATTCTCCGTCCACCTTCCCCGAAATATCGGCAGGCCGCCAGTGACGCTGAAAGGCGATGCGGCGTTTAAGCGCGTCATTCGGGCCATATCCCAGACGGTCGAGCATCGCATCGAATTCGGTTTCGGTGCAGGTTTCATCCATTATCGTGATGTCCGCCGTGGGCCACAGGCCGATGCCGTTTGCCGCCAGACGATCCCATGGGAAAAGTTCGCCGGGGTCTTCCTTGCGGTCCGGGGCCATGTCGGAATGGGCGATGATGCGATCAGGCCTGATATCATGACGGGTCAGGATATCGCGGCATAGCGCGATCACCGCATCGATCTGAATATCGGGAAAGGCGCGATAGCCGAATTCATGACCCGGGTTGACGATTTCGATGCCGATGGAATTGGAATTCACATCATCGCATTCCTGCCACTGACCGCGCCCGGCATGCCAGGCGCGTTTATCCTCGTCCACCAGACGGAAAATGGTGCCGTCTTCCTCGACCAGATAGTGGCTTGAGACCGAGGCCGTCGGATCGCACAGACGATCCAGCGCGGCCTTACCGCTTTGCATGCCGGTATAATGCAGGACGAGGATATCGACCTTGCGGTCCCCCGCACCATCACCGGGCCTGTCGCCGCAATTGGGCGAGGGGCGGGCGATGATGTGGTTCTTGAGGTCGTCATTTCCGGCAGACATTGTGGGCATTGCGGCCTAGTCCATTCCCTGTTCCTGTTGCTGCGGCGGTTTGCGCAGCATGATCACGCCAACCCCGGCCAGAACCGTCAGGCCGCCGATGATTTTAAGGGTGCTGATCGGTTCGTTAAAGACAATGAACGATCCGGCGACACTGATCACCGGGGCCAGCAACGACCACGGCACCACCACATTCACATCCTGCGTTTTCAGCAAATGATACCAGAAGCCATAGGCCACGATGGACGACATCACGACGGTGAAACTCGTGTTGGCCCATGCGACCCAGCTTGCATTGAACACCGCCTCAACCGCAGCCGGTTCGAGGAACAGCGAGAGGATCAGCAATTGCGGGGCAGCCATCAAAGCCATCCAGCCATTAAGCTGGAAGGTATCGATATTGCCGAGTTTTTTGATCATGACATTGGCAACCGCCCACATGAAGGCGGCAAAGACCACCAGCAACAGGGGCAATTGCAGGTCGGTCATGGTCGGGTCCCAGAACATGATCATCACCCCGACAAAGGCCAGTGTCATGCCCGAAAGCCGTTTCCAACCCAGCCGGTCATTGAAGAAATAGGTCGCCAGCATCGAGGAGAACGGCACACCGAGCAGAACGATAATCGCCACCGGCCCGGCATCAAGCATCGAAAGCGCAAAGAACAGCACGCCGAAATGGCCGGTGCCAAAGATGACCGACAGAATGGCGAGACGGCCAAAGCGGCCAGACGGCATTTTGGTGAAGGGCAAAAGCAGGATCGCAACCGATCCAAAACGGATCGCGGTCAGCATCAGGGGCGGTATTTCACTGACCGCGCCTTTGACGGTCAGCATATTGACGCCCCAGATCACGGCAACGGACAGGGCCATCAGAACGGCTTTGAGGGGCATGGCAGGGGCTTTCGGCAAAGCGCATCGGCGCTGGTGGCGCGTTTGCGGGTTTATCGGTATGCCCCTTCATCGGATGGAAAGAGCAACCCGACAAGTGAATTGTTTTCAGTTGTCGGGTAAATTGTGACCGATCCGAATAGTGCCGTAAAGCATTGGTTACCAAGAGTTAAGCTTGGCCCTTACTTGGTCCATGTCATGGCATTTGCCCGATGCGATGTCATCCTGCCCGCAGCGGATATTTTTCAGCACGTAAAGCTGATACATGATGTCATCCATGCTGGCATCATCGGGAAGCCTCGAAATCGCGTCGATTGCATCCTGTTTTACCGTGCCGCGCATGCCGATTTCCCCGTAATGTTCCGTCAGAAGATTACGGTTTCAGTCGAAAAGCTGCAAGTGGTGTGGCCAGCCTTTGGGCGGCGGTCCCGGGCTTATGACAGCCCGAGTTCCTCGCGGAGCATTTCGAGTTCGAGCCAGCGTTCTTCGCCCGCTTCGAGTTCGGCACGGGCCGCTGCCATGCGGTCGACCTTTTTCTGGAAGGCATCCGGGTCCTTGGTGAACAGGCTGCCATCGGACAGGGCGGCTTCGATTTCGGCAATCTCGGCCTCAAGCTTGGCGATCTGGCCGGGCAGATTGTCGTATTCGCGCTGGTCCTTGTAGCTCATCTTGCCGGTCGGTTTGGGCTTGGCGGCCTGTGACGAGACGGATTTTTTGCCGCCTTTGCCCGATGTGCTGCCCAGCTTTTCCTCGGCGACAGCCGGGGCGGCGGACAGTTTGCGTTGCGCGATATAATCGGAATAGCCGCCGGGATATTCGGTGGCGATGCCGTTGCCTTCCATCACGATGGAGGATGTCACGACGCGATCCAGGAAGTCACGGTCGTGGCTGACGAGCAAAAGCGTGCCTTCGTAATCGGCCAGCATTTCCTGTAACAGATCAAGCGTATCCATATCAAGATCGTTGGTCGGTTCGTCCATGATCAGAAGGTTGGTCGGCTTGGCAAGCTGTTTGGCCAGCAAAAGCCGGTTGCGTTCCCCACCCGACAGGGCGCCAACGGGGCTGCGCGCCTGTTTTTCGTCGAACAGGAAATCGCGCAGATAGCTTACGACATGGCGCGGATTGCCGCGCACCATGACCTGATCGCCGCCGATATCGCACAACGTATCCCACAGGGTCATATTGTCATCAAGGGCCGCACGTTTCTGATCGAAATAGCTGGCATTGAGGTTGGTGCCGATCTTGATCGTGCCGCTATCGGGTTCAAGTTGCCCGGTCAGCATTTTAAGCAGGGTGGTTTTGCCCGCCCCGTTCGGGCCGATGATGCCGACCTTGTCGCCGCGCAGGATACGGGTCGAGAAACCGGTCAGGATCGTTCTGTCGCCAAAGGATTTGGTGATGTCGGTGGCCTCGATCACGACCTTGCCCGAGGTGCTGCCGGCGTCAGCCGCCAGCGACACATTGCCGATGCGTTCGATCTGCTGCGACCGGGTTTCGCGCATGTCCCACAGGCGGCGCAGACGGCCCTGGTTGCGTTTGCGACGCGCCGAGATGCCCTGCACGGACCAGACGGTTTCCTGGGCGATCAGTTTATCAAGCTTGGCGCGTTCTTCGGCTTCCTTGCGGAAGATTTCCTCGGACCATTCTTCGAATTTCGAGAAGTTCTGATCGGTGCGGTGCATGACGCCGCGATCAATCCACAGGATGCCGGTTGAAATCGCGTTCAGGAAGGCGCGGTCATGCGAGATGACGACAACCGCACCGCGGAAGTTTTTGATCTCGCCCTCAAGCCATTCGATGGTCGGCAGGTCAAGATGGTTGGTCGGCTCGTCAAGCAACAGAACCTGCGGATCGGCGATCAGCGCGCGCGCGATTGCCGCCCGGCGGCCTTCGCCGCCCGAGAGTTTGGTCGGGTCGGCCTGCGGATCGATATTGACCGAGTCCAGCAGCATATAGACGCGATAGGCATAATCGATTTCATGTTCGTCGAGTGCGGACAGAACATATTCCTCGACCGTCGCGAAGCCGTCGAATTTCGGTTCCTGATTGAGATAGGCGATCTTGCAGCCCGGCTGAACGAAGCGTTCGCCGCCATCGGCTTCGATTTCGCCAGCGATGATTTTAAGCAGGGTCGATTTCCCGCCGCCATTGCGCCCGACAAGGCACAGGCGATCCCGATCACCGATGGCAAAGGAAACATCGGAAAACAGATCGTTGCCGCCAAAGGTCAGACGGATATCGTTTATATTGATCAGCGGTGGCGCCATGGAAAAACCGATAAGCTTGAGGTCATGAAAACTGGCCCCCTGCAAACCGCAAATCGCGGCATCTTGCAAGGGAAATCATTGCATGCAGGGCAGGGGTGCGTCGCAAGTGGCTGTTATCAGGGCGTGACCCTAGCGGATATTGCGTTCCTTGCGGATCTGATCCCAGGCGGCATTGATGCGGGCCATCTTGTGATTTGCCTGTTCGATGAATTCGGGCGGCATGCCCTTGGCGATCAGGGTGTCGGGATGGTTTTCGCGCGACAGTTTGCGATGGGCGGCCTTGAGGTCATCGTCGCTGGCATCGCGGCCCTGCCCAAGCTGTTCATAGGGATCGGGGCCGCCGGGGCTGGTATAGGCATGATGCACGCGATCAAAATCAATATCGGCAAAGCCGAAAATGGTTGCGACCTTGTGCAGGAAGTCCTTTTCGGCCGGGTGCAGGGCACCATCGGCCATCGCGATCTGATAAAGCGCTTCGAGGATGCCTTCGAGCAAAGCACGTTCGCCGCGGAACAGAAGGGCGATCTGCCGGGCGTAGGGTTCAAAGCCGTCGGATGATTTGCGCGCCATGTCAAACAGGCGACCGACATTCTTTTCCTCGCCCGGCGGGATGTGGAACACGCGCTTGAAGGCGTTGATTTCATCACGCGACACCACGCCATCGACCTTGGCCATCTTGGCCGACAGGACGACAACGGCGGTGGCAAAGGCGACCTGACGCGCATCCTGCCCGCCGGGGAAGCTGCCCTGTGTACTGCCGCTATAGCCGCCAATGCGGGCGGTGCGGATATTGTGCTTGATCCTGTCGACGACATGACCGGCCGCCGCCCCCAGAATGGCGCCAAGCGGCCCGCCAAGGGCAAAGCCCGCAGTGCCGCCGATGATTTTACCCCAGATGCTCATACTTCTGATCAGGCTCTTGGTTGCGAAAAGGACATTCATTTATCGCCGTATCGGCCAGATGCCGACAGGCAAAGCGCATTAGATAGTACAGGTGAAGCAGGAAGCCAGTCTTTTCATTCAGGGAATCGTTGCAGTGTACCGGGCGCGGTGGCGGCAGGGGGTAAATGTCGCGTCCTTTCAAGGGTCTGAGGCCTTGGCAAGTGGCGTCTTTCCGTCCGGCATGCACCATTGTAACAAAACGGTAACCCAACCGGAGATGAAAAGGCACAGGTGCAGCCCAAGATAGCACTCATGCATCAGATGCAGGGCAATAGGGCGGAAAACGCGTGACCTGCTATACCAAAGTGTATAGTACTATACCTAGGGTTAGTGTCCTGTTGAATATAAGTCTCTTGGGAGATTCGTAATGAGCTTTTTGTCGCGCATGAAGCTGATCTATCAGATTTCGTTGATAGGTTTAGCTGCGCTTTCTATTTTTGCGATCGTTGCCATGGTCCTGTTTGTCGCGGATTATCAGCGTCAAACTGCGGAAACGACTGCCGAGGAAGCCGTCGATGACCGATTGATCGTTGATGGGATCGCCCGAGAATTCCTGAACGCCCGGAGGCGTGAAAAAGACTTTCTGCTGCGGCTGGATGAAAAATACGCCGCCGACCATGCAGAAACGGTTGCGATTGTTCAGTCCGATTTGAAAAAGCTGTCAGATGATCCGGCCCTTGATCCGTTTGATGGTCAAATTTCGTCCATTGCGACGTCCTTTGACAATTATGCGGCGCAATTCGAAATCATCGCTGATTTGCAACAGAAAATCGGCTTGAATGAAGAAAGTGGCCTGCTTGGCAGTCTGCGCGCATCGGTTCACAATGTCGAGGAAGCGCTGGACCAGTACAAGGCCGACAAGCTGACAATCATCATGTTGATGATGCGCCGCCACGAGAAGGATTTCCTGGCGCGGATTGATCCGAAATATGTTGCGCGCATTGATGACCGTCTGGCGGAATTTGGTCCGGCATTGACCGCCGCCGACAGTATTCCTGCTGCGGAAAAGCAAAAGATTGCCGATCTGATGAAATCCTATGTGACGGATTTCAAGGCGCTGGCGGCGGGGATCCTTCAGCGCGAGGAAGAATTGGGCAAGCTGAGCGACTATTACGCTGCGGCAGAACCGGTTCTGGAACAGCTTAGTGCCGATATAGCGGCCATCGCAGCCACGAAGAAGGCGGAGGCAAACGCCATTTCGCAGCGTAGCCTGATGACGACGGTGGTGATGTTTGTTGTGGGGGCGTTGGCGTTGCTGGTGCTGTCCGTATTGCTGTCAAAAGCAATTGTGCGCGCGATAGCCGGGCTGACGACAAAGATGACGCGGTTGGCGCATAACGACTTTGATGTCGACATCAATGAAGTCAATCGGGCCGACGAGATCGGCGAGATGGGCCGGGCGGTTCTGGTGTTCCGTGAAAACGGTATTGAACGTGTCAAGCTTGAAGCCGCCCAGCGCGAGGCGGATGAACGCCGCCGTAAACGTCTGGAAACCCAGGAGCGGTATATCCGCGAGTTTGATCAGGCGGTGGTGGCTGTCATGGCCGAGGTTGGCGGTGCCGTTGACCAGCTGCATCAAGTGTCAAATGTGCTGCGCAAAAGTGCGGATACTGCGGCAAACCAGTCCTTGGCGGTGTCATCGGGGACCGAGGAAGCATCGGCGAATGTACAGCTTGTCGCGACGGCGGCGACCGAGCTTGCGGCATCCATCAACGAGATTTCCGGTCAGGTCAGCGAAACATCGAACATGGCGCAATCCGCGACCGAGCGTGCGCGCCATACCAATGAAAACATTCAGGGGCTGAATGATGCCGCGCTCAAGATCGGGGAGGTCATTGGCCTGATCAGCGATATCGCCGGGCAGACCAACCTTCTGGCGCTTAATGCCACCATCGAGGCCGCACGTGCCGGTGATGCCGGCAAGGGGTTTGCGGTTGTGGCAAGCGAGGTCAAGAACCTTGCCAACCAGACGGCCAAGGCCACCGATGAAATCACCAGCCAGATTAACGGTATCCAGCAGGCGACCGGATTGGCGGTTGAGGCGATTGATGAAATCGTGCGGATGATTTCCGACATCAGTGAACGGGCATCGGCCGTTGCCGCCGCAGTCGAACAGCAGACGGTCGCGACCAGCGAGATTTCGCAGAATGTCGAACAGGCCGCCGCCGGGACCGAGGAAATATCAGCCGCCATGCAGGGCGTATCGGCAGCAGTCGCCGAAACCAATGTTGCCGCCAATGACGTGCATGGTTCGGCCGATAATCTTGGCACGCAAAGCGGTCATTTGCGCGGTCAGATTGACGGGTTCCTGGAACGCATGCGATCACTTTGACGGTGAAATGTCGACATTAATGTGCAGCCCGGCCTTGTCCGGGCTGCTTTTTTTGCGATAAAATCCCGACAAAGCGTATAAGTGAATGCCGCAAAGCGCATCGCGAAAGTTAACAACGGGATTTCAGGAACGCCGCATGACCGACACACCACGGACCGACAAACCACGTATCGTATCATCGTCACATCTTGTTTCGGAACGCGCGGCCGAGCTTTCCGAGCTTGAATTTGCCCTGATCCTGTCGGGCAATGCGTTTAACCGCTGGATGGTGCGGTGCATGCGGGCGGCGGGCATGCCCGATGTTTCGGTTCTTGATATCCTTGTTCTGCATAACGTCAATTCACGCGAGCGGGAAAAAAGCCTGTCGGAGGTCTGTTTCGTTCTGAATGTCGAAGACAGCCATCTGGTGAATTATTCGCTTAAGAAACTGCGCAAGCTGGGACTGGTTGACGGGATCAAGCGCGGCAAGGAAGTGCATTATTCGACGACCAAGGACGGCCGCGCGATGTGCGAGAAATACCGCGAGGTGCGCGAAGCCTGTCTGGTGGAGACGTTCCAGCGACTGGGCGTCAATCACGAGGAAGTCGGCGATGTGGCCAAGACGCTGCGCGCGATTTCGGGCGTGTATGATCAGGCATCGCGTGCGGCGAGTGCGATGTGATTGACTTCCAGAGTTTCTGAAGAGCAGACAAAGGGCAGCGCGATGGGTATCGGGGCTGCCTTTTTCATGTCTGCGTTTTAGGGCTGCGGCAGAAGGGTTCGGTTATGGGTCGGGGACATGATGATTTCGTTGAAGCAAACCCGTGCCGGGGCGGCGACGACATAGGCGACCATATCGGCCAGATCGTCGGGTTTTAGCATCAGGGCGCGTTCGTCTTCTTTGATCGGGACGGGGCGTTGGTCAAGGATCGGGGTGGCGACTTCGCCGGGGCTTATGCAGCAGCAACGGATATTGTTGTGCATTTCTTCCTGATTGATGCTGTGCGACAGGTCGACAACGCCGCGTTTTGACGCGACATAGGCCGGGCCCGCGACGGGGAATTCATGCTTTGCCGCCCATGACGCGATATTGATGATCAGTCCGTCCTGTTGATCACGCATGAAGGGCAGGGTTGCGCAAACCGTGTTCGCCACACCATTGAGATTGACCGCGACGATGCGGTGCCAGTCGGCAATATCAAGATCGCGCCAATGCCGTTTGGGGGTGTTCATGCCCGCGCAATTGATCAGGACATTGACCGAGCCCATGGAATTTTTGATATTCCGGGCGGCATCAAGGACCTGATCGCTGTTGCTGATATCAAGCGGGTGGATTTCGACCTTTCCGCCCTCTGACGTGATCGTGTCTGCGACCTGCTGAAGTGTTTCTTCGCGCCGTGCGGACAGGGCGACATGCGCACCCGCCGCGGCAAGCGATTTTGCGATTGCCTCGCCGATGCCGCTGCCGGCACCGGTAATCCAGACTGATTTCCCCGAAAGATCATGCACGGGCTTTCTCCCTGTTTGTTATTTGCGCGGAGCCTAGCACACGGCCATAAATCGAGGAATATCATATTGATGGCGCGCTCTGGCGGGTCAATGCCGATAAAATATCCTGCGTCGTTTCCCGCATTTTGCATATCAGCCATGAAATAACATTGACAATTTATCAGTAAAATGTGACCGTTCTGTTGGGAGGCTACTTCGGAGTCACGAGATGCGCGAAAAAATGCATGTCGGCCTCATCACACACAGGGAGACTTGACTGATGCTTAAAAAGGCACTTTCCACCGTTGCAGTTGCCGCGATGACCATGTCGGCCGGTTTTGCCATGGCAGCCGAAAAATGGGATATGGCGACCCCGTATCCGGACGCGACATTCCACACCCAGAACATCATCGAATTTGCCAAGGACGTGAAAGAAGCGACCGGCGGTGAGCTTGACATCACCGTTCATTCCGGTGGTTCGCTGTTCAAGCACCCCGACATCAAACGTTCGGTGCAGCGCGGTCTGGTTCCGGCCGGTGAAACCCTGATTTCGCTTTTGTCGAATGAAGACCCGATTTACGGCGTTGACGCGATCCCGTTCCTTGCGACCAGCTATGACGAAGCCAAAAAGCTTTGGGAAGCATCGCGCCCGGCGATTGAAGAAAAACTGGCCGGTGATGGCCTTAAGGTCCTTTATGCGGTCGCATGGCCGGCACAGGGTCTTTATACCGCCAAGCCCGTCAGCACGGTTGATGACCTTAAAGGCATGAAGTTCCGTGCCTATAACTCGGCAACGTCGAAACTGGCAGACCTGACCGGCATGGTCGGCACCCAGGTTGAAGTGCCGGAAATCCCGACCGCCTTTGCGACCGGCATTGTCGAAGCGATGATGACCTCGCCCTCGACCGGTGCGAATTCCAAGGCATGGGACTTTGTGCAGAATTTCTATGACGTTCAGGCATGGCTTCCGAAAAACATGGTGATCGTCAATGCCAAGGCATTTGACGGTCTGTCGCCGGAAGTACAGAAAGCCGTCATGGACGCCGCCGCCAAAGCCGAAACGCGCGGCTGGGAAATGAGCATGGCCGAAACCGACGAGAAGAAAAAGGTTCTGGCCGATAACGGCATGAATGTTGCCGCACCGAGCGACGCGCTGAAATCCGGTCTGGCCAAGGTTGGCGAACAGATGGTTGCCGATTGGCAGGCAGAAGCCGGTGATGCCGGTGCCGCCATCATCGACGCTTATAAAAAGTAAGCGACGAACCGACTTTTCCGATCCGGGTGAAGACGCCCGGATCGGGACGCCCCGCCGAAATTCATGATATGACTGTCCGTATTGTCAGCCACCACTGGGAAATCCCGCGGGCGGAAAGGGGACTGCTGTGCGCAGATCATTAGATTATTTGTTCAAATTCAGTGCGGGGTTAGCAGCCATTTTTCTGGTTGCCATCGCATTGCTGATCCTGGCGTCGTCGCTGGGCCGGTTTGTCGGAATTGCCGTGCATGATGCCAACGAGCTTGCCGGGTTCTCGCTTGCGGCGGGGACGTTCCTGGCCCTTGGTCCGGCCCTTCGGGCGGGCACCCATATCCGGGTTCTGATTGTGTTATCGCACCTTAAGGGCGGTTTGCGCCGGGGGATCGAGAGCATCACGCTGGCGCTGGCAAGTTTTCTTGGCGGGTATTTCGCCTATTGGATGGCCGTGCTGGCCGAGGAAAGTTTTTCCTATGGCGATACGTCGCCCGGTGTTCTGGCCTTTCCATTGTGGATCCCGCAAGCGGCGATGGCGTTCGGGTTGATTGTTTTTACCATCGCCATGCTTGAAGCATTGTTTGATGTGGCGCGCGGTCGTGCGCCCGTCTTTGCCACGCGCGAAACCAGCGAACTGACGGAATAGGGGGACGGTCATGGAAGTACTTGAAATCGGCCTGATCCTTATGGGGTTGATGTTCCTGTTTCTGGGGGCGGGGCTTTGGGTGGCATTGTCGTTATTTGCGGTCGGTGTCATCGGACTTGAATTTTTCACCAGCGCGCAGACCGGACCGATCATCGCGACGACCGCGTGGTCGGGGCTTGCAAGCTGGTCGCTGGCACCGCTGCCGCTGTTTATCTGGATGGGTGAAATCCTGTTTCGGTCGCGGCTGTCCGAGGATATGTTTACCGGCCTGGCACCTTGGTTAAACAAGCTTCCGGGGCGGTTGCTGCATGTCAATATTCTGGGCTGCGGGATTTTTGCCGCCGTATCGGGTTCGTCGGCGGCGACGGCGGCCACGATTGGCCGGATGTCGATCCCGGAACTGCGCAAGCAGGGCTATGCCGACCGGCTGATCCTTGGCACGCTGGCCGGTTCCGGCACGCTTGGGCTTCTGATCCCGCCCTCGATCATCCTGATCGTGTATGGCGTTTCGGCGGAGCTTTCGATTGCGCGTCTGTTTATTGCCGGCATTCTGCCCGGTGCGATGCTGATCATCCTGTTCATGGGCTTTGTCATGATCTGGGCGACGCTAAACAAGGACAAGATGCCGCCTGCCGGGCCGGATATGGGCTTTATGGAAAAGGTCCGGGCATCTGGCCGCCTGATCCCGGTGATCGTGCTGATTGCCAGCGTGATCGGGTCGATCTATGGCGGGATTGCCACCCCGACAGAGGCCGCGGCCTTTGGCGTGGTCGGTGCGCTGATCCTGTCGGCCATCAGCGGGTCGCTGAACCGGGCAAGCTTTATCGACGGCCTGATGGGGGCGACGCGCACATCGTGCATGATCGGTTTCATCCTTGCCGGGGCGGCGGTTTTGACCGTCACCATGGGCTTTACCGGCATTCCGCGTGAGCTTGCGGCATGGATCGCGGAAATGAACCTTTCGCCCTATGCGTTGCTTGCCGCGCTGACGGTGTTCTTTATCGTGCTGGGCTGCTTCCTTGACGGGATTTCGGTGGTGGTTCTGACCACGTCGGTGATCCTGCCGATGGTGCAGGCCGCCGGGATCGATCTTTTGTGGTTTGGCATCTATGTGGTGCTGGTGGTCGAAATGTCGCAGATCACCCCGCCGGTCGGTTTCAACCTTTTCGTTCTGCAAGGGCTTACGGGCAAAAACCTGTTTTCCATTGCACGGGCTTCCCTGCCGTTCTTCTTCCTGCTTTTGCTGGCGGTTTTGCTGATTACGGTCTTCCCCGAAATCGCCACCTGGCTTCCGCAGAAAATGAACGGCTGACCCGCGCCGTTTAACGGTCGGCGCATTCGCAAGATTTGTTTGAATACGATGCTGAAGGAGTAAGCATCATGGCTTCGCACACCCAAAATTCGCCCGCTTCGCAGACTACTGATCAGACCACCGGACAGCCGAAATGGCAGTTCTGGATCGACCGTGGCGGTACCTTTACCGATATTGTCGCGCGCAAGCCCGATGGCAGCCTTCTGACGCACAAGCTGCTGTCGGAAAACCCTGAACGTTATGCCGATGCCGCCATTCAGGGCATTCGCGAACTGCTTGACGTTCCGGCGGGCGAGAAAATCCCGGCCGAGAAAATCGAAGCCGTCAAGATGGGCACGACGGTTGCGACCAATGCGCTTCTGGAACGCAAAGGCGACCGCACGGTTCTGGTGACCACGACCGGTTTCCGCGATGCGTTGCGCATTGCCTATCAGAACCGCCCGAAGCTGTTTGATCGCAATATCAGGCTGCCGGAAATGCTGTATGAGCGCGTGATCGAGGCCGATGGCCGCTTTGACGCGCAGGGCACGGAACTGACAGCCCTTGATCGTGAAAACCTGCGCCGTGACTTGCAGGCCGCCTTTGATGACGGCATCCGGGCATGTGCCATCGTGTTCATGCATGGCTATCGTTATACCGCCCATGAAAATGCGGCGGCTGAAATCGCACGTGAGATCGGCTTTACCCAGGTATCGGTCAGCAATCAGGTCAGTCCGTTGATGAAACTGGTGTCGCGTGGCGATACCACGGTTGTTGATGCCTATCTGTCGCCGATCCTGCGCCGTTATGTTGATCAGGTTGCCGGTGAATTGGGCGGTGTGAAGCTGATGTTCATGCAGTCCAATGGCGGGCTGACCGATGCCGCGAAGTTCCAGGGCAAGGATGCGATATTGTCCGGCCCGGCGGGCGGTGTTGTCGGCATGGTGCGGACCGCCGAAATGGATGGCTTTAATCAGGTCATCGGTTTTGATATGGGCGGCACATCGACCGACGTTTCGCATTATGACGGCGAATATGAACGCGATTTCGAAACCCAGGTTGCCGGTGTGCGCATGCGCGCCCCGATGATGAAAATCCAT
>TARA_R100000049_G_C1956806_1_pt1 | contig 14560 bp, 13 predicted proteins | sample TARA_R100000049 | Tara Oceans TARA_R100000049 (sample SAMEA2619992) | marine metagenome | biome: marine biome (ENVO:00000447); feature: mesopelagic zone (ENVO:00000213) & marine oxygen minimum zone (ENVO:01000065); material: "saline water (ENVO:00002010), including plankton... | reverse complement strand
GGGCGGAAACATCATTGTTTCCGCCCTTTTCTTATAGTTTGCGATACATGATCAGTGCGTCGGTTTCGCCGTGTGTCGGGTGCATATAGGCACCGGGCAAACGCCCGACAATTTCAAAGCCAAGCTGCGGCCAAAGATGCACCGCGGCCTTGTTGCTGGCGATGACGAAATTGAACTGCATTGCCTTGAAGCCCCGATCCCTTGCACGGATCAGCGAGTCTTCGCACATTCGCCGCGCAATCCCGCGCCCGCCCGCATCGGGGGCGGTCATATAGCCGCAATTGGCGACATGGGCACCATTGCCCGGCTGATTTGCCTTCAGGTAATAGGTGCCAACAATCTGGCCGTCTTCCTCGGCAACGAAGGTTTCCCTGTCCGCGCCCATCCAATAGGCCAACACTTCCGTGTCGGTCATGTCGGTGGGCACGACATAGGTTTCACCGGCCCGAAGGACCGGTGCAACGATTTCAAGGATTTTCGCGACATCATTCTGGGTGGCGGGGCGTATCTGCATTGTAACGATCAGTCTTTCGTGGGGGACAAGCCCGCGCGGGGCAGGGGATAACACGGCGCGGGCAGGTGTTAGCGGTCGCCCTGTTGCAAGACCTGTTCGATAAATTCGGGGTCCGCTTCAAACGGCAGACTCGCACGTCCGGCAAGCGCGCGGGCAAGTTCGGAACGATAACGTTCCCGTGGGATTTCGACCACCCCGAACTGTTTTAAGTGATCATTGACGAACTGGGTATCAAGCAGGGTATAGCCGCCTTGCCGCAAAAGGGCGACAAGATGCACCAATGCCACCTTTGATGCATTGGTCGCACGCGAAAACATGCTTTCGCCAAAAAACGCCTGACCCAGGCTGACGCCATAAAGACCGCCAACCAGCTTGCCATCAAGCCATGCCTCGATCGAATGGGCGCACCCCATCTTGTGAAGCGCGCAATAGGCATCAAGGATATTGTCATTGATCCAGGTATCATCCCGGCTGTCGGTTGGCTCCGCACAGGCACGAATGACATCGGGAAAGGCTTTGTTTACATGGACCTTGAATGTCCCCTTGCGCACCGCTTTGCGCAGGCTTCTGGGCACGTGGAAGCCGTCAAGCGGCAATACGCCACGCCATTCCGGGTCAATCCAGTAAAGGGTCGGGTCATCATGGCTTTCGGCCATGGGAAACAGGCCGACCGAATAGGCACGGATCAACAGATCAGGGGTCAGTTGGTTCGACATGATCGCGGTGATAATGGTTTCGGTCCTGTTTGCAAATCGTCTGTTTACATATGTGAACGCGCACTGTTCTGACAAGATAGCAGCTTGCAGTCCATCGACTATGTTTGGCATGATAATCGAAATGTATGATTAATTCTTTCGCGCCGGAATTGTAAAATGCTCGAAATTTCTTCGCTGATTATTTTTGCCGGGGCGTTGCTGGTGGCATCGGGATCGCCGGGACCAAGTGTTGCGGCACTGGTGGCCCGGGTTCTTGCACGCGGATACCGGGATATCCTGCCGTTTCTGGCCGCATTGTGGATTGGCGAACTGATCTGGCTCAGCTTTGCCGTACTTGGCCTGTCGGCCATCGCAAACAGCTTCCATCTTCTGTTCACCATCATCAAATATGTTGGTGTGGTCTATCTTCTGTATCTGGCGTGGAAGATGTGGCACGCGCCTGTTGATGTCGATGCTGAAACCATCCCCGATACAAAATCCGGTGTCCGGATGTTCATCGCGGGCATGACGGTGACTATGGGCAATCCGAAAATCATGCTGTTCTATATGGCGCTGGTTCCAACCGTGATTGATCTGGCATCCGTGTCGCTGTTTGGTTGGTTCGAACTTTCCGTCGCCCTGATGGTGGTTCTGGTCGCGGTTGACCTGACATGGGTTTTCATGGCGTCGCGTCTGCGCCACCTGATCCGCAGCCGACGTGCTATGAAAATCGCCAACCGCACCAGTGCAACGGTGATGGCCGGGGCGGCGGTTGCCATCGCGTCTCGCTAGGGGCGTTGCTGGGCTAACGGAAATTCCCAAACAAAAACGGGACTCCCGAAAGGAAGCCCCGTTTTTTGATCGGGATATAGAAGGTTACTTCTTCATGCCCATGAATTTTTCCAGCCAGTGAATGTCGTAATCACCTTTCTGGATGTCAGGCTGCGCCAGAAGCTTCTGATGCAGCGGAATGGTGGTTTTGATCCCGCCAATCGCATATTCGGCCAAGGCACGGCGCAGGCGCATCATGCATTCTTCGCGGTCACGTCCATGCACGATCAGCTTTGCAATCATGCTGTCGTAATAGGGCGGGATCGAATAACCGGTATAGATACCGCTATCGACACGCACGCCCAAACCGCCCGGTGCATGATATTCCTTGATCTTGCCCGGTGACGGCACAAAGGTTTCCGGATCTTCGGCATTGATGCGGCATTCAATCGCATGGCCGTGAATTTCCAGATCTTCCTGTGTAAAGGACAGTTCAAGGCCTGCGGCAACGCGAATCTGTTCACGCACAAGGTCAACGCCCGAAATGGCTTCGGTCACCGGATGTTCGACCTGCAGGCGGGTGTTCATTTCAATGAAATAGAACTCGCCATTTTCATACAGGAATTCAATCGTACCGGCATTGCGATATCCCATGCCACGCATCGCGTTGGCAACGGTCGATCCGATACGTTCGCGTTCTTCCGGTGTCAGCGTCGGCGAAGGGGCTTCTTCAAGCACTTTCTGGTGACGGCGCTGCAACGAACAGTCACGTTCGAACAGATGGACGGCATTTCCGTGGGAATCGCCGATAACCTGAAGTTCGATATGGCGCGGTTTGCCAAGGTACTTTTCCATATAAACCGCGGCATTGCCAAAGTTCTGCAATGCTTCCTTGCGGGTCATGGAAAAGGCTTCGGCAAGGTCTTCGTCGCGCTCGACCACTTTCATGCCGCGGCCGCCGCCGCCGCCCGATGCCTTGATCAGAACCGGATAGCCGATTTCCTTGGCGCATTTCTGGGCTTCGGCAACGGTGGTGATTTCCCCGTCCGACCCCGGAACAACCGGAATGCCCAGTTTTGCTGCGGTCAGTTTGGCGGTGATCTTGTCACCCATCATGCGGATATGTTCCGCCGACGGACCGACAAAGGCAAAGCCGTGTTCTTCGACCATGGCGGCAAAGTCGGCATTTTCCGACAGGAAGCCGTAACCCGGATGGATGGCTTCCGCCCCGGTGATTTCGGCCGCCGACAGGATCGCCGGAATATTCAGATAGCTGTCTTTCGATGCGGCCGGGCCGATGCAGACGGCTTCGTCTGCCAGGCGGACATGCATGGCATCGGCATCGGCGGTGGAATGCACCGCGACAGTTTTGATGCCCATTTCGCGGCAGGCGCGCTGAATACGCAGCGCGATTTCGCCACGGTTGGCAATCAGTAGTTTGTCGAACATGCGGTGTTTACCCCGGCTTATTCAATAATGACCAGCGGCTCGTCATACTCGACCGGATGGCCGTCGGTTGCGATGATCTGGCTGATTTTGCCAGATTTCGGCGCGCGGATCGGGTTGAAGGTCTTCATTGCTTCGATCAGCATCAGGGTCTGGCCTTCGGAAACGCTGGAACCGACCGAAATAAACGGTGCAGCGCCGGGTTCCGGTGCGAAATAGACCACGCCAACCATCGGCGATTTTACAGCACCCGGATGGGAACCTGCATCAGCAGGTGCCGCCGGAGCAGCCGCCGCAGCAGGAGCCGCAACCGGTGCAGCAGCCGGAGCGGCTGCAACCATGGTGCCCTGACGGGCGACGCGAATGCGATTGTCGCCTGCGGCAACTTCGATCTCGGTCAGGTTGGTCTCGTCCAGCAGCTCGGCGAGCTGGCGAATGGTATCGTTGTCGATGTTGAACTTGCTCATTTCGATATCTTTTATGATGGTGTGTGGATCAGTGATCTGATGGCATCAAGGCCAAGAATGTAACCCTGCGCGCCAAAACCACAGATCATGCCTTTTGCAGCTTTTGAGACGTAAGAATGATGTCTGAATGCGTCCCGCTGATGAATATTTGAAAGATGCACCTCGACGACCGGCAAATCGGATGCCAGCAAGGCGTCAAGGATCGCAACCGATGTGTGCGTATATGCCCCAGCATTGATAATAATACCAGCAGCTTCTTGCCGGGCTTCCTGAATCCAGTCAACCAGTTCGCCTTCATGATTGCTTTGGCGAAAGACGACGGGCAGGCCTATTTGCGACCCATGTGCCGAACACATGCTGTCGATATCCCGCAAGGTGGTCGAACCGTAAATTTCCGGCTGACGCTGTCCCAGCAGGTTCAAATTCGGCCCATTCAGAATGTAGACGGGTTTTGTCATCCGTTCCCACATGCCCAACATATAGTGATGCGTTTATAGCACGACCAAAGTCTGACGCAACGTTGCATTCGGACGAGGCTATGACTGTAGCCGCAAGATCATGCTGGCATCATCGCCATCGGGACAGCTTTGTGTGCCCCGCATGGCAGAATCCGCCGATCACAGCTTGCCTCTCGCCCGGCAGCTGCGCATACTGCGCGCCAATAGATGAATATTTTGATACCACAAGGACAAGACGAACAGATGCGCCTGACCATCAACGGTGAAGACCGCACCATCGATACCGCAGCAACCGTTGCCGATCTTCTCGGCGAACTCGGGATCACGGCGACCAAGGTCGCGGTGGAACGCAATCTCGAAATCGTGCCGAAAACGGCCTATGGCGATACCGCCCTTGCCGATGGCGATAAACTTGAAATCGTTCATTTCATTGGTGGCGGTTCATCGGATGCCGATCTTGCATCGGCCGATGACGCGGGCTTTGTTGTTGCCGGTCACAAATTCAAGTCGCGTCTGATCGTCGGTACCGGCAAATACAAGGATTTCGAAGAAACCCGTATCGCGATTGATGCCTCGGGTGCCGAAATGGTTACGGTTGCGGTGCGTCGTGTTAACCTGACCGACCCGTCGCAGCCAATGCTGGTCGATTATGTCGATCCGAAAAAATACGTTTATCTGCCCAATACGGCGGGTTGCTTTACGGCCGATGATTCGGTTCGCACCCTGCGTCTGGCCCGCGAAGCCGGCGGCTGGAACCTGGTGAAGCTTGAAGTTCTGGGCGATCAGAAAACGCTGTATCCCAACATGCCCGAAACCCTCAAGGCGGCCGAAGCCCTGATCAAGGACGGTTTCGACGTGATGGTTTATTGCAGCGACGATCCTATTCAGGCCAAGATGCTTGAAGATATGGGCTGTGTCGCGATCATGCCGCTGGGCTCCCTGATCGGATCGGGCATGGGGATTCTGAATCCGGTCAATATCGCACTCATCAAGGAAAACGCCAAGGTGCCCGTGATCGTCGATGCCGGTGTCGGCACCGCATCCGATGCGGCATTTGCCATGGAACTGGGCTGTGACGGTGTTCTGATGAATACCGCGATTGCCGGTGCCAAGGACCCGATCCGTATGGCGCGCGCCATGAAACACGCAATCATCGCCGGGCGTGAATCGTTCCTTGCCGGTCGTATGCCCAAGAAAAAATATGCCGATCCGTCCTCGCCGCTGGCCGGTTTGATCTGATCGCGCAAACGCCCGATAAAAAGCCCCCGTTTCGATACCGAAACGGGGGCTTTTGTTTTATTAAGGCTGCGAAACGGATTGACTGCATCCGTAGTCGCAGGTGATTTAAAAATCAGGACGCTTCTTCAAGTCCGGCTTTGACCAGCGCATTGACCCGTTCCATATCCGCCCCCGACACCATCTGACCATTGATCAGGAAGGCGGGGGTGCCATTAACCCCGATGCTGCGCGCCATGGCGGAATATTGCTGCAACATGCCGTTGATTTCCGGCGACTGCATGTCCTTGCGCATCTGATCAACGTCAACACCGGCATCTTCGGCCAGCTTATTGATCTGTGCTTCGTCAAGCACACCACGGCTTTCCATGAAGGCCGCGTGGATTTCCATGTATTTGCCCTGCTTGGCAGCGGCCAGTGCGGCACGTGCCGCAATGGCACTTTCTTCGCGCAGGATCGGGAATTCAACAAACATGGTGCGGATTTTGCCGTCGGAATTTTCCGCAAGTTCCTTCACACCGTCAAAGGCGCGTTTGCAATAACCGCAGTGATAATCAAAAAATTCGATCACGGTAACCGGTGCATCAAGCGGGCCAACCGATGGCACGGAGCTGTCAGCCACCAGCGCATCCCAGACCGGCTGAATGGCTTCGGCCTGCTGACGGGTCTGTTCGGTTGTCTGCCAGACCTGAACATTCTGGATGGCGCGCAGCAGAACATCCGGGTTTTCCATCAGATACTGCTCGATCACGCCTTCGATCTCGGCCTTCTGCGCGTCGCTAAGGTCTGCTGCCTGTGCCGGGACCCCCATGGCAAAACCCAGCGAAAGCATAATGGCGGCACCGCCCAGAAGGCGTTTGATCATATGCGAATTCATCGAAAATCCCTTGTTGTCTTCGTCCCGGATGTTTCTGACATCGCGCAGGACCTGATTTCTCTAGATCATTGATACGAGACGGGTACCCTAACGGGAAAGTAAAATATGCGAGAGATATGTGACACCGGCCACATCGGGGCGCTGATCATGTGACGATGCGACGCCGATCCATACCAGACGAACATCGACAGTGTCTGTGTCGGGCCAGTATCGTCGATGCAGGGTCGAAAGATCGAAATAATCCCGCTGCCAGCCGACAGTGCCCGAAATATCGCCCCCGATCGGCAGGCGGATTACGTGATCAATCGGCGGTTTGCCAACCCCCAGATCACTTTCGCCCCAATCCCCTTGTGACTGCGACCGGAAACCAAGCACAAGCTCGGTATCGCCGGGCAGGGCGGATGCGTTCATCAACCAGTCAAAAGACAGATAGGGGGATGCAAGAACCGAAATATTGGTTCGACGGCCAAGTTCAAACGGGGCAATGGCCGGGCGCATGGCAAGGGCGATGCGCCCATCAATATCGTCCCAGTAAAGGCTGTTGGCCTTTGACTGTTCACCCTGATCAAGCTTTGCCGGGCGGTCGGCGTAATGCCAGTAGCGCGGCGGATTGCCAAGCGAGAAGGGGGCGTAAAGAAGCTTCAGGTCTCCCTCGACGCTGACCCCGGCATCGGGCAGGCTGCATCCGGCCAGGACGTAAACCGCGATAAAAGCAACGCCGAGACGGCGCGACATTATCGAAATGACGCCCGCCCGTGGCGGCAGAACCGATATCAATTGGGCTTGTCCTTGCCTTCCGGGTCGGTCGCCCGGATGATGTCCTGTGCGCGCTGCCAGGTTGCAGTACCTTTTTCAAGTTTCCGGTCGGCTTGCACCGCATGATATTTTGCCGCTTCCCGGTCCCCGGTCAAAAGGCTGTATTCCGCCTGCGACAGCGATGCTTCGCCTTCATTGCCAAGACGGTTTTCAATGATCGCCCGGAAACGCCATGCCGATGCATTGCCTCGTTCCACCGAAAGAACCCCCAGAAGGTTTTCCTTGGCTTCGCCCAGAACCGCATCATCGCCGCTTTCAATCAGGGCATGCGCCAGCAGAAGGCGGATCAAAGGGGCACCATTGGACAATTCGACGGATTTGCGCAGCGGATCGGTGGCTTCCTTGGCCTTGCCGAATTCCAGCAGGACCTGACCCTTAAGCTCTTCGAAATACGGATTTTCGGGTTCTTCGGCGATCAGCCCGTCAATCAGTTTCATCGCCGGTTCGATTTGCGAGTCCCGGTAATAGGCGATGGCGCGCGCATAGCGCCCCGAAACGCTGGTATCAGACTCGGGATAGGTGCGCAAAGTATGCTGGATATGGTTGGTAAACGCATACAGCTTGGCGCGCATACGGTCATGGCGTTCATACAGAACCGGATCGACTTTGGCGTCTTTTAACGGTGAATTCGCGGTATAGTTTTCAAGGAAATCAACACGTTCGGTCGTCAACGGGTGACTGCGCAGATACGGGTCCTGACGCGCGGTGCTCAGCAATTCCTGACCTTCAAGCGTTTCCATGAATTCCATCAGGCCGCGCGATGATATGCCTGCTTCGCTCAGGAATTTGACGCCGGCCTGATCGGCACTGCTTTCCTGTGTTCGTGAATAGGCCAGAAAATTGCGTTCCGCCACGTTCTGGCCGCCAAGAACGGCCGCCGTGCCGACATCGGAACGTCCGGCGGCAACACCGGCAGCAACACCGACGATGGTTGACAGAATCGAGATCGCCGATGCATTTCGAAGCTGATCATGAACACGTGAAAGATGCCCGCCCGCAATGTGGCCGGTCTCGTGGGCCATCACACCCATAACCTGTTCGGGAGTCTGGGCTTTCAACAAGAGGCCAGTATTGATAAAAAGCTTTTGGCCACCTGCAACGAATGCGTTCAGGCTGGGATCTGAGACGATATAGACAGTAACGCCGCGCGGATCGAGCCCGGCAGCCTTGAATATCGGGGTCGCATAGAGATGAAGGGTTTCCTCAATCTCGGTATCCCGGATAAAAGAACGACCCTGCGCAAAAACTGTGCTGGGCAGGGCAACAAGGAAAATGGCAGTGAGAGTAATAATGCGTCTGAGCAAAATGTGCGTTCCGTGTTCTCGTTCATCTTATGTCGACCCGACCCGTGCGGACAGGTTCCCGACGCGCAAGCCATCATGGCGGATCATGGCGGCAATCGCAATGACTGCCGGTCTTGCTGCCTGCGGTACTGATAATACTGATAATCTTGGCCAAATCGGGGCCGTCAGTGGTTTCCTTGGTGGCGTGGTTGCCGACGAACCCCGTGCGGTCCGTATTGCGCGCGATGTTCTTTCGGCTGGCGGCACGGCGGCCGATGCGGCTGTTGCGCTTTATGCCACCATGACGGTGACCAAATCCTCGGTTGCCGGTATCGGTGGCGGCGGGGTTTGCGTTGTCCATGATCGGGAATCGAAAAAGGTCGAAGTCCTTGATTTCTGGCCACGTCCGGGGACCCGCACCGCAGATGGCCAGGTCGCAACGACCGTTCCGGGTGTCCCGCGCGGCCTTTACGCACTTAGTGCGCGTTATGGTCGTCTGCAATGGCCGCAGCTTCTTTCGGCCGCCGAACAGTATGCTCGCCTTGGTGTTCCGGTATCGCGTTCGATGGTTGATGATATCGAAGCCAATCGCGACCGGATCGAAGCAAGCCCGATCCTGCGCGATGTTTTCATGCCAGATGGCAAAACCTTGCAGGTCGGTGACCGGATTCGTTCCGTCAATCTTGGCGCACTTCTGACCTCTCTTCGGGTCAAGGGACCGGGCGAGTTTTATAACGGTGCCCTTGGCACCCAGATTGCAACCGCGGTTCAGAATGCCGGTGGCACGCTGACGGCCGAAGACATGCGTTCCTATAAACCGCAATGGAAAGCCGCGACTGAGGTCAAGGTTGGCAACGAAACGCTTTACCTTGCCTATCCGCCGCGTTCCGATAACGGGCGTTCTGTTATTGACGCGGAAACGGAACTTGGTGCGATCCTGAACCGCTATCTGGCCGATATCGAAGCTGCTGACAGCAACATTCAAGCCAATACCGGGCGCAGCGGCTTTGTCGTGCTGGACCGCAAGGCCAATGCGGTTGCCTGCATGACCACGATGAACAAACCGTTTGGTGCGGGGCTTGGTGCCGATGCGTTCGGCCTTAACCTTGCCGCCGGGGATGCGGGTTATGCCCAGACCCCGCTGATGGGCCCAGCACTTATGGTCAACCCGTTTGTCTGGGAATATTACTATGGGATCGCTGGCACCGGGACTCCGGCCGGTGCCACCAAACAGATTGCCACCATGGCCGAAGATCTGATCGAAAAGGGGGCGGCTGCCAATGTCCCGATGAATTCGGCGGGCAAACCGGCGGTCAATATCGTGCGTTGCCTTGAAGGGATCCCGCCGCATCCTGAAAGCTGCCAGTTCATTGCCGATCCTGCGGGCGGCGGTATGGCGGGCACCCAGTAAGCCACCCTTTACAGACATTTCATCGGGGCAGGATTTCCTGCCCCGATTTTCACGATACAAAGCAGGACCCCACAAATGGCTTTGAAACAATCGCGCCGCGGTGCCATTTCGCCGTTTATTGTTATGGATGTCATGCGTGCTGCCAACGCGCGCGAACTTGACGGCAAGGCGGTTTTTCACCTTGAAGTCGGGCAGCCGGGCACACCGGCCCCACGCAAGGTCCGCGAGGCCGCGGCCCGCGCCCTTGATAACGATCTGATCGGTTATACCAATGCCATGGGGATTGATCCCCTGCGCGAAGCCATCGCCGGGCATTATCAGCGTAAATTCAACGCATCGGTTGATCCGTCACGCATCTGTGTCGCCAGCGGTTCTTCCTCGATCTTCGTGCTGGCGTTTTTGGCGGCCTTTGATGCCGGGGATCGGGTGGCGATGGCGGCACCAGGCTATCCGGCCTATCACAACATCCTGACCGCACTCGGCATTGAAACCGTCAATCTGCCTGCCGGTCCCGAAAGCCATTATCAGCCAACCGTGGCCATGCTGCGTGATCTTGAGGACCCGATTGACGGTCTGATTGTTGCAAGCCCGTCCAACCCGGCGGGCAGCATGATTGACGTTGAAACTTACCGCGAACTGGCGACCTATTGCCGGGAAAACGGTATTCGCCTGATCAGTGACGAGATTTATCAGGGCATTTCGTTTGGCGATGTCCGCGAATGCACCGCACTTGAATTCGGCGATGATGCGATCATCATCAACAGCTTCTCGAAATATTTCTCGATGACCGGCTGGCGTCTGGGCTGGGCGGTGGTGCCGCCTGATCTGATGCGCGCGGTCGAATGCCTGCAACAGAACCTGTTTATTTCGGCCCCGGCATTATCACAGATCGCCGCCGTCGCCGCATTTGATTGCGAGGACGAATTGCAGGCCAATGTCGCGGCCTATGCCCGCAATCGTGAAATCCTGCTCAATGAACTGCCCAAAGCCGGATTTGGCAACTTCGCCCCGGCGGATGGTGCATTCTATCTCTATGCCGATGTCCGCGATCTGACGGATGATAGCGAGGCATTCTGCCGTCGCATGCTTGACGAAACCGGTGTTGCCACCACGCCGGGCACGGATTTTGATCGGCTTCGCGGCAAACACTATGTCCGATTCTCATTTGCACATAGCGAGGCGACCATGCTGGGTGCGGTAAAGGCATTGAAGAACTGGCAGCGATAAGCCCTTGACCTCAAACAGATCGCAACGAAAAGGGCTGCCGAATGTTCGGCAGCCCTTTTGGATTTTATCGGGTCCTGATCTTAACGACCAAGGCTCCACCAGCCGCGTTTCTTCGACTTGGGTTTTTCGTCTTTTGCCGGTTCGGCAGAAGCGGGTTCACTCGCCACCGGTTCCGGTGCCTTTTCGGCTTTTGGTGCCGGTTTTTTCGGCTCTGCCTTCGGTTCCGATTTCTCCGCTGCCGGTGCTGCTGCGGGGGCAGGGGCCGGGCTTGCCGGTTTTTCCGCCACGATTTCCGCTGGGCTTGCTACGGGTGTTTCGGCTGGGCTCTGTGCTGGTGCCGAAACGGTTTCCTTGGCGATTTCTTCCGCAGTCTCGGGGGCCGGGCCGCTCTGGATCGGGATGTTTTTCACATCACCCCGGTCATTGCGATCCCGCCTGTTGCGGCGATTGTCATTGCGATCACGACGTTCGCGGCGCGGCCGTGCCGGGGCCGGGGCGGTTGCGCTGCGCTCACGGCCGACACGGACACCTTCCTGATCGAAGCTGTCGGCATCCTGACCTTCGCTGTCGGCATCAATAACCCGATCCTCGACCTGGCCTTCCGGCGCGCTGTGATCACGATCCCGACGAAGGGCAGTTGCCTGTGCATCATCGGCAGGCGATTTGACACGCGGCGCGTTTTCAAATTCCTGACGGCGTGAACGACGGCGTCCACCACGTTTGCCGCGACGGCGGCGTTTACGCTGTGCTTCGTCGTCGTCGTCATCTTCGTTATCGTCCTGATCACCGCGATCCGACGAACCGGCCGCATCATCTGATGCATCGGCTTCGTGCTGATCATCACGGTCATCACGTTCATCATTGCGGCCACGACGGCGGCGACGGCGACGGCGGCGTTTATTGCCGTGATCATCGTCGTCGCGCTGATCACGGGTATCACGTACCTCTGCAACGTCTTCTTCTTCTTCGTCTTCGTCCGGTTCAACCGGGCTTTCAATCGCGGTCAAAGATACGCTGTCGGTGTTCAGAACCGGCAGGGCTTCTTCTTCGTCACCCTTTTTCGCACGTGACCGTTCAATCCGGTGATCTGGCGAAATCAGGCTGTCATCGCCAAAGATCATCACGGTGAAGCCGTAACGCTGTTCGATTTCGGCCAGCGTGTCACGTTTGCGGTTCAGGATATAAAGCGCGACTTCGCTTGCAACATGAACGGTAAGCGCGCCGGAACGACGACGCATGCCTTCTTCTTCAAGCACACGCAGAAGGTGAAGGGCGGCACTTTCGATCGAACGGACAAGGCCGACACCGCGGCAATGTGCGCAAACCTCGAACGCGCTTTCAACAAGCGACGGGCGCAGGCGTTGGCGCGACATTTCAAGCAAGCCGAATGGGCTGATACGGCCGATCTGAAGGCGGGCCCGGTCATTGCGCATGGCTTCTTTAAGCTTGCGTTCAACCGCCCCCTGGTTGCGGTGGTCTTCCATGTCGATGAAATCGACCACAATCAAACCGGCCAGATCGCGCAGGCGCAACTGACGTGCGAGTTCTTCGGCGGCTTCAAGGTTGGTCTTGTATGCGGTTTCTTCGATGTTGCGTTCACGGGTCGAACGGCCCGAGTTCACGTCAATCGCGACCAGTGCCTCGGTCGGGTTGATGACGATATAGCCACCCGATTTAAGCTGCACGACCGGATTGAGCATCGCATCAAGCTGGCTTTCCACCTGGAAGCGGTGGAACAGCGGAACACCCTGATCTTTGTAAGGCTGCACGCGCTTTGCATGCGACGGCATCAGCATCTTCATGAAGTCTTTGGCGATCCGGTAACCTTCGTCACCTTCGACCAGAACTTCGTCAACATCGCGTGCATAAAGGTCACGGATGGACCGTTTGATCAGATCAGCTTCTTCATAAATCAGGCACGGTGCCTGGCTCTGAAGGGTGGTTTCGCGAATACGATCCCACAAACGCATCAGATAATCGAAGTCGCGTTTAATTTCGGCCTTGGTGCGTTCCGAACCTGCGGTACGCACGATAACGGCCATGCCATCCGGAATTTCCAGTTCGGCCAGAATGGATTTCAGGCGCTTGCGATCCTGTGCATTGGTGATCTTGCGCGAAATGCCGCCACCGCGCGGGGTATTTGGCATCAGAACGCAATAACGACCCGCCAGCGACAGGAAGGTCGAAAGCGCAGCACCCTTGTTACCGCGTTCTTCCTTGACCACCTGCACAAGCAGGATCTGGCGGCGCTTGATCACTTCCTGAATCTTGTAGCGCTTCTGCATCTGCGGGCGATGGCTGTCGGAGAATTCATCCCCGTCATCGCCGCCCAGATCATCAATGTCTTCTTCTTCGGCGGCACCGGCCGGCTCTGTTTCGATATCGACGGTCAGTTCGGCAATTTCTGCTGACATGGCTGCATTTCCGCCGCCCGAACCATCGGTATCATCACCATCGTTCGACGATGCGTCGGCGGTGCCATCACCAGATGCCTCGACCTCGTCGGATTTCTTGCGACGGTTGCGGGGGCGACGACGGCGCGGTTTTGCGTCTTCATCGTTCGCATCATCACTTGCCGCAGCGTCATTTTCCTGCGGTGCGTCGGCCGCAACAGTTTCCGCACTATCGGCGTTTTCGTCGGTTGCCGGTGCTTCTGCATCGGTTTCAACCGCGGTTTCGTCCGATGCTTTCGCACGCGGTTTGCGGCGATTGCGGGTGCGGGCCGGTTTCTTTTCTTTTTTCGGGGTATCGTTACCCTCGGATGCGTCGCCGATATTGTCTTCGACGATGTCGGCATCCTTGACGTCACTGTGACTACGCGAAAGGGCTTCGCGATCTGCGACCGGGATCTGGTAATAGTCGGAATGAATTTCGCTAAAGGCGAGGAAACCATGGCGGTTTCCGCCGTAATCGACGAAGGCCGCCTGCAGGGACGGTTCTACACGCGTCACTTTCGCGAGATAGATATTTCCTTTTATCTGCTTCTTGGTCGAAGTTTCGACGTCGTATTCTTCTAGGCGATTTCCATTAATAACAACGACACGGCTTTCTTCCGTGTGCGTTGCATCGATGAGCATGCGTTTGACCATTCGGAACCTGTTCCTAAAGGTCCCGCCAGTTTCCTGCGTAAAGCGATGTTGCGCTGGTATGCAAATAAACCGGCGTATCCGGAGGCGCCGTCCATAAAGGTCGCGATATGTCCTGTATATATCTGGTTCATCGCGTTTCGGCTGCTCTTCCGGTTCGGACCTGGTTTTGGTGTTGAAACAAAAATTGGTTGCGTAATCTCGAGCGCGCCAAGACAGCCTTGAATGGGAGGGCTCTATCGGGAGCGGGAATTGCCGCGTCACCGAGACACC
>TARA_R100000049_G_C1956810_1_pt1 | contig 14576 bp, 13 predicted proteins | sample TARA_R100000049 | Tara Oceans TARA_R100000049 (sample SAMEA2619992) | marine metagenome | biome: marine biome (ENVO:00000447); feature: mesopelagic zone (ENVO:00000213) & marine oxygen minimum zone (ENVO:01000065); material: "saline water (ENVO:00002010), including plankton... | reverse complement strand
CTGATTGCGGCCGGGATGAACATCTTCGTCGATCTTCTGGGCGACTGTGCGCTTGAGAAAGATCTCAGCGAGTGCCTGTGGAATGTCGTCAATATCTTCCATCGCCGTATTGCCTGGCTGGATCGATTGTTGGATGACAATGAGCAGCAACAACGCCGATTGACCGCCGAACAGGACGGATCGGAGATAAAATCCGTCGAACTCGAGCGTTCTCTTGCCATGGGCGAGTTGATCATTGAGAGGCGTGACATGTTCGAAACCTTCCGCGAGATCGCCTGTGATCATTACGAAGCTCTGACCGCTTCGGCCTGGCGTCCGCGCAACGGATCGCTCACCAACCGCCGAACAGTTACCGCTGCGATGATTGACAGTCGAGACTTCCTGGCTGCCAAGCGCAAAGCAGAAATCGAACCTCTGATGCCGTCTGGCTCCCGCATTGCCTTTACCGGCGGTCTCGAATGCAACGATCATGTCGGTATCTGGAATGCACTCGATAAAGCCAAATCAAAGCATCCGGATATGGTCCTGATCCATGGCGGTTCGCCCAAAGGGGCGGAAAAGATCGCTGCTTGCTGGGCGGACAATCGTGGCGTTTCCCAGATCGTGTTCAAACCCGATTGGAACAGGCATCGCAATGCCGCCCCCTTCAAACGCAACGATCAGATGCTTGATGCCCTGCCCATCGGCGTAATCGTGTTTCCCGGTTCGGGTATCTCGCAGAACCTCGCGGACAAGGCGTGCAAGGCCGGTATTCCGGTCTGGCGGTTTGGCAAGGACGGCACATGATGTGTCGTCCAATGGATAGTTCCGGTAACCGGTTTTCCGGTTCTGTTCGACAAGCTTGCAGCCCCTTGACCCCACAGGAAGCGGGTGCTTTTCAGCCAATAGTAAGGATAACCTCGCTGTTGTTTATCGTGTCGATGTTTTCGCATGCCTTTCGAGCTCTGTGTTCGGCATGATGAAATTGCCTGATGGCGCATGATTTGATGTTTTGGCATTGGAACTATAACTGGCTGGGAGCTCAGTCGGTATAACTGAGGCTTGTGACGTCACGATCTGCAGGGACAAAGCACTGTGGAAGAACAGCTATTCGTCTCCGCTTTTGGGCTGTTTGGGGTTCTTGGAAACCATTCCTGCATGTCTTTGTGCGCGTAAATCCCGCGCCGTTCTGTTCAACCCGCCGGAGCGAAAAATGTCCCCGCCGTCCTGCGTCCGGCTTCCTCGCGCGTCAAATTTTACGCTCTGGCGGGTGCTTCGCTGTGCTGCGCTCCTTCAGATGAACTGTCCCGGCTATGCGGTCTTTTCGCTGGCGACATCGCAGGGATGATCCCGCGATAAAACAGCAAATGGAGACCTATCATGGCTATCACCCTTGGCACTTTCACCAAACAGAATGACGGCAGCTTCACCGGCCTTCTCAAAACCCTGAACATCAACGCCAACCTGGTTATCGTTCCGACCGAAAAAATCGCCGAAAACGCTCCTGACTATCGCGTCTATGCCGGCAACGGAAACCGCTACGAGGTCGGTGCCGGCTGGAGCCAGATCGCCAAAACCAGCGGTGAAACCTATATCAACCTCAAGATCGCTGCCCCCGAATTCGGCCCCAACTGGGTCCGGGCCCGCCTCGTCAAACTCGAAATACCGACCGAGGATGGCATCTCGCATCTGGCCCTCTGGGAACCGCGCGAACGCTGAAAATATCCTTCTCACTTGGCCCTGTCGGGATATCCCGGCAGGGCTTTTCTTATGGCTCCTGCATCACAAGCAGGGCGCTTTATGGAGCAGGGGGAAGAGAGTTTGTCGTCTCGAATGTGCCATTTTGCCATCCGGCTTTCTGCATCCGTCAAGGATCGCGGGCCCCGCCAAAATGCGCTATTCCGCTTCGCGTCATTCTGCATTTCGGTTCCTCCCGCGCCCGCGTCGCGGCGGCTAAAGCCGTCCCTGACTGATGCCGCGCGGATGGCCTTCGGATCGCTGTTCTCAATGACAGAACGGTTCAATCGAAGGAGCAGATCATGTCATATCGCATCGCATATCAGGGCCATTTTTACAGTGAAGACGAACTGCGCGAGGCCCTCTGGTTGGTGCAAATCGAGCTGCGAAACGGCCTGCCGAAAGACGAAAAGCGCGAAGCCGAACAGCAGATTCTAGAGCTGAATGGTTTGCTGAAATGCCTGCGAAATCCCTAACCGAAGGGCATTTTCCAGACCTTAAAAGACGGCTGGCGGAACCCCCATTCTTGCAGGAAACCCCGTCATCATGAGGGGATCGTTTTTGACAGGGGGCAGTTTTCGAGCGTCCCCAGCCCCGTCCTGTCGCGCCACACTCCGATCGTTTTTGACGATGTTCGACGAAAGGATCGCGTGATGACGGATTACAACACACGGGCGATGGAAGCCCGCAAGGGCAGCCCTTTCCTCTCCACCCAGCAGGCGGCGTTCTATCTTTCCCTGTCGGCTCGAACGCTCGAAAAGATGCGTTTTAACGACAAGGGACCACGCTATCGCAAGCATGGCCGTTATGTCCGCTATCATATCGACGATCTCGATGCCTGGTCGGAAGGGCGTGAACCGGGCACGCACGCCGATGACGGAGAGCGCGTATGAGATGCTGTCATTTATCACGGCACTTGATGCCCCGGAAGGATGTCCGGCATGGCATCGGTCCCTGTCTTTTGGGTGTTATCGGGATTGGTTTGATCGGCTTCTCCGCTGCCCACAACAAGCCCCCTTGGCTGATCTGGAACGTATCACCGAGCGCTCCGGTCGGGCTCTATCGGACGATATCAGGCGTGCCCCAGAAGGGTGATTTTGTTCTGGTTCGGACCCCGAAACAGGTGTCGCAACTGGCAAGTTCACGCCACTACATCCCGGCCAATGTTCCGCTTGTCAAACGCATCGCCGCGATTGCCGGGGACCATGTTTGTGCGGCCCGCCACGTCATTCTGATCAACGGTTATGCGATTGCCAGGCCGCTCGAGCGTGACAGTTCCGGGCGCAAAATGCCCCTGTGGCAGGGCTGCCGATTGCTGCATGAGGGCGAATATTTCCTGCTGATGGCAGAGGCACCAACGTCTTTTGATAGCCGGTATTTCGGGCCTGTGATGCGCGAAAACCTGATCGGGAGGCTGGTGCCGCTATGGGTAGATTAAGCCTTCTGATCTTCCTTCTTTGTTGGCTCTTCACCAGCAATATTCATGCTCAGCCAGCGGAGAATTGGGACCACGAAATCGTAACCGCATCGCAAAGATTTGCCATTCCTTCAGCTTGGATCCGTGCTGCCATTGAGGTGGAAAGTGGCGGCAAGCAGGACGCGGTTTCATCGGCGGGCGCAATGGGATTGATGCAATTGATGCCAGCAACCTGGGCCGAATTGCGACAGCGTTATGGGTTTGGCAGTGATCCCTTCAATCCACGTGACAACATTCTCGCAGGCACCGCTTATCTGCGTGAGATGTATGACCGGTTCGGCTATCCCGGCCTGTTCGCAGCCTATCATGCCGGTCCAGGGCGTTATGAAGCTCATCTGCGTTTCGGAAAACCCTTGCCGGTGGAAACGGAACGTTATGTTCAAAAGCTTGCAGAGCTTCTGTCTGATCGGGAAAGCAATAACACGGGTGGGACCGGTGACTTTTCCGGCTCCGCTCTGTTCTTCCCGCTTTCCAGTCACAGCACTGGTTCCGGTGTGTTCCCATGACGCCTCTCGCGCGGTTAAGGACTGTGAAAATGTGTATCTGGATGCAGGCAGATGGGAAGGGCGGCGTAAGGCAAGATAAAACAACAGCACCATCGCTTCGCCTCAATGCCCTCAAGTCTTTGTCTGCACATCTTTTTTCAGGATCAAGGATAGTGCCAAGGCGGGCAGGGATGGTGCCATTCTTCGCGTTACCCGTTGAAAACAACTGCGTTTATTGGTGCCAAATGTTGTGGACAGGTCGTGGAGAACACAATGGCTGACGATGTCTTCAAACCCAAGCTTGGCAAGATCCGCTCGCGTGGCGGCAAGGGTGGGCGCAAGTTCCTGCATCGAGTGCTGGCAGCGACCAATCGGGCAGGGGGATTTCGGCGTTTGGGCCGGTCCCGTTTTACCGGCAGCCGGTTGGGACGTGCGAGCGGGGCCGGGCAGGTTCTCGCCAGTCGTGATCACTATGCCGCTTTTCGGCAGCGTCTGGTGATTATCAAATCACGGATTGTCCGGTTGACCGGGAAAGGCATGCAGGGTGCACGGGCGCATCTGCGCTATATCCAGCGCGACGGCGTTACAAGAGAAGGTTTGCCCGGCGAGCTTTACAGCGCCGATCAGGATCGGGCGGATGGCAAGGCGTTTCTTGAACGGGCCGATGGTGATCGGCATCAGTTCCGCTTTATCGTCTCGGCCGAGGATGGTGCAGAATATGCCGATCTCAAACCCGTGACCCGGCGGCTGATGAGGCAGATGGAAATCGATCTGGGCACGACACTCGACTGGGTCGCGGTCGATCATTTCAATACCGGCCATCCGCACAGCCATATTCTCGTGCGCGGCAAGGATGATCAGGAGCGCGATCTGGTTATTGCCCGCAACTACATGGCACGCGGCATGCGGGAACGGGCGGCAGAGATTGTCAGCCTCGATCTCGGACCGCGCACCGATCTGGAAATTGAAAACCGGTTGCGGCGTGAAATCGATCAGGACCGCCTGACCAGCATTGACCGTAACCTGCTGCGTCAGATCGGCGAGGATCGGATTGTCAGTGCAGCAGATAAAGATGCCTTTCGTCAGAGCCTGCGGGCAGGACGTTTGCAAAAGCTCAAACGCCTCGGACTGACCGAGGAGATAACTCCGGGTCAGTGGCGACTGGAGGAAGGTCTGGAAGCAACATTATCCCGGATGGGCGAACGCGATGATATCATCAAGACCCTGCATCGCGAAATGAAACGCCGGGAGATTATCCGCAGTCCCGCCGATTTTGTGATTGATGCAAGAAGTGAATTGGACCACCAGCCTATCGTCGGTCGTGTCGTCACACGCGGTCTGGCAGATGAATTGAACGACCGACATTACCTGATCGTCGATGGGGTGGATGGCAAGACCCGCTATGTCGAGATCGGCAAAGGGGAGGCGACCGAGCCGGTTCCGGAAGACAGCATTGTTCATATCTCGCCAAGAAACGTCCAGCCCCGGAAAGTTGATCGCTCGGTGGCCGAGATCGCCCGGGAAAATAACGGTCGTTATAGCATCGACCTGCATCTGGAGCATGATCCGACGGCGACAGAAGAATATGCTCAGGCCCATGTCCGGCGGCTGGAAGCCATGCGTCGGTTAACCCAAGGTGTAGAACGGGAACCGGATGGTACATGGATCATCGCACCTGATCATCTTGACCGGGCTGTCGAATATGAACGGGAGCGCGGTAAGGTCTCGCCGGTGATCATTCGGCACCTATCCCATCTGTCGCTTGAGCAGCAACTGGAAAGTGACGGGGTGACCTGGCTGGATCGCGAGCTAGTGGGTTCAGACACGATATCTGTCCGGGACGCCGGTTTTGGTCGGGAGGTGCGCGACGCTCAGGCCAGACGTCGGCAATGGCTGATGGCCCAAGGACTGGCGCGTCAGGAACAGGACCGGGTCGTTTATCGTTCCGATCTGATCGATAGATTGCAAAAGAGGGAACTGACACGTACGGCCCGACAGCTTTCGAAAGAACTCGGGTTGCATTATGTCGAGACCGGCTCTGGTGAGCACGTGGAGGGAACATTACGGCGTTCGGTCGAACTTGCCAGCGGGAAATATGCGCTCATTGAAAAGAGTCGGGAGTTTACGCTTGTTCCGTGGCGGGCTGTACTGGAGCGTCAGGTTGGCAGGCAGGTGTCGGGGATTGTGCGTGACGGGAATACGATATCATGGGCTATTGGCAGGCAGAGAGGTGGTCCGTCTGTTTCATGATTTCGGGCACGTGTTATTCATCAATACTCCATCAACATTTTGGAAGAGAGAATATAGGTTGTTAAGTAATTAGTGGTGGTTTGACCTATCACTGTGATGAGGACGATGTCGAAATCCTGCGCGGCAATGACGCCGACTGAATCGCATTGGAGGCGACCTTGGCAACCAGCGTCATGCCCGGCGACATCGTGCGCATTGCCGAACGGTATTTTTGACGGCTACGCTGGCGCCCCAAATTTTCAGGCCGCGTTTTCAATGGCCGATTTGGCGACGAAATGGTGGGCGGCGACCTGTTGAAGATCGGCAAATTCGGGTTGATAATCCAGACCATGCACCGGGCTTGGTACTTCGCCGGTAATCAGGTTGAAATGCTGGCGCCGTTTTCTGGGGTCGGGGATCGGAACGGCGGACATCAGCTTTTTGGTATAGGGGTGCTGCGGGTTTTCAAACACCGCCCGACGCGGCCCGATTTCAACAATCTGGCCCATATACATCACCGCGACCCGATGGCTGATCTGTTCGACCACGGCCATATCATGGGAAATAAACAGGTATGAAATCCCGATTTCTGCCTGCAATTCACCTAGCAAATCAAGAACCTGCGCCTGTACTGAAACATCAAGTGCCGATACAGACTCATCAGCAATGATCACCTTGGGCGACAGGCTGAGCGCCCGGGCAATACAGACGCGCTGGCGCTGCCCGCCGGAAAATTCGTGCGGATGGCGGGTGGCGGCATCGACCGGCAACCCGACCCGATTAAACAGATACTCCACCCGGTCATCAAGCTCCGCCCCCTTGGCCAGACCATGGATCACCAGCGGTTCTGCCACCAATTCACCGACCGTCATGCGCGGATCAAGCGACGCATAGGGATCTTGGAAAATCATTTGAAGGTTTCGGCGCACCGCCCGGATTTGCAGCCGCGAGGTCGCATCGATTTCACGCCCGTCAATCACCACTTCGCCCTGCCACGGGATCAAATTCATCAAGGCCCGGCCGGTGGTCGATTTACCACACCCACTTTCGCCAACAATTGAAAGCGTCTCGCCGGGGAAGATATCGAAGCTGACCTTTTCGACTGCATGAACCCGTTTTTGCACGCGTTGCAACAACCCGCCCTTGATATCGAACCGCACGGTCAAATCACGCACCGAAACAAGCGGCTTGGCCAAGCCAAGATCAAGCGCCTTTCGGTCCGTACTTGCCGGGCCTTCGGTCCCGGTCATCGCACCAAGACGGGGCACGGCGGCCAAAAGGCCGCGGGTATAGGCATCACTCGGGGCTTCAAACACCTCGGTGACCGTCCCACTCTCGACCACCTTGCCCTGATTCATGACAATCACCCGGTCGGCCATTTCGGCGACAACCCCCATATCGTGGGTGATCAGAATGATGGCGGTGCCGGTTTCGCGTTGCAGATCGCGCATTAACCCCAAAATCTGTGCCTGAATCGTCACATCAAGGGCCGTAGTTGGCTCATCAGCAATCAGGACATCGGGGTTGCAGGCCAACGCCATGGCAATCATCACCCGCTGGCGCATGCCGCCCGACAGTTCATGGGGATATTGCGAAAGCCGTTTTTGCGGTTCGGAAATGCGAACCTGTTTAAGCACATCAAGGGCGCGGGCGCGTACCTTGGCCGCGGACATCGGATTGTGGGTCGAAATCGCTTCGCCAAGCTGACGCCCGATTGTCAAAACCGGGTTGAGCGACGTCATCGGTTCCTGAAAAATCATCGCGATCTTGTTGCCGCGAATGTCGCGCATTTTACGTTCCGACAGATCCAGCAAATCAATCCCGTCAAGACACACCGCCCCACTGGCAACCTTTGCCATCGGTTCGGGCAAGAGCCCCATGATCGACAGAGACGTCATTGACTTGCCACTACCGGATTCCCCGGCAATGCACAGCGTCTCGCCGCGATAAAGATCGAAGCTCAATCCATCAACCACGGTTTTCGGACCGGTGGATGTCGCGACCTGTGTCACCAGATCACGGACTTCAAGGATCTTTTCCACCGCTTTGCTGCCCTGTTCGGTCATTCTGCCAACCCTGCGAAATTCTTTATGTATTTGAAATACTTAAATCGTGGTTCGGGGCAAGACACCATCGGAATCCTGCCCCGAGAATGCTTAGTCGAACACGATGCGCGGGAAATAGAACGACACAACCCAGTTGGGCTGATCGACAATTTCGCTGATGCGCAGATCGCCACAAACAGAACAAAGCATATAGGCATCAACCGCCGACATGCCCTGTGTCTTGCACAGCCAGTCAACCATCCGGCGCACGGCATCGCGCGCACCGGTCATCAAATCATTGCTGATCCCGGTCGTGCATTCATAACCCTTGCTATCAAGGTGACTGGTCACCGGACCAGGTGTTGTGAAATGTGGTGTTTCAAGCTGCGCATTTTTCACCAGATCAAGGGTCACGGTGGCGTTCATCGGGCTTTCGATTGCCGTCCCGCAAACTTCGCCATCGCCCTGTGCGGCGTGCGTATCCCCGATCGAGAACAGCCCACCGGCAACTTCGACCGGAAGATAAAGCGTGGTGCCTGCCGCAAGGTCACGGATATCAAGATTTCCGCCAACCCGGCGCGGCGGCACAACCGAATGCAGGCCCGGTTCCGCCGGGGCAAGACCGATGGTTCCGGCAAACGGTTTAAGCGGCACCTTGCCATATTTGGAAAACAAAGACGGGGCCAGCGTATCGGGATCATATTTCCAGATATGCAAAGCCGGGTCTTCGAACTGATCCGCCAAAAGGCCAAAGCCCGGAATGTTGGCTGTCCAGCCAAATCCCGATGGCTTGAACCCTTCGAGCGTGATTTTTACCGCATCACCCGGTTCTGCCCCGTCAATAAAGACCGGACCGGTCACCGGATTGATCTTCGAAAAATCCAGTGCGGTCACATCCGCAACCGTACTGTTTTCATTGAACTGGCCTGCGGCGCTGTCGACGCATTCAAATTCAATGGTGGTACCGGGCGCCACTGTCTGTGCGGGTGGGATCGAATGATCCCACCCATGATGACAGTGCGCAGAGTGGATTGTGTAATCCGCACATTTGCACATGTTTACTTCACCGCAATGTAGTCATAGTGAACAGGAATGTGGACCGGATCGACAAGAAGGGCGTCGTCGGCCACGATACGGGGCGAGCGAATGGTGAAACGCTGTTCATTGAACACTGGAACCCACGGCGCATCCGCCATTATTTTGGTAAAGATGTCGCGCCACATGTCGATGCGGGCATCGGCCTGTGACGGATCGGCCATGGCATCGGCCTTGGAAGCTTCTGCATCAAGTTCTTCGTTGCAATACCATGACCAGTTCCAGCCACCCGGAACCGCACCACCACAACCCAAAATCGGGCCATAGAAGTTCGAAGGATCCGGGAAATCGGCAATCCATGCCATGCCACCCGACCAGATCATTGGCGCCTGATCGGCTTCGCCGCCTGCGGCAATCACGTTGGCCTGTGCCAGGGATTTGATTTCAACCTTCATGCCAATCGCCGAAAGATCCTGCTGAATGGCCTGTGCGATGCGCGGCTGCGGATCGGTATTGGCCACAAACAGGGTGGTTTCAACACCATCGGCATACCCGGCTTCGGCCAGAAGTTCCTTGGCCTTGTCCGGGTCAAAGGCATAGCCTTTATAATCGGTATTGTAGCCCGGCATCAGCGGCGGCAATGGCTGGTTGGCGGGCTGTGCACGACCATTGATGACGCGAACAATACGGTCCTTGTTGACCGCCATGTTGACGGCTTCACGGACCTTAAGGTTATCAAAAGGCGGGATGTTGGTATTAAGCGTGATATAGCTGGTATGAAGCTGTTCGCCCGATACCACCAGATCCTTGTATTCCGGGTCGTTCATCACTTCGAGGAACTTTGCCGGCGGAATGCCGTCACCGGCGATATCGACTTCGCCGCGCTGAAGGCGCAGAAGTGCGACAACCGGTTCCTGACCGACTTCGACGGTGATCGAGTCAAGTTTCGGAATGCCATCGATATGGTAATCGGGGTTCGCCTTGAAAATTAGATGCTGGCCCAGGGTCCAGTCTTGCAGTGCAAAGGCACCGGTTCCGACCGGATGTTTGCCGAAATCCTGACCCCATTCTTCGACGGCTTCTTTGGGCACGATATGGGCGAAGTTCAGCGCCATTTTATGCAAGAAGGCCGCATCGGGCTGGTTCAGGGTGAACTTGACGGTGTAATCGTCAACAACTTCGATCCCAGAAAGGCTGTCGGTTTCGCCCGCGGATTCTTCGGCAAAGCCTTTGATGGTGTCAAAGAAACCGGCACCCGGGCTTTGGGTTTTCGGGTTTACGACGCGCTCAAGGGTGTATTTGACGTCCGATGCCTTGAATTCGCGGCCATTGTGGAACGTCACCCCTTTGCGCAGATTGAACGTATAGGTCAATCCATCATCAGACACCGTGTAATCGGTCGCCAGATCGGGTTTGAGCGTTGTGGTGCCCGGCTCATAATCCATCAGCCCGTCAAACAGGCTTTTGATCATTGACCAGTTCTGCCAGTCATAACCGATTGCCGGATCAAGGGTCGAAACATCGTCCTTATAGGTTACGACGATGTTGCCTTCACCGGCTTTGGCCGGGTCTGCGCCAAGTGTCGCAGCCGTGATGCCCGCACCCGCGATCAGCGCGGCAAGTGCGACACCTTTCAGTGCTTTGCTAAACATTATTGATAGTCTCCCTGTGAATTTGATCTTCCATGGGTTTCCCTCCTGAAATGCTGCGTCATTTTTTGGTGCATCAGCGCAGCTTGATGCGCGGATCGATGAACGGTGCCACCAAATCCGCCAATAGATTGCCCATCACGATGGCGCAGGCCGAAACCAGCGTCACACCCATGATGATTGGAATGTCCACACGTTGAATGGCCTGCCATGCCAGCTGTCCGATCCCCGGCCAACCAAAGACCGATTCGACCACCACAATGCCGCTCATGAACATGCCGATATCGATGCCGATCATCGCAATGATCGGTAAAAGCGCATTGGGAAAGGCGTGAACGAAAAAGACCCGTGCCCGGCCAAGGCCCTTGGCCCGTGCGGTGCGCACATAATCCTGACGCAGGACATCAAGCATTGATGAGCGCATCATCCGCGAATACCAGCCCGCCCCAAGGAACCCCATTGAAATGGACGGCAACACCAGATGCGAAAACGTCCCGTAACCGCCGATCGGGAACCAGCCCAGAACCACCGCAAACAGATACAGCATCAAAATGCCGACCACGAATTGCGGGGCGGAAACCCCGACAAAGGATGCCACCATCAAGCCCCGATCAATCGGTGTATTGCGTTTGATCGCACCAACCGCACCGGCCGTCAGCCCCATCACAAGTTCACAGAAAATCGCCCCACCCATCAAAAGAAGGGTGGCGGGAAGGCGCGCTGCAATCAGTTCGCCAACTTCGGTTTTCTGCAAATAGGAACGGCCAAAATCACCCGTAAGCAGATTGCCGAGATACCGCAGATATTGTTGATAGAACGGAAGGTTAAGCCCAAGCTGTTCGCGGATGTTGGCCACCGTTTCCGCCGTTGCCGAACGCCCGGCAATCTGGCGTGCCGGATCGGCTGGCAACATGTAAAGCAAGGCATAGGTCACGACACTGACGCCAAGCAGGATCAGAACTGCGGAAACAAGACGACGAATAATATAAGCAAACATCAGTGGCGCCCCTTCTGGGTCGGATCAAGAATGTCGCGAAGGGCGTCCCCGACCAGATTAAAGGCAAGTGCCAGCAGAATGATCGCCGTTCCGGGAACGAAAACCAGCCATGGGGCCGAGGTGAAATAGGTCTGGTTTTCAAAAATGATGTTGCCCCAGCTTGGCGTTGGCGGTTGTACCCCGACACCGAGATAGGAAAGCGTTGCTTCAAGCAAAACCGTGGTGGCAATGCCCAACGTTGCCCAAACCACCATGGTCGACAGCAAATGCGGCAACATATGTTTGAAAAGAATGCGAAAACGGCTTGCCCCGATGCCCCATTCGGCCTCGATGAACTCACGTTCCGACAATGACCGGGTTTCGGTGTAAATCACGCGTGCCACCTGCACCCAGTTGACCATGGCAATCACCATGGCAACGATCCACAGGCTGGGGGTGAAAATTGCGGCCAGAACAATTGCCAGCAACAAGGCCGGAAACGCCATCATCAAATCAGTGGCCCGCATCAGGATCGTGCCGATCCATCCCTGGAAAAAGCCCGCCGTAACACCGACCAATGCCCCGATCATCACCGCCGCACCATTGGCAACGACACCAATGATCAGGGATGTCTGCGCGCCATACATCAACCGCGACAACAAATCACGGCCCAGCAAATCCGTTCCCAAAAGGAACTGAGCACTTGGCGGCATCGGCGCGCCTTCAATGGTCAGACCGTCAAACATCTGATTTTGCGGATCATACGGTGCGATCCACGGCGCAAGCAGTGCGGCCCCCGCTATGATCACGATGATGATCAACCCCAAAAGTGCCAGTTTTCTTTTGGCCAGTTCAGTAAGAACAAGCATACCCACCCTGTTTCGTTAGTTCGGGGCAATCGTCGCACTGTCACCCGAACCGGTTCGGCCCGATGCAACGATTGCCGCGCAATAGTCTTCAATGGTTTGTTGTTTTTTCATCGCTTCGGCCCGGATCGCTTTAAGCGCCCCGTGCTCGTCGATATTGTGGCTCAGCATCACGGTCATCAGTACCTTGGCCACCACCGGACGCAGTTTGAGCCGACGGCGAAGCTCGCAAATCTCGGCCCGTAATTTTTGTTGTTGTTCAAAGGCATGCACGGCCAGAACCGCCGCACTGAACACCCCGGCCGTTGAAACCGGTTTTTGCAAATGCGCCCCGCTTTGGCGGCTTAAGACCCATTCCAGACGCCCCGGTGCTTCTGAACCAATCAGCGCGACACTTGGCATCGGTGTCTGGTCGGGTGTCCAGGGGAACTGTTCATCCATGCCCATATCGGCATCGAAAAACAGGATATCGGCCCCTTTGCTTTGCGCATCGTCAAGCCCCGGCAATTCCGGCCAGTACCGGTCAACCGTCATCCCCAAACGTTCAAGATGTCGCAACAATGGATCAATTGCCGCACTCGGACGGTGCAGAACCCATGCATGCCAGCCTCTGAAATTCGGAATGCGGTTTGCGCGTTTCATTAACTGACCACCCGCAAGTTTTCAGCCCCGGCCTTTCCCACCTTGCGGCGGAACGCATCAGCATCGAAATGAACAAGATAAGGATCGGGTTCAACCGCCTGATCGGCGCGCGACACGATTTTGAACCATCCGGCCTCGCCGATTTCACCAATCAGCGGTGTCAAGGCGGCATGGTTGTTGGTGGCATCGATCTGAACCATGCCAAACGGTGTCTGGACCGGTTTGCGCATTAAGTGATGGCGCACAGAGGGCACGTCATCGCTATTGGCACGCCGGATCGACTGGGCCAGCATTTTAACCGTGGCATATCCTTGCGCGACAAAGGCCGACGGGATGCGATCCGCCCCGGCAAAGTCATGGAACCGTGCCAGCCATGCGGTGTTTTGTGCATCGGTCTGATTGGCAAAATAAATCGCCGTACTCAGATGGCCAATTCCGGCCGCGCCCAATTGCGCCAATTCGCATTCGGTAAGGTTGCAACTGACAATCGGGCGTTTGTCGGCGGCGAATTCCGGGTCCTGCGCGGCAAGTTCTTGATAGGCCTTGAAAAAGGCATAGCTCGAATTGCCGATCATGTTGTTCAGGATAAAGTCCGGCTTTTTGGCTTTAATGTCTTCGATAATATGGTCGATATCGACACTGTCGATCGCCAGATATTTTTCGCCCAGAACTTCACCGTCGCAGGCCTGAATAAGTTCGCGCCCGATCCGGTTGGTTTCCCAGCCCCAGATATAATTCGATCCGGTCAAGTAAACCCGGCGGCCGAATTTCGGAATCACATGCTCAAACAATGGCAGGATGTGTTGATTGGGGTTGGCCCCGGTATAAATCACGTTCTCGCTGCATTCGAACCCTTCATACGGGCACGGATACCACAAAAGCGCATCAAACTTTTCAACCGTCGGCAGGACTTCCTTGCGCGCCAATGACGTGATCGTACCGATGATGTGCTTGCACCCGTCATGGCGGATGAGGCTGTCGCAAAATTCAGTATAGCGTTCGGGCACACCGGCCGGATCACGGAACTCCGGTGCAAGACGGAATGCGAAGTCAGGATCGTGATTGACCTCTTCGAGCGCCATGCGCGTGCCGTCATAAAGATCCTGCGCAATGGCCCGGTACGGTCCGGTCACGGAATAAAGAAATCCGACCCGGTAAACCGGATTGGTGTGCGTCTCGCCCAAAACTAAAAGCCCCTAAAACAAAAAAAACCCGCGCTTCGTTGCAATGCAAAGAAACAGCAGGCCTTAATTGGCATGCGGCGATTTGTTGCCGCTATTTGATAGATTATGCCCCGAAGGACAACATAACGGTAACAATAATTTCCAACTTGTCAAACGGGAGTTTCAGTTTTTTCAAATCCAATGTTGCGACGCGGCATCCTGGTTGAGAACCTTTACGTCTTCAGACACCTGTGAATCACTCAGCAGTGCGTTGAATTTTCGGGGGGGGGGGG
>TARA_R100000049_G_scaffold643_4_pt1 | contig 14700 bp, 12 predicted proteins | sample TARA_R100000049 | Tara Oceans TARA_R100000049 (sample SAMEA2619992) | marine metagenome | biome: marine biome (ENVO:00000447); feature: mesopelagic zone (ENVO:00000213) & marine oxygen minimum zone (ENVO:01000065); material: "saline water (ENVO:00002010), including plankton... | reverse complement strand
TGCCGGTGGGGTTTTTATTTATGCCATATCTATCATGGATGCGTATATGTGGGCGCGGTTGCACTGGACTATGGCAAAGCAGAAATAGACTAGGGTCTGTTGATCTTTCAGAGCCACCACTGATGGAGGCTATTTTTTCGTCCTACAAGGCGAAAATGATGCGATGTAGTTGTTCTACATAAGTCATTTTCAACGCCGTAGGGCGGAAAAATAGCCCCAGCCCTACGGGTTGAGGCTGAAAAAGCACCACTCTTCGTTGCTCGTCGTTTATTTAGAATGACTAAACTGCTCTCCTTGCGCCTTGATTGGTGCTTTTTCAGTCACAACAGAGGCGGCTATGAAAGATCAACAGGCCCTAGATAGCTGGACATTTTTCTCAATAGTTTGCATTGCATATCGGCTGACAGGTACACCTAAAGGAGTACTTATTGAGGAGAATTATCAATCCATCATTATTAAGCTAAGTTCAAAGCGGGTTTGAAATGAACCTGTATTCAACATGTTAAATGTTTTTTTTAAATTACTTATCAAAATAATAACTACAAGAAATTACACGCTTAATAAGCTGGAGATGATTCTTATGAGAGAAAATAACATGAGCACTACAAGTGCCTCCGTCACGGGAGAGCATTCCAATGACCTTGAACGCTCCATAGACTGGAAGCAGGGGCTGGCTATTGCGTCCGGCGTACCGTTACTGATTTTACCTTCATTGGGTTACTTTCCCCTCTGGGTCGCCTCTGCAGCAATCCTTATCTGGGGTTTATCGGTACTGCAGGGCTTTATGCAAAATCTTGCCTATGCTGAATTAGCCACTACCTTTCCTAAAGCCTCGGGTTTACCTGGTTTTGCCCAAAATGTATTCAAAACCCAGAATTACGATGGAAACTATGACAAAGGAAAGCTTATCGGTGGTTTCAGTGCCTGGAGTTACTGGTTTGCATGGAATCCAGTACTGGCGATTTTTGCCATACTTGTCGGTAGTTATCTGCATGGACTATTTCCGGTGCTGGGAACGATGTTTACCGAATATCAGCTCTCTTTGATATCAGGAGGTGTGATTTTTAGTGTACTGCTTATCATCAACAGCTTTGGTCTTAAAGACAGTGCGATTTTAGGTTACATCCTGGCAGCCATTTCGTTGATACCACTGGTGGTAATGACTGTTACCCCTTTTGCTACCGGGGCAGTGGAAATCAGTAATATCACAAACAGCTGGTTGCCTGCAGATTGGTCCTGGGATATGCACCATATATTGATTTTATTCGGTTTGTTTGCGATTGCCCAATGGAGTGCCTGTGCATGGGAAACCGCAGCGATTTACGGTCCTGAATATAAAAAACCAGGCACGGACGTTCCCAAGGCATTGTTTGTCTGTGGGGCAATCTGCTTATTTTCCTTTGTACTGGTCCAGGCGGCTGTTATCGGCGTTTTAGGCGTTGATGGTGTTCTTGCTGAACCCTTGTCACCAATGATTCCAGTTGCTGAAGCTGCCTTTGGTAAGGCGGGTGCAATGATTGCCATTATTATGCTGATTGCTGCAATGATTCTGATTATTCAAACAGCCTATCTTGGCTCTGCCAGAGCTATGCACTCAATGGCGAGTGAAGGAAATTTACCGAGAGTATTTGGCAAATTGAATTCACGAGGAACACCCGTTGTGGCAATGGTGGTTATCGGTCTTTTTAACCTGATATTGATTTCGATGGGTACACCGGCGGCCATTTTAGCTGCTTCAGCTATTGGTTATACCTGTGCAAATGGCATCAGCCTGTTTGCTTATGTCAAAGCTAAAAATAATCCTAACTTTGCCAATCTGGACAGACCATTCAAAGCGCCAAAAGGTTGGAAGAACGTTGCTCTGCTATTCGGTTTGTTCAATATTCCGCTTTGCCTGATCGGTGTGGTGTATCTGAACAGTCTTGAAGTGGGTTGGTTTTCTACATGGGTTGGTTTTATTGTTCTGGGAATGTACCTGCCTATCTGGCTTTACACGCAATATGAAGCACGCTCGCAGCCAGAGATCGTTGTAAATGCTGCAGCGGGAGATTAATAAAATCGTCGGGTCATATAGTAAAAATGGGAACTTTGCAGTTCTAATGAAGTGTAATTTTGATCACAAATTTACAGTGATTTTCTAACTACTTGGGAGTAATCCTTCTTTGGAATTGTTAGTGCCCTTGCTCGACGTAATAATGTAATCGTTGCTGAGTTACAGCTTAAATTCAGCTTCATTTAATTTCCTCGATCCGTTCTCTCGTTGAGGCGTTGGGTGGATCAGGCCAGATAACGAAATTAGCAGTTTTTTGTTATCAAAGGCTGATCCACCTTTTTTTTGAGGGATACAGCAGGTGATTAACCAGCAATCTAAAAACAGAAGGATAGATCGATGAACCTACCCCTGCATATTCAACTGGAAGATGTTCAGAATACGCCAGATAAACGCTGCCTAATCATCGATAGAGTTGGTATAAAATCTCTGCGTTATCCCATATTTTTTCAGAGTGATGCTGATGAAGCGCCTATTCGTGTGGTAGCTGACTTCAATATGTATGTGAAGTTACCGCATGATGTCAAAGGCACGCATATGTCTCGCTTCATCGAACTGCTGGAAACGCCCGATTTGGTTATGTCAACTGACAGTATTGGCGATTTTATGAAAACCATGCTGACTCAGCTTGAAGCAGATAGCGGTCACCTGGAAATGCAGTTTCCTTTTTTTATTCGTAAGCAGGCACCGGTTTCCGGCGTCAGCAGTATGATGGATTACGATATCACGCTGATTGCCAATATGCAGGAAACGCTCAGTCTTAAACTCAAAGTAGCGATTCCAGTAACCAGTCTATGTCCCTGCTCGAAAAAAATCTCCGAATATGGTGCTCACAATCAGCGTTCAATGATTACCGTGACTGCGGAATTGGGACAGATTATCAGTCTAAAATCTCTGATTGAGAAGATTGAAAAACAGGCTTCCAGTGAGCTTTACGGCTTGCTCAAACGCCCAGATGAAAAGTTCGTCACCGAATATGCATACGATAATCCAAAATTTGTCGAAGATCTGGTGCGTGATGTGGCTGCCTCGTTAAATAGCTGTGAAGCCATTGTCGATTACATCATTGAATGTGAAAACTTCGAGTCGATACATAACCATTCGGCTTATGCCATGTTGCAGAAAAGCAGGGGATCGCTATGAACTATCCATTACAGCCACCCAGTTTTCCGCTTTCTGAATCGACAGTAATCTCTCCGGTAGAAGAAATCATTGATGAAATACGCCAGGGCAGAATGGTTATTCTGATTGATGATGAGGATCGGGAAAATGAGGGGGATATCGTGATAGCAGCCGATGCCGTCACAGCAGAACATATCAACTTCATGGCCCGTTATGCCCGGGGACTGATTTGTCTGACATTGACCGAAGCACGTTGTCGTCAGTTGGAACTGCCCTTGATGGTCAAACATAATCGAGCGCAGTTAAGCACCAACTTTACGGTATCCATTGAAGCCGCAGAAGGCGTGACCACTGGTATTTCTGCTGCAGACCGTGCTCGAACTGTTCAGGCTGCAGTGGCAGCGAATGCCACTCCAACCGATATTGTTCGGCCAGGGCATATTTTTCCGTTAATGGCACAACCTGGCGGTGTGCTGGCACGGGCAGGCCATACTGAAGCCGGTTGCGATATTGCAGCAATGGCTGATAGAACCCCGGCCGCAGTGATCTGCGAGATCATGAATGAGGACGGTAGCATGGCGAGATTGCCTGATCTGCAGGGATTTGCCCGTGAGCATGGCCTGAAAATCGGCACCATCGCTGATCTGATTGCCTATCGGCATCAGACAGAAACATTGATTGAACGCAAAAGCAGTCGTCTGATCAATACGGTGTTTGGTGATTTTGAGTTGATCGGTTACCGGGATATTACAACGGATAAAACGCATCTGGTCATGCTGTATGGAGATCCAACAAAATCTGCCAGCACGTTAGTCAGAGTTCATGAACCGTTATCAGTCATTGAATTACTTGATGCCAAGCAACACTCCCATAGCTGGAGTATTCATGCTGCAATGCAGAAAATCGCCAGCGAGGGGGCCGGTGTGATTGTGTTGTTACGACGTGATGAGTCCGAACAGGACATTCTCAGGCAAATCAGCAGTCCGGATTCTTTGCCTGTCGCCAGTATTGAGTTGAAGGATTATGGCATCGGTGCTCAAATTCTGCTGGATCTCGGAATCAGACGTATGCGTCTGATGACACGCCCACGCAAAATCCACAATATGACGGGGTTTGGTCTGGTAGTGGAAGACTATGTATTACCTGAAAAGTCGGAAAAGGGGATGGATGCTGCTCTTGCAGAACTGATACAGGCGTTGTAGGGAAATTTAATGTCATTATCGTTGGATAAAGCACTGCACAATCATTTCCAACGCAGTCAGCGTTGGGGTTTTACCTGGGCTTTATGGACCGCTGTGCTGTGGGGTGCCTGGTATGTACCCGGTACAGCAATGTGGTATGAAGAACCCTTTGTCAGTATTCATAGCGGAGATCATGGCATGCGTCTGGCTGCCACGGCTGTGATGACCTGGATCCACGCTGTTGTAGTATTACTGTTTCTAGTTATCTGGAACGGTATGCTGGGCAAGTTACGTGATTATGGACGCACTATTGTGCGTTTCAGACGAATCTCTAAATGGTATGCACTCGCTTCTTTGTGTGGTGGTCCGATGGCCATTTTCGGTTCATATATGGCGATGGGCTATGTCGGCCCTGTGTTTGCAGCGATTACCTCGCTATTTTATCCCGTTGTCGGAGCAATAATTGCGCGACTCTGGTATCACGAAAAAATCTCCGGCCGTGCTGCACTTGGCATGGCAATTATTATCATGGGCGGTATGGTCATTTATGGTCCAGGATTGTTTGGGGAAATTGATATAAGCGAAAACTATGCCTGGCTTGGGTATGTGGGTGGCATCATGTCAGCAATTGGTTGGGGGGCTGAGGGGGCGGTAGCGTCGCGTGCAATGGACGTTACTGATCCTGATGTTGGTATTCAATGTCGCTTCAGCTTTGAAATTCTGTTTTGGGGCATTCTGGTATTGCCAATGATCTACCTGCTGACAGATTTACCCATTATTACATTACTGGTAGATATGCTGACCAGCCCTATGGTGATGATCTGGATGGTGTTGGCTTCGATTGCTCATGCATATTGTTATACCTCATTTTATAAGAGTTTTTCACTGATTGGTGTGGGCCGGGGTGAGGCTATCGGTAATTTATACGGGGTGTTTGCTGTCTTGTTTGTTATGGCATTCACGCTGGAACTACCCGAATGGTATTTCGTGTTGGGCCTGATTCTGACCGTAACCGGCAGCTTTGTTATGTATCGTGAACCGGCTGAGAACATTTCTACTCTTCGTGAGGTGAAATCATGAAACCACCACAAAAGGGTTTTCTGCTGATCACGCTAAATCAGTCCCCGAGTTTGTGGGATTTTGAACTGATTCAACGGGCAATGGTTGAATATGAGCTGCAGGGCCATTACTGGATTAATCATTTTAGTATTGCTTTGGATGAGCTGGCCTCAGCCGGGCTCATTAACCGTATCGGGTATCGGCTTGATGATGGTGAAGCGATTGCGAAGGATCGTTTATTGTTTGAGTTTGCTTTGTCTGACTTTGGTCGACAACGCATGATGGATACCGGTCTATTAGATGGAGTAACAACCAATGACTGAATTCTGGGGATATCCTTACGCCGATGTGCTGGCTTTTGTAATTATATTTGGGCTTAGCCTTGTGGCTTTAGTGTGTGCAAGGATCTTTGTCAAAACGTATTAAGTCTCTATAACTCACGTCAGCTATTCATCTACCTCCTTGGAAGTACGTCTAAAGGCGTGTTGCCATAACATGTCATTAGCAATCATATTGTCAGATACCCAGCTTCGAGCTTTTGTTAATTGTATTTTCAGGATAGTCAGTTGACCATCCTTGATGCGTGATAATGTAAACAATAACAACTAAAAAATTACAGCCAAAGAGCTGTAACTACAGGGGAAAACGGGTGAGTGAGCCTTCAGTACCTGCCAATGTGGCAGCCGTCGATTTGCTGGCAGAAAATAGGGCAGATCCATCAACGTTGCACCGTAGAATCAATTGGACCGGGGCCTTCTGGGTAGCGAGTGGCGTACCGGCACTTGTGCTGTTTTCCATGGGGGCGGTAGCAGCAACAGTTGGCCAGCCAGCCTGGCTGATATGGATCATTTCTATCAGTTTTGGTTTTCTGCAAGCCTTTACCTATGCCGAAATCGCCGGATTATTTCCACATAAAACAGGCGGTGCATCAGTTTATGGTGCAGTAGCCTGGATCCGATATATAAAGATTGTTGCGCCAATATCAGTATGGTGCAACTGGATCGCCTGGGGGCCGGTACTTGCTATCGGCTCTGGGCTGGCAGCAGGATATATTCTCTCCGCTCTGTTTGCACCAGATGCTGTCATCAATAGCTGGCAAATTACGCTGGTCGATCTGTCCTACCTGAAAGATGGTTTGAGTTTGCGAATCAACGCGACATTTATCATCGGTAGTGCCCTGATGCTGGTGGTGTTTGCTATCCAGAATGGCGGCATACTTCGATCGGCACGTGCCACCATGATCTTTGGTTTGACCGGTTTGTTGCCATTAATACTAGTCGGCCTGGTGCCACTTATTACCGGGGATTTACCGTTATCCAATATTACCCCTCTGACACCTCTGGCCTATGATTCAATCGGTCAGGTGATCGACGGTGAATGGAACCTTGAAGGCTGGAAACTGATGGCCGGAGGGCTGTTTATCGCAGCCTGGTCAACTTATGGATTTGAAACGGCGGTTTGTTATACGCGGGAATTCAAAAATCCCAAAAGCGATACTTTCAAGGCCATTTTCTTTTCAGGTTTATTGTGTATTGCAGTGTTTTCACTGGTACCACTGGCATTTCAGGGTCACCTGGGACTTGGACAGCTTGTAGAGCGGGAAACGCTCAATAGTGCCGGTCAGGTTGTGGCGCCGGCAGTTTATGATGGAATGTTATCGGCAGAAATCTACAGTGGTATGGGGGTGGCGAATGTGCTGGCCGGTATTCTGGGTGGGGATAGTATGTTTGCCAATGTGTTTGTGGTGATGCTGGTGCTGGCATTGCTGTTGTCAGTGATGACCACTATGGCCGGTTCATCACGCACTCTTTATCAGGGATCTATTGACGGTATGTTGCCCGGTTATCTATCCAAGGTAAATGAACAGGGAGCGCCGACTGCAGCAATGTGGACCAACCTGATTGTCAATCTGGTGCTGCTTAGCATGTCTGATTATGTATTCCTGCTGGCTGCTTCCAATGTGGGATATATCATTTTTAATTTTCTCAATCTCAACGCTGGTTGGATCCATCGACTGGATCGACCAAATTGGGAACGACCATACCGTGCGCCAACAGTGCTGATTGCTATTGGCACGCTATTGTCCTACCTAAATATGGTGCTGATGGGCATGGGGGCGAATGTCTGGGGAAAAGGAACATTGATGAGTGGCATTCTGCTGGCATTGCTGGTGATTCCGATTTTTATCTGGCGTCATTACCTTGTGGACAAAGGCGTATTTCCCAAAGCCATGCGTGAAGACATGTCACTGGATGAAAATGGCGGCGATATTATTTGCCGTGCCGGTATTCTGCCTTATCTGGTCGTGCTGACGGGCATTCTTATTGTCTTTTACAGCAGTTTGCTGGTGGCTGATCTGTAGCCTCACCCCCCCAGCATTTTTTCTTTCAAAATTCATGTATTCGAATCAATTTCAACGCATGGCGAAACTTGTGCTCATTAAGTCATATCTGACAGCCCATATACTATCTCCGACAGAGTAATCACTTCGCTCAAGCCTCACGTACTTCCTAGGTGGTAACACATCAGGAGAATTGTTGTGGTCTTTGGCAAGGCTGAAAATAAGCTTGCCCGAACTCACAATAATGGAGAACAGAATATGGCACGCGATCCTAAGCACGATATATTATTTGAACCGATTCAAATCGGTCCCAAAACCCTTCGAAATCGTTTTTATCAGGTACCACATTGTATTGGTGCCGGTTCAGATAAACCAGGCTTCCAGGCAGCCCATCGCTCATTGAAAGCTGAGGGTGGCTGGGCGGCGATGAATACTGAATATTGCTCGATCCACCCTGAATCTGACGACACCATGCGGTTGTCTGCCCGTATCTGGGATGAAGGCGACGTACGTAATCTAAAAGCCATGACCGATGAAGTCCATAAATTTGGTGCGTTAGCCGGTGTGGAACTTTGGTACGGCGGTGCTCATGCGCCTTGTCTGGAAAGTCGGGCAACCCCGATGGGCCCAAGTCAGATTGCTTCAGAATTTGAAACTCTTAGTTATTGTAAAGAGATGGATCTGAGCGATATCCAACGGGTCCAGCAATACTACGTTGATGCAGCTTACCGCTCACGTGATGCCGGTTTTGACATTATTTATGTTTACGGCGCGCACTCTTACCTGCCACTGCAATTTTTAAATCCTTATTACAATAAAAGAACTGACCAATATGGTGGTTCACTGGAAAATCGGGCACGTTTTTGGCTGGAAACATTAGAAAAAGTACGTAATGCCGTTGGTAGTGATTGTGCCATTGCGACTCGATTTGCCGTCGATACCCTTTATGGACCGGGCCAGATTGAAGTTGAAGAAGATGGTATGAAGTTCATTCAGATGGCTGATCCTCTGGTTGATTTATGGGATGTGGATGTCGGTGATATTGCGGAGTGGGGCGAAGATGCCGGTCCATCACGCTTCTATCAGCAAGGTCATCAGGTTCCGTGGACCAAGTTTGTTAAAGAAGTTTCCAAAAAACCAGTACTCGGCGTAGGCCGTTTTACCGATCCGGAAAAAATGACTGAAATCGTCACCAAAGGGTATGCCGATATTATTGGTGCGGCACGTCCATCTATTTCAGATCCGTTCTTACCGAAGAAAATCGAAGAAGGGCGTTACGACGATATTCGAGTATGTATTGGTTGTAATGTCTGTATTTCCCGTTGGGAAATTGGTGGCCCGCCAATGATCTGTACGCAGAATGCGACAGCGGGTGAAGAGTATCGCCGCGGTTGGCATCCGGAAAAATTCAAGAAAGCCACTTCCTCTGATTCAGTATTGGTTGTTGGTGCAGGACCTTCAGGTGCTGAGGCTGCGCGTGTACTGATGGAGCAAGGCTATGTGGTTCACGTTTACGATACCGCTGAAAAAGTCGGTGGACATTTGAACCAGATTGCATCTTTACCAGGCCTGGGTGAATGGGGATATCACCGTGATTACCGTGAAACCCAGTTGCAGAAACTGGTCAAGAAAAACAAAAACAGTGTGTTGGCGCTGGGGCAAAAAGCGCTCACTGCCGATGATGTACTGGAATATGGTGCAGAAAAAGTCATTATCGCTACCGGTGCCAAATGGCATACCAATGGGGATAACTGTCTGACTCATGATGCCATTCCCGGGGCTGATGCGTCATTACCGGATCAATTAACACCTGAACAAGTCATATCAGGTGAAAAGAAAATCGGTAAGCGGGTCGTTATTCTCAATGCCGACAGTTATTTCATGGCGCCAAGTCTGGCTGAAAAACTGGTTAATGACGGTCATGAAGTCACCATCGTTACGGGTGTCCACCTGGCGAAATATATGGAATTCACCCTGGAATATCCAAATATGATGCGTCGTTTGCACGAATTGAATATCGAAGAAATTGGCAATCATTTCTGTAGCCGCATTGAAACCGGACGTCTGGAAATTTACAACATGTGGGGTGATGGCTCACGTCGCAGCTACCGTGGCCCTGGCAAGTTGCCACGTGACGAGAACAAAACGCATCGCTGGCTGGAGTTTGATTCTCTGGTACTGGTCACAGGTCGTAAATCTGATAACAAGCTTTATCAGGAACTCAAGGCTCGTGAAAGTGAATGGGCTGAGAACGATATCAAAGGCGTGTACCTGATTGGTGATGCTGAAGCGCCTCGTTATATCGCCGATGCCACCTTTACCGGTCATCGTGTGGCACGTGAGATTGAGTCTGAAAATCCTCAATTCCCGCTGCCATACAAACGCGAAACGATTGCCTGGGGCACACCGCATATGCCGGGTGGTAACCATGAGATCGAGTACAAGATCTAAATAGCAGGAACCGGTTGTGTGCTGTCAATTGTGACAGCACACCTACCGTTCGCTCAATCATTATGAATTTCCCAGGAAAGTAGGTGTGTCATGAATGAAGCACATGAAATTACTCGAATTCTGTTTGAAGGCTTTTCAAACTGGTCAATTTATCTTTTCTACGTAATTGGCTATACCGCTATCGGTATATTTCTTTACGGTGTTTATGTGCAGATCCGCAAGTATCGTCGCGGCAAGCCTGATGCTTCTTGGGGTGAGTTTTTTGCACGCTTTAAAGACATGTGCAAGACCATGGCTACGCATCGCACCCTTAAACGGCGTGATAAGTCAGCTGGTCGTGCCCATGCATTGATATTTTTTGGCTTTGTGCTGCTGTTTATCGGCACAGCCACGATTACCCTCGAATACGACATTCTGGAACCCCTGTTTGGTATCACGTTCTGGTATGGCGATTTTTATCTGTGGTTCTCCTTGGTTCTGGATTTGGCTGGTGTCGGCCTGATTGGGGGACTGCTTTATATGATGTACCGCAGAAAATGGTTAAAGCTGCCCAAACTTGACTATGCTCGCCCGGATCGTGAGCCCGGCGACCCCGATTATGATCGCAGTGGTTACCGCCGCGAAGACTGGGCTTTTTTATGGGCGCTTATCCTGATTGGCTTCACAGGCTTTTTACTGGAAGCCGCACGTCTGGTCTGGTTAAGTGATACCGCGACTGTCTGGGATTATCGCTGGTGGTCACCCATCGGGGCACTGATGGCACATGTAATGGCTGGCCTGGGCATGGGGGCAGAAGCAGCAGGCAATTTCCGCACTGGACTGTGGTGGTTCCATGGTGTGTTGGCTTTGGCCTTTGTCGCACTGATTCCATACACCAAAGTGAAACATATCTTCACTGCATCTGCGTCTTTGATGTTCCGTGATCCGATGGCGGGTAAGCGGTTGCCGAGTGTGCCGGAAGATCAGGAAGATATTGGTATCAAAACCATTACTGACCTTACCTGGAAACAGTTGCTGCATCTCGATTCCTGTACCAAATGTGGCCGTTGCCATGAAGCTTGTCCGGCAACTGCTGTAGGTGCACCGTTATCACCGCGTGATGTGATCCTGTCATTACGTGAATTTGCCAATAAATCATTGCAATCCAAGGAGCTGCCAGAACAGGCCGAGCTGGATGTTCATGGCAAGGATGTCGGTCAGGTATTCATGGAAACACTTTGGTCATGTCGAACTTGTATGGCCTGTGTGGAGATTTGTCCGGTAGCGATCGAGCATGTTCCTATCATTGTGCAGATGCGTCGCAAGCTGGTAGATGAAGGCAATATGGAACCGATTCTGCAGAAAACCATGCAGTCAATCCATAAAAACGGCAACTCGATGAATGAATCGAAACGTAAACGTCCACGTTGGACCAAAGAATTACCGTTCACCATTAAAGATGCACGTAAAGAACCGGTTGATGTGATGTGGTTTGTCGGCGACTACGCTTCTTTTGATCCCCGAAACCAGGTAGTGACCCGCTCTTTTGCCAAGTTGATGAAACAGGCAGGCGTTGATTTCGGCTTGCTTTACGAAGCAGAAATGAATGCCGGTAATGATGTGCGTCGAGTCGGTGAGGAAGGGCTCTACGAGTTCCTGGCGAATGCCAACATTAGCACCCTGGAAAAATGTGATTTCAATTCGATTGTAACCACCGACCCTCACTCATTCAACACCATTCGTAATGAATATCCGGATTTCGGTGGTGAATTTGAAATTCAGCATTACACCACCTTGCTCAAGCAGTTATTTGAACAGGGCAAACTCAAGCTCAACAAAAAACTAGATTACCGCGTGACATTCCATGACCCATGTCATCTTGGACGCTATAACAAAGGCTATGACGCACCTCGTGAACTGATCAAGTTGCTGGGATGTGAACTGATCGAAATGGATCGTAATCGTGACAACTCCTTCTGCTGTGGTGCCGGTGGTGGTCGTATCTGGATTCCGGATCCGGTCGGTATTGAAAAACCGTCTGAGAACCGGATGCGTGAGGCAGCAGAAATTGAAGAGCTTGATGTCTTTATCGTGTCATGCCCGAAAGATCTGACCATGTTTGAAGATGCACTCAAAACCGCTGGATATGAAGGCAAATTCGTCGTGAAAGAGTTAATTGAGCTGGTCAATGAATGTGTCGAGTTTGATGAAGTTGAGGTCATCGATGCCGATGTTGTTTCCGCCTGATATCTGCCTGCCGGAGACTGCCGATGCACTGATTAACTGTGCGATAAGCAGTGGCGATCTGCATAGTGCAGCAGCAGTGTATGAACTGGCTGAGGGTGAGCATAAACAGCAGTTGAGCGACATACTTTGTAAGGAGCGTCGCAACACACTGCTGTTGGCTCGCTGGGAGCATACACCTGCAGCAGTGCTGCAAATGCTGGCGGAAATCGAGGATGAAACAATCCGGTTAAGATTGGATAAAAATCCATCCAGTCGTGCCGGCACATTGAACACTATCTATAAAAAAGGTGGTCATGATCGGCAGTTGATCAGCCTGCTGACTCAGCATGCACACAGCTCATCGACATTACTGAACAGTCTGGCTATGAGCGAGGATGACATTCCAATTCTCAAATCCATTGCTGCGCATCCAAATACCGATGCAAATACATTGAATCGCCTTGAACAACGTTATCCAGATATGTTTGATAACGAACTGGCTGTCCATGCTGAAACACCCCCTGAATTACTGGAAAAGCTCTATCAGCGAGGTAACTGTTTTATCCGATCCGCTGTGGTGACTCATATCCGATGTCCACAGTTTTTGCTGGATTTGGCATTTAATGAAACAGACATAAACATTCTAAGACATCTGGCGGCAAATCCCCGGTTATCCCCGGAAAAATTAGCCATTCTGGCGCAACATGATGACGTCAGCGTGCTTCGTACTCTGGCAGGTAATCCATCTCTGAGCAAAGAGCTCGCTAACCAGATGATCCATAACAGTACCAATATTGTGCGTCGGGCTTTGGCGAGTCGAACTGACCTGACAGATGAAAATTTGCAGCAGCTGGCTAATGATGAAGATCACTGGGTTAGACAGAGAGTAGCCCGTCATCCCCAATTAGATGAAATGCTGCTTAATAAACTGGCCCAGGACCAGAATGATGAAGTTCGTCGTGCAGTAACGCGAAACCCACTGACATCCATCGATATTCTCAGACGGCTTTCTGTAGATAACAGCGTCTGGGTCAGAGCCGGTGTGGCGTATCAAAAGAACACCCCTGCAGATGTGCTCGGCATGCTGTCTGCTGAAGATGATGTCGACGTGCTGAGCGGAGTGGCCAGCAACGCTAATACCCCGCAAGCCATTTTGATAAGACTGTCGGGTTCTCAACAGACTGATATACGTCGTGGCGTAATTATTAATCCAAAGGCCGAGCGAGACACTCTGCTGCCTCTGCTGGAAGACCCGTATTACTTGCATCGGTTAATGCTGGTATCCAACCCTTCACTGAATGATCACGACCGCTGGAGCCTGCATGACGATCCTGATCTATCCGTCCGTTTTATGGTGTTCAAATGGTTTACACAAAAATATTTGCAGCCTTAGCTGCATTAGAAATGCTGTTTTATACAGTCAACTAGGAGATAAATCTGATGAAAATACTGGTTGCAGTTAAAGAAGTCGCTGCATTAGATGAAGACTTCGAAATTCGTGATGATCAACTTGATGTCGATGAGGATTTTCTGCTTTACGACCTCAACGAGTGGGATGATTTTTCACTTGAAGAAGCGATGGTTATCAAAGAATCATCTGACACCGAAGTTGAAGTGGTGGTGGTATCGGTCGGACCGGAAAGGGTCGATGACGTCCTGAGAAAATGCTTGGCTAAAGGTGCTGATCGCGCTATTCGAGTCTGGGATGATGCAATGGAAGGTTCTGATTCTGTCACGATTGGTCGCATCCTGTCCGCTGTCGTCGAAAAAGAAAAACCGGATATGGTATTTGCTGGTGTGCAGTCATCAGATGAAGCCGCTGGTTCAACCGGTATTTCACTGGCAGCCAGCCTTAATTGGCCACATGCGGCAGTGGTTGCAGGACTTGAATATCAGCCTGGCAGTAATAAAGCCAAAATCACCCGGGAACTGGAAGGCGGACTTTCACAGGAAGTGGAAATTGACTGCCCATCAGTGCTCACCATCCAGCTTGGTATCAATACCCCGCGTTACGCCTCATTACGTGGCATCAAGCAGGCAGCTGCCAAACCTGTAGATGAAATCAGCCTGAGTGATTTGGGTTTGAGTGAGAGTGATGTTGGTGTTGATGCTGCTTTATCACGTGTACGGCGCATGTATATTCCTGAAAAAGGGATGGCCTCAATGATTGAAGGTACACCTGCTGAACAGGCAGCAAAACTGGCTGAAATTATTCGTGAGTTCAAAGGGGAATAACCATGAAAACATTCTTACTAATTGCTGAACACCGTCGTGGCGAACTGCGACCTATC
>TARA_R100000049_G_scaffold590_1_pt1 | contig 14757 bp, 12 predicted proteins | sample TARA_R100000049 | Tara Oceans TARA_R100000049 (sample SAMEA2619992) | marine metagenome | biome: marine biome (ENVO:00000447); feature: mesopelagic zone (ENVO:00000213) & marine oxygen minimum zone (ENVO:01000065); material: "saline water (ENVO:00002010), including plankton... | reverse complement strand
CCCATAGCGTGTCACATACCGGTTCACCGACCCAGTTCGGGAGCCTCCAGCTATGCCAAAGATCCCCTTCACCGTCAGACGCGATGGCCGATATTACTTCCGCCGGCGCGTCTGTTGGCAAAATGGCAACGATTTCAGTGTCATTATATCGCTTTCCACTTGCAAAGCGCAAGAGGCGCGATGCAGATCAGCAGCCCTGGCTGCGCATTTCGACAAGGTAAAGCGTGCAGTGACTGCGTATTTCAAGATCCATCAACCGTTGGATCAGTCCGTCCTCAAGGAAATATTCGAAAGCGAACTTCGCGCGTGCTTGGCCGAGCGAATCGAAGAGTTCTACGATCCAAGTAATGACCCGAATGCACTGGTCGAACGTTTCCGAACGCATGCCAGCGCCTACGATCTGGCGCAACGCCCCGGGCAGATTGTCGAGTTAACCGATGCGCATCGCCAAAAACTCGCCGAGGCAGGACATAATCAAAGCGCGATCGAGTGGGTAGCATGTGATCTGGACCGCTATTGCGGGAAGGACACAATCGACGATGAAGACCTCGAACTGATCGCAGATGCCATTGGCATTCTTCCTACGCCTGCCGTGATTGAGCGGCTGCGCCACGTGCAATTACAGGCCAAAGCGGAAGCCCACCGCATCGCCGCCCATTTTCTAGATGAGGATGTCCAATCGTCATTCGATCAGGAAGGCACCTTGCTCGCGAAGCAGCGACGAAACGGAGAACCATTATCATTCTCCAACACGTTGAGCGAAGTTGATCGTAGAGAAGAAGAACGTACACACACAGAGACCGCGACGCCGCCAACCGTATTTTACCGCTATTGCGCGACACGTTTCAGCGAGGTGATCCCCAAAATCCTCGAAGTGGCGAAAAGGACTGGACATTGGAACCGCAATCTCAGCCAATACGAGCGTGTGCTTCAGACTTTCGCCTGGATAACTGGAGACAAGCCCCTAGGCGACTACAACCATTCCGATGTGGGAAAATACAAGAACGCGCTCTTGCAGATGCCGCGGGACTACCGGCCAGCCAAAGACTTCGGCCGCCCCTTTGGTGAAGTAGCCGAGACTTTCAAGATTACGAATAACGCGCGTTCGATCAACACCGTGAAGCGCGACCTTTCCTATATGTCGACGGCGCACGACATTCTCGCTGAGGATGAATGGCAGCCGCGTATCCCCAATACGAAGGCGTTGGACTTCGCGAAAGCGAAGTTGCGCAAGCAAAAGAAGGGTTCAAAAAAATCTTCTCGTCCCGTCTGGACTGTTCCGCACATGGAATGCCTGTTTTCGGCCCCATTGTGGAATGGAGGAGGTGGCAACCTGCACCGGCTCGATGAGCGCGGAGGCAACGGAGTCTACCACGACGCCGCCTATTGGCTCCCGCTGCTGCTTTACTACACGCACGCTACCGTGAACGAGATTGCCGGCCTGCGCGTCGACGAGGTTCGCATCGACGACCTCGTCCCGAATCTTGAGATCAAGGACAACGATGTTCGGGCCGAGAATGGGGTCGAAGGGGGCGAGAAGAACGAGAGCCGGGGACGGACCATCCCACTTCACGCAGAGCTGCTACGGCTTGGCTTTAGTGCTTACGTTCAGGCAATTCGCGCCGAGGGCCATCGCGAGCTTTTTCCCGAACTTTACCTCAACAAAGCCCGGGTTGGCGGTCATCAATTTCGCAACATTGCCTGGCGCCATATGGTGAGCTGGGTTGCCGAACATATGGAAATACCCAGGAATCCGGCCTCTGGGAAATCCGCCGACATGCACTCGATCCGAGCACTCGGTTCCAGTTTCTATGCAATGGCTAACGCCCCCGACCTCATGCGCGCTGATATCATGGGACATGCTCGCACCGGTACGAATGCCCTTCACTACTCCAAACGCGCGGATTCCCATGGAATGAACCAGGTACTCAAGGAGTACCTCGAGTTCATGACGGCGCATATAGATGTGGCTACAAGTTCGATTCTGCCACGGCCTGTTGCGCTTCTACCGATCAAACACCGTTCGCGAACTGGTAGGCCCGTTAAGGAATCAAGTTAATTCCTTAGGACCGCAGGTGGACTTGGGCCTATCCAAAGAGGCTCAAGTCAGCCAGCCAAACATGCGCCGAATTCTCCAGAAATTTGCGTGTGAAATCGTAATGGATGCGATTCGCGTCGGACGGCATTCATGAGCATTCCAATGATGGGGTAGCGCAGTGAACTCGCAAGCCGCCCCGACAAATGCATTTCGGGTGCGCACGTGAGAAATGGATCATGCGCCCGCAATCCTACGACCAGCAACTGGAATGCTCCTGCGGTCGGTAGAAATGGACAGGCTCTTACACTGGTAGATTGCTCCTAGTGGGAAAAACCGCCCCCCTGCGGTTCAGCGACGGATACACAAGTTAGGTCAGACTGTGCCGAGTATACGTACCATTTGCGGTACTTACCCATGACAGGGATTTACTACCTGCCGATGGACGCCCCATAGCCATCGAGCGTAGTCACGGCAGTGCCTCAACCGCAGCAGCATAAAAGCAGGCTCACGAGCCGTTCGTGTTGGCAATACAGTGATATACCACCGACGAGGGCCGTGTGATGGCGAGGCCCTGCATGAATAAAATCAAGGAGGGGCATGTGTCGGCAGTAGTTGAAGCACTTACGGAGTTTCAGGCTTATGTCCGTGATCACATCACCGGCGATGAAAAAGGCGAAGCGCAGGTTTTCCTCGACCGCCTGTTCATCGCATTCGGTCATAAGGGCCATAAGGAGGCTGGCGCGACGCTTGAGCAGCGCATCAAGAAAAACGACAGCAAGGGCACATCCTTTGCGGACTTACTCTGGAAGCCCCGCCTACTAATCGAGATGAAAAAGCGTGGCGCGAAGTTACATCTCCATTACCGCCAAGCGTTCGAATATTGGCTTAATGCCGTCCCCAACCGGCCACGCTACGTGATACTTTGTAATTTCGACGAGTTTTGGATTTACGATTTTGATCGTCAATTGAATGAACCTGTCGATAGAGTTGCTTTGACCGAGATTCATCAACGCTACCCAGCGTTTAATTTCATGTTTTCGGTTGAGAAGGTACCTATCTTCGATAACGATCGCGAGGCTGTGTCGAAGCAGGCGGCGCTCCAAATGGCCGAGCTCTATCGACAACTCACGCGCCGGCCGCCGTCGACGCGCCTCACCCGCGAGGATGCCCAGCGCCTTACACTGCAGCTGGTTATAGCCATGTTCGCCGAGGACATAGATCTCCTTCCCGCGAGTACAATCACGTCGATCGTCCAAGACTGCCTCCATAATGGTCAGTCGTCCCATGACCTGTTGAACGGGCTGTTCCGCCAGATGAACAGCCGAACACCTGCAAAGCACGGTCGCTATGCGGGAGTACCTTATTTTAATGGCGGCTTGTTCGCAGAGACAGTCGACGCGGAACTGGATAGTCACGAGCTTGAATTGATCGGCGGGGCCGCCGCGCAGCTTTGGACCAAGGTAAATCCGGCAATTTATGGCACCTTGTTCGAGCAAAGCATGGGTGCCGAGACCCAGCACCAGCATGGCAGGCATTTCACCTCTGAAGCGGACATTGAGCGGGTGGTCGGACCCACGATTGTTCGGCCTTGGGAAGCACGGATCGACGCTGCGAAATCGAAGTCCGAACTGATAGCGTTGAGGAAGGAACTCAGGCAGTTCAAGGTTCTCGACCCTGCCTGCGGCAGCGGCAATTTCCTGTATGTAGCGTTTCGCGAATTATCGCGCCTCGACCTTCGGATTATGCTCCGCTTGAAGGCAAAGGTCAGCGCCTCTGAGTTTCACAGACAGGCCAAACTGATCAGCGGTATCAGCCCTCTCCAGTTCTATGGGCTAGACAATGACCATTTTGGCGTGGAACTCGCTAAGGTTACTCTCATGCTCGCGAAGAAACTGGCGCACGACGAGGCCGTGGCGCAACTATTCGATACCGAGGGCGAATACCAGAAAGGTGTTTCAGAGTTCGGTTTCGAAGGCGAGAATGCGCTTCCGCTGGATAACCTTGATGAGAATGTTCGGTTGGGCGACGCGATGTTCGATCCTTGGCCGACGGTCGATGCCATTGTTGGTAATCCGCCATTCCAGAGCAAGAACAAGCTTCAAGATGAGCTGGGCCCTGCATACCTTGCCAAGCTACGAGCTACACATCCGGAAATCGATGGTCGCGCGGATTATTGCGTCTACTGGTTCAGGCTCGCGCATGATCAGCTGAAGCCGGGTCAACGCGCAGGCCTCGTTGGCACCAATACAATTCGACAGAATTATAGTCGAATGGGCGGGCTGGATTATATCGTGAACAATGGTGGAACGATCACCGAAGCGGTTTCGAGTATGATTTGGCCGGGAGAGGCTGTCGTGCACGTTTCGATCGTAAATTGGGTCAGAGGGGATCAAAAGGGATTGAAACGGCTCTATAATCAAGACGGGAACACGGTGGAAGCGGGATGGCGCCATGAGGACTTTGCCCGGATCCCATCATCGTTAAGCTTCTTCACCGACGTTACGACGGCGAAGGTCCTAAAAGCGAATGAACGTGGTGGCTGCCACCAGGGACAAACACATGGGCACAAGTCGTTCTTGGTTCCAGTTGGGGAAGCCAAAGCTCTTATTCGCGAGAACCCAAGCTATTCCGATGTATTGAAGCCATTCTTGATCTCGGACGACCTTGTAGGCAAGCACAACAGCAAACCAAGTCGCTATGTCATTGATTTTTCTGAGAAGGATCAGCTTCAAGCCGCAAAATTCGAGCGGTTGTTCAAGCGCATACGGGCCGGGGCGCTACCGGCTAGGCAAGAGGCGGCTCAAAAGGAGGCGAAGCGCAATGAGGAACTCGAAGGGTCCGGCAAACGGGGCAACCAGCATCACGCCAATTTCCTGAAGAGGTGGTGGCAGATGTCCTACGCTCGCGGCGAGCTAATGCGTGAACTGCAGGGACTTAAGCGGTACGTAGCATGCGGCCGCGTGACAAAGCGTCCCATTTTCGAATTCGTGTCGACTGCAATTAGCCCGAACGATGCCTTGACCGTTTTCACGCACGAAGACGACTACACATTTGGCGTTCTGCAATCGACGATTCACTGGAAATGGTTTGATGCGCGATGCTCAACCATCAAGTCCGATCCACGCTACACTTCCAATACCGTTTTCGACAGCTTCCCTTGGCCGCAAACGCCATCCCTCAAGCAGGTGCGGGATGTCGCCAAAGCCGCGATTCATCTTCGCGAAGTGCGGGGTCATCTCTGTGCGGAACACGGACTGACCTTGCGCGAACTCTATCGGTCGATCGAACTTCCCGGCGATCACCCCCTAAAGGCTGCAACGGCGAAACTCGATGAAGCGGTGCGCGCAGCTTACGGGATACAGAAGAACAAGGATATATTGGGCTTTCTCCTAGCGCTGAATCATAGGTTAGCAGACAAGGAAAGAGATGGGGAATCCATCGTTGGACCTGGCCTACCAGAGCAATTTCGTAGCTCACCGGGACTGATCTCGGCTGATTGCCTTAGTGCTTGATCTGGGTCCGAACCGTATAAACTGACTATTGCATTCCAACTATAAACGGACGGCGCTGAGGTTGCGCTCTCTTCCCTCAGCGCCCCCCTGAGCGCATCGACGGCAGCCAATTGATTGGCGGCGTTTTCAATGGTTTATAAGAAGTTCGATCCATTGCGGGCAGTAGGATTCCTCAAACTCCCTGCCATTGTCAGGCGTTAATGTTGGTGACTTTGAGCAAAGCGTTCACTCGATGAACCGGAGCCCCAAGAACCGTTTCTTGATTGTTAACAGGTGAATGGCTATGTCTTCAGCATGGTTATGAGTTTCGGTCTCGCCAATTCAGGTTTCCCTGTTCTCGGGGACACGCTGAGAAATAAGCCCAAAGGTCCGACTTTCGGGGAGCTTTCGGCTCAGGCGAAGCGAGCGCTTAGCGCCGATGATGGGATAGACGTAACCGGAATGAGCCGCGAGGAGCGCGCAAAGAGCTTCTTCGGCGATTAAGGGAGGCTATCCTGAAACCGCTAAAGGCGCAGCGCGTCGAGGCGAAGCCCAAGCACGTCATACAGCGGCCCGATTTTGTCGATGAATGCGGTGTGGGCTCCAACGCCCCGTTGAAAACTGAGTTTTTCGATCTGTTGGACCATTTTGAGAACGGTTGGGTAATACCTGATCGCTTTTATCGGCTGGGCGTGGACAAAGACAAAGATCTCCTTCTGGAGATGACAGGGGTAAAGCATCTCCATCTTGGCGGGCGAGGCTCTGACATTCTGGTCTATTTCGTTGAAACCGAAGACACTGTTTTTATTCTTCGCATCGCGGGTCACGCGTATTTAGAGGACGATCCTCGGGGGAGCACCCTCTTCGAGGAGATGAACATTCCGTATCCAGCCCCGCGGAGGTAGGTGGTTCACCCTTCGCTAAAGCGGTTAGGAAGCGAGCGCTTGGGTCATTTCCGTCAACCATCCAATAAGTCGTCGTCCGCTCCGTCCGGCAGGACGGCGTGGACATCGGTGATCTTGTAGGCGACGGCACGGCCGCTCGAATTGCGCTCCACACACGCGCTAACTTGAAAGAGTGCCCGGAAAACGTTTCCTTCCAACTGCATCTTTTCGTGCCGCAACCGCTCTTCGGCCAATGTAGAAGCATATAGCACGGGGAGTGCTCGCTTTGCGATGCTCTCTACCACACCGCGCTCCCCCCCGCTTTTGCCGGGCTTGCTCATCTCGACGCTTGGGCGCACAAATTGCATGAGAACCCTCTCTGGGGCCTCGTCGGTGTTGAGACTCAATTCCGCGATATGGTCATTGATTTCGGCTTCCGCCGATCGTGCTTCCTGACTTGTAAAGCGGAACTCCGCACGGACTTTACGCTCGCCGTCCTCAAACGTCGCGGCTTCAAGTTTTGCCGCCCCATTGGGATCCCTAGTAATCGCGCGCAGCGTCTTATTGAAATCGTTTAAATCACCCTTGGTCGCCCCTGCAGTGCGACCTCCTTTCTTGAAGTAGGGTCTAATCTTTTTTCTCAGCCCGCTGACGAAGTCTGCCAAGATCTGGCCTTGATCGATCGTATCAATGACCCATTTGGCCCCAGCCAATCCAATGCCAACACTAGGCGGAGCCACAACCCAGGCTAAGAGGTCCGCCTCTATGCAGCCATTGCGGACTTCCTTAATGAAAATTTCCGTCTCTGCTTTTATTTCGGGATGCTCTCGTACGATGAACTTCTCGAATTGATTGGCAAGGCCAACGAAATTGGCGACGAAATCCGTTAGTGCAACAGGTTCGTCCGTATCCAACTTGAGGCGCAGATGTGCTTGATTTTCCCCCATCACCTTACCGTATGAAAAAGTAGATGAACTTCCAACTCTTAAATACCTTATTGGCGGCAGGGGAGAATCCTAAGATCAAGGTGTGCGATACAAGGTTGGACGGCATGACACTCCGCGAGACTAACTAAGCGAGCTATCATAGGACAAGGGTGTCCTGAGAGTAGGCAAAACCGCACATCGAGGACGGGCTCTTGCAAAAGCGACTACTAAGGCAAAATGGGCGCCGGGGATCTTCAACTGGGAATGACCTTGTAACCGTACCCAGGCAACCAGCACCATCGCGGTAAACAAAACGTCTTTTTCGCAGTGTTGTCGAATATGATCCCAATTGATCGATCCCGGCCGAATCGTTGGATCGGCCTTTCCGAGCACGGCAGCCACCGGCAGGCCCATGCGGATCATCACTTCAGACAGATGGTGCCAGGTCTTGCCCGATCCCTTGAGGGCCAGCCCCAGATCAATGTGACGAAGATCACTCCACCGCGGCCCATTCGCTTCCTTGAGTTGGCGGGGCAGTTCAAGATCTGCCGACATCGCGGCGAGTTGCAGGACTTGGCAATCAACGGCGAGGCCCCCGTAACTGACGAGCACGTGATCGTGGTATCGGCGCATGAAGGTGAAGGCCGAGGCGAGCAATTCGCTTTCAGTGCCTTCGTCTGCCAGTGTCCAAGTGGTCAGATCGCCCGTGTCGACACGGCCGAGGGCATCGATTTCGATGGGCCACATCGAAATTGCCACGAGACTGCGGCAGCCGATGCGCGCACGTCCACCGGGTTCGATACATTCGTAGGCTTCGCGCAGGTAGGGATCGAACACGCTTTCGGTGTCGATAACGAGATACTTCTTCATGATAGAGTTCTCCTGCGGGCGCCCTGAGGCCCGCGTATGATGGGTGGGTTCAGGCGTGAGGCTGGCGCGCAAGTTCGATCACGCGCCAGGCTTCGAATGCGCTGGAAAGCGAGGAGCGGTCAGCCTGCTCAAATTGCGTCCACAGGAAGGCCAGCCACTGGACTTGCGCATCTGCAGGCGCACTGTGGATCTGGGCAGCTAGCGAGGATCCGGGCCCAGCGAGCCTGAGCGCAAATGCAGCTGCGACTTGCAGCAGGTCCTCGTCCAGGCAATCGATCAGATTGATATCAAGGTCTCGGCGCGCCGCTTTGATGAGCTGAATGTCGCTTGGCCGAAAGTGATCGGCATTTGGCCGGGCTGGATCGACGCAATAAGCGCGCCGTGTAATCAATGTCGCGCTAGCGGGAACGCGTTCGACGATCCCGCGAAGGATATCGGCCCTGCTTTCCGTTCGATCAAAGATCGCATGGGCTTGGCTGAAGCGTGGGCCTTCGTCTGAACATTCCAGGTTGAGGATGGCGACGCTGCGAATGGCCGATTCGTGATCGCTAAACGGCCGATCTCGAACAATGCGCAGCGATGAGAGCACCCTTGGATGCCTGGGGGTATGCGTAATCATGGTTGGTTGTCCTGTTTGGCGAACGCAAACAGGCGGCGCTCCTGGGTGAAGCGCCGCCTGTTGCGTGCGAGATTTCGTGAGGTGTTACAGCGCGGGGACGACCCAGAGATCGGCCATCGTCTTGGCGATCTTGGGATAGCGCTGCCATCGCCGCGCGGTGGGCCCGGCTTCGACCATGGCGGCCTCGATCTCGTCCCAAGCCGCCTGTGTAGCCATGCGATCAAGATCCCCATGAGGGACAAGGCGATGCACGATCCTATGATCGGCATCGAACTCGTACAGACTTCGCTGTTCGAAGGAGGCGAGGCACAGGGGGGCCTCTGGCGACACCTTGTAGGGTTCGACGACGAGTGCCGCAGTGCCGCCCTCGACTTTGTGGAAGAGTACCATCCGGTCGCAAGCCTTGGCCTCACTGTCTGGAAACGAGACGGCGAGGAACTCGCGGTTCTCGTTGATGGCGAGATTGCCGATATTCGCGATTTTAACGCCGGTCATCTCGTCCACGCTCATCATGCCGAACCGGGAAATGGCTGGAACGGTGGGGCGAGGGAGGCCGAGGCATTTCCTCAGGGCAAGCAAAAGCGATCGCCGGGGGCACGCCCCGGCGTTGGTTGATTCAGACATTTATTTATCCTTGTTCGTGGTTTCGGTCAGGAGACCGGAGCCTTTTCCCTTCAGCCGGAAGGCTCACTTCCACTATTCTTCAAACGGGTTTGCCGATCAGGCAGCTTTCCACGTGCGTTCTGCTCGGTACCGCTGTGTCGCGGGCAATTCCACGATCGCCGGTTCTTGCCCGATTGCCGTGCGATACCAGTCTAGCTCGGCGTCGTATTCGCCGTCGCGCACGTGCTTGTGCCATACCTTGCGGCCAGTATCGGCCGCCCAACGATAGCGGTGCTGCCGAAGTTCGTCCTTGAACCGGTAGGGGGCATTCCTGGCCTCAAACCGCCATGCAGGAGCATCCATCGCCTTGAGCGTCTTCGCCATCACGGTTTCACCGTCACGGCATTGATGTGCCAGCAATTCGACGAGCGCGAGGACGTCATCCTGTGCCCGATGAGCAGCGGGCATGAATTTGCCTGCTTGCATGACCAAGAATCCTTGGGGGCCGGGTTCAAACCCGAGTTTGCGCCACGGAACATCTGCCATGGCGCATCCCCACTTCACGTCCTTTAGGTTGGGTAGCAGCTTTTCCACGAAGGGGCGGTCGAAGGCGCAATTGAAGCTGATGACGCTCTCGCACTCTTCGATAAAGCTGGCGAGCTTGTCACGATCGATATCCTGACCCGACAGATCGGCATCCGTAATACCGGTCAGCTCGGTAATTGTCGGATCCAGCGACTGACCGGGATCCACGTAGCCACTTCCAATCGATCGAATTCCGCGAACTTGCCCGGCATCGTCGACCATCATCATGGCTGCGCAGATTTCGATGACTTGGTGTCTGTCTACATCGAGACCGGTGGTTTCGGTGTCCAGAACGCATATGCGCCTGAGCCCTTCAGCCTCTTCCTCCGAAACCCGCCAGGCATCGCGGGACCGGATAGGATAAAGTGTGCGTGTTTTGGGGGCGTCACTGCCCCGCTCGTGTCCATTACTCATTTTAACCTCGTGCCGAGGCGAGCCGAGGGAATTTTCCCCTCTACCAACCTGCCTCGAAAGCGAAGCTGAAGATGCTGCTGCTTTTCCACCTGCGGGTTTATACGGCGCCGTTTGGCGCCGTTACTAGCTTGGATTGAGGTGTGCCGAATGTGGAAAGGACATTCTTCCCGGGTATACACAAAGCTACTGGCTGGTAGGCCAATCGACGGTGCAGCGAGTGAGGGCGTGGAAAGCGACCCGGCGTCTTCGTTCGTTGCACCACCTCGTCAAAGCTAAATGCGTTACCGCCCCAAATCCTGACCCGGAAACGGTATTCCAGGCTGCAATCCCCGCGGTTTCGATTTTGGCTCAGGTTTCGGCTGGTGAGGTTTAGGCGCTGGCGGTGAGGCGTTTCCAGGGTCCCTGCTTGACGCGTCGGCAGCCGTTCGATCATCGTCATATTTCTCGGATCGCGGTTGCAGCGGTATTGCAGTCGGCTGTTCCAGTTCCCCAGGCCGCCTCTCCTCTACCGCGTCGATAAGTCGAACGGTGTGTTTCGCAGCAATCTGACGCAGCAGGTCGCGATCCTGTGACGAGAAACCGTTCGCAGTAACCGCAGTAAACCCCTGTGCTTTTAGCAAACGAACAGTGAGCTCGAGAGCTTCGCTAGTGGGTGGCCCCGTTATTACGACTTGGTCCCCCGCATGCGTGATACGCGTTGGAGGGATGAGCGCCCGAACAGGCAGGTAAACGATCTTACTGGCTGTCGCATATCGCCGAAACCCGGCGTGCTCGACCTCCATTGCTGGCTGAGGGATAGTGTCTGCGCCAAGAGGTCCGACGACCGGAGCTTTGGCGACCTCTGCCAGTATCGCGGCTGGATCAGCAGGACGAGCACCGGCGAGCCAGTCCTCATACGATGGGAAGGCGAGAAGTGACTTTGCCGCCGCCATCGATGCCTTGTCGCTAGGTCCAATCGCTTTTCGCAACGCTGCTGCTATGTGGTTGGCCCTTGCTCGAAATGCAGCTTCCTCCGACCGGTACTGTATTAGTGGTAGGTGAGCGTCAGGCACGTTTCTCGCATTGAGGCTGGTCTCGCCAAAGGCGCATGGTAGCGCTCCGAAGCGTTTGCGAAGCTCACTTGTACTCCACTGACGGATCGCGGATGGACGGACTTGCTCGGAAGCACTGCGCCCTTCGTTATCGACGTAGTGGATCCGGTAGCTCGCATTTGACCCTGTCATAGCAATTTCGATACCCTCGGAAGCGAGATCGTTAACAAATCCAAGTACCGTTTTGTTTTGATCGATCAGTCGAGGAACAACTCGCCTGACCACTTCCTCCCCCGTCATGAGACGGTCCCCTTCAACAGGCGTCTCATTCTTGGGTCGAGGGTAGTGACGATCCGGCCACGTTGCCGGAGAATTTGCGTCACCGAGATCGATCGTTCCATCATCTCCGACAAGTCGACCGTTCACGACTTTCCATCGCGCGTTTTCTTCCCGCGCCCAGCCGAAGCGGTCTTCCATCCGAGCGAGGCTCTGGTGGCAGCGCTGGATGTCGTATTCTGGTAGCATCACCGGTGCTCCCGCTTTGACATCGACACGCGCCAACATGACATGAAAATGCGGGTTGTCGGTGTCGAGGTGCACTGCCGCGACTACAGGACAATTTTCAGCCCCTAATCCTTCGACCAATATGTCGACCGCCTCCTCGAAGTGCGGCACTAAGCGCTCGCCTTCGCGGAGGCTTACGATGTAGTGCTCGATTAGACCATCACCACCATTCGCGGCCTCCATGAGGCAAGCAATCTCTTCAGCGATGGCCTCCGGCCGAGTAGAGAGGATATTGCGGTTGTAAGTTGCTGCAACGTTTTCCTCATGACCGTCGCGGCGAACGTAATGCAATAGATCCGAGTGATATTCGTGATCGGTCAGCTCTTCGCGGATTTGTTCTAGCGCTTCCCGATCGGCCCTTACGATGTAGGTGATCAGCGCCCCTGCCTTCTTACGCAAACGGGATCGATCGGTCAGCCTGGCGAGGCCAAGCGACTTCGCCTTGTAAATTACGGTCATCTGGTTCGCTTCCCGCTCGATTCTGCTGCAAGTTCGAGCAACGCCAATTCAAGTGCGTTCAGCGCCTCGCTCTTGCTGGATTCAGCCAAGTCCTTTTCCAAGATATGGTGGATAGCTTGCAGCGCCCTCCCCATCGCCACGCGGACGCTTGCAAGGCTACGGCCGTCAGTCTGTAGGACTAATCGCCGGGCGTACTCGCCAATCGATATTCCCTCGCAATGCCGGCTGACTACTGCAATTTCCTTTTCAGTGAGTCGGAAACTGACAGTCCTCGTCCCATTCTTTGCCATAAATGAATTCCCCTAAATGCGAGAAGGCTACGCCGCCGAGCATTAGGCTGTGTAAACAGCCCTCATCCTGCGTAGAAATTGTAACCTAGTGGAAAACTATTAGAACTTGTTTCATTGCGACGGCAATGCTTGGAATTGCCGTCGCAATGAATGTTCATTACTCGTCTATGGGCAATCCCTTCTTAATACGGCTATCGATTAATCCACCCAATATTTCCGAGAATGTAGGGTGAACGCATAGTTGGTAAACGGCCCCCTTCATTCCGGTTCGATACCAATTGTCGTCCTGATCCCGTATGTCGGTCACATACTTGTACAAGGGAAAATTTCCCTGATCCAAATAGTCATCTGGTATCACAGGAAAGCTATGACGTTTTCGGTATTCCTCTAGCACGTTTAGGCGAGGTTCCTTCACCTCGCTCACGAGCACATAGCTATATACTAGCGAGGAAATCAGTTTATACTGCTCGGCAGTGGCTTTCTGGCCCGAGTGACAAAGGAACAGTATTGGTTTCGCGCCTACCGACTTTGCCGCGTCACGCATTTCGCGCAGCTTCTCACCCGTTTCGGCTGGGTTGGACGGGTCAACTGGTGCATCGATGGCCAGAACGTCGACCTTGTCCTTGAGCCGGAAGATCGGGCCTGTAGGATCGTTGGCAGGCACGTAACCTACGTGACCTCCTTCCAGGAACCGTAGATAACCACCATCAGGCTCAAGACTTCCAAGCTGAACGGTCGGCTGCCCCCAGTCCCACGAATGGAACCTTGGAAGGCGAGATGCCGCATGGAGATACCTAAGTGCCATGACAGATCGGGTTTCATGCGCCAGCCGGACGTTCACTCCGACGTAACGCAATTTGGGGATGTGTCCCGAGTGCTTACTCACAGTACGAGCCCCCCTTCGCTATTCGAAGGTTCCGCCTCGAGCTGGGGAGGAGCCTCGCCGCGCTCGCTGCGGGGAGAGGGCTCCCGCACGGGTACCGTCTGTGTGGCTTGCCACTCGCCAACCTCCGCGCGAATGGCTTTACGAAGAGTATCAGCCTTGTGTGCATCATCTGATATCTGAAGCAGATATAGAACCGCTGCTTCCTGCGATTCACCAATTTCTCGCAACCCCGTTATGACGCTTTTATTCTCCCGAACGAGGGTTCTTGCCAGTACTCTCGTTCGCTTGGGCTTACCCAGGCGATTTCTGGCCTCCTCAATTACCGCAAGTGCGGCTTGCAACGATTCCTTACTCATACTCATAGCCTTCGAACTACAGGCATTCCCCTGGAATACCTTGGAAAGTTCACGACCAAGTCCTTCTGGCAGACGGAACTCGCCTTCGGCTTGACGAAACGATTCGCCATCGAAAACCAGCTCTTGCACCTTCGCACTTGGCGTGACACATGATGGTTCACACGCCCATTTCGGTGCGTGCTCACCGGCGGTTTTCAGGGCCTTCCGGGCGGTTGGGAAAGTGGATTCGCATCCAGTCTCCCCGACCAGTTTTTCATCGCCAGACGGCCCGGCCCCGCGTGTGAGGAGCAAGGCCTGACACCCTCCGCACCATCGGCTGTCGATCCGCGGCTCATCTGGGCCATCGCGCTGCCTGCGATGGTGACCAATGTCGCCACGGCGCTGATCGGCGTGGGTGACATGTGGATCGTCGGGCAATTGGGCGATGCCCCGACTCAGGGCGCAGTCGATATCGGTGCCAAGCTGTTCGCCGCGCTGTTCACCGTCATGAACTTCCTCAAGACCGGCACCACCGGCCTCGTCGCGCAGGCGGGCACGCGCGTGGGCCAGCACGCGCAGGCGCAGGTGCTGGTCAAGGGCGTGGTGGTCGGCCTCGCGATCGCGGCGATGCTGCTGCTGGCCAAACCGGTGCTGCTGCCGCTGATGCTCGATGCGCTGGGCGCCGAAGCGCGCGTCCGCACGGCAGCCGTCGTCTATGCGGACATCCGCTACTGGAGCGCGCCGGCAGTGCTGGTGAATTTC
>TARA_R100000049_G_scaffold2803_1_pt1 | contig 14774 bp, 15 predicted proteins | sample TARA_R100000049 | Tara Oceans TARA_R100000049 (sample SAMEA2619992) | marine metagenome | biome: marine biome (ENVO:00000447); feature: mesopelagic zone (ENVO:00000213) & marine oxygen minimum zone (ENVO:01000065); material: "saline water (ENVO:00002010), including plankton... | reverse complement strand
CGCCGTCTCCTACTTTTTCACGCTAACCCGCGATGAACCTTTTTTCTTTTTCCGGAACAAATCCTGAATGATCAGGATTTGAGGGGTTTGACGTAAAGAATCAGGCTGTGATCGACAATCTCATAGCCTCGTTCTTTGGCAATTTTTTGCTGCCGCTCTTCGATCACCTCATCGACGAACTCAATGACCTCGCCGGTCTGAGTGCAGACCATGTGATCATGATGATCGTCGCCGGCCATCTCAAATACGGCGTGCCCACCTTCAAAGTTGTGGCGCAGAACCAGGCCAGCTGCCTCAAACTGAGTCAGCACCCGGTAGACGGTTGCCAGGCCCACGTCATCACCCTGTTCGAGGAGCTTTTTGTACACATCCTCGGCGCTGAGGTGATGCTCCTCGGAGTTCTCCAGAATATTGAAGATCTTCACTCTTGGCAGAGTGACTTTAAGACCGACTTTTCGTAATTCGGTGTTTTCGGATGACATGTTACGATTCACTCTTTGGTGTGCCTCACGGCTTCCGGTATGATGAAGCCGCATGTTAACGGTCAGACCGTGTCACACCTGCCCCTGGCAGGCGATTTCAAGATAGAGGATTTCCCCCGGCGATGCAAAAGCTCACAGCTCTCATTCTAACTCTCATCATGGCTGGCTGTGTTTTCCCAGGCGTATACAAGATCAATGTACAACAGGGGAACATACTGACCGACGAAGAGCTGACATCACTGGCCGAGGGCATGTCCCGCAGCCAGGTCCACTCCTTGCTGGGCACCCCGCTGATGACCAACCCCGCCGATCCGTCCCGGGAGTACTATGTGTATACCTTCCAGCGCAGTGGTGGCGATATCAAGGAACAACGGGTCATCGTCTACTACGATAACGACCAGTATTCCCATTACGAAGCCCAGCTGCTGGAAGAAACGCCCGCCTACTGAGCCAGCCTCAAGCCTTAACCCTTCTTCTTTGCCCGGTTAAGCCGGGCCTGCTTGGGGTCGATCTGCAGCGGCCGGTAAACTTCAACCCGGTCGCCGTCCCGCAACTCGTGGGCGGACGGATTCTTGATCACCTTACCGAAGATCCCCATATCGCCATTTTCCGGATCGACCTCAGGAAATATGGCAACAATGCCGGAACGCTTCACAGCCTCCACAGCCGTGGTGCCCTCTTCGACACTCAAGCTAATGATTTCCTGCCTGTCTGGCCTGGCAAAGGCCACCTCAACTCGAATCATTGTTATCCCCCGAGATACACCTGGTCTGCGCGACGGCAGAACGCGTCCACCATGGTATTCGCAGCCTGATTGAAGACCGGCCCGAACGTCATCCTCGACAAGGATCCGGAAAACTCAAATTCCAGCGTGAGAATCACCTTGCAGGCGTTATTCTGCAGGGGCTTAAACTGCCAACGACCGCTAAGGTTACGGAAAGGGCCATCCACCAGGCTCATTTCAATGGTATGCGGCAGGTACAGCTGGTTGCGCGTGGTCAGCCGGTGACGGATACCACCTTTGGCGATATCCATGGATGCCATGATTTCGTGGTCTGTCTGCTCGTGCACCTGGCTGGCTGAACACCAGGGAAGAAAATCGGGGTAGCTGGCAACATCGTTGACCAGGTGGAACATGCGTTCCGCCGAGTGCATAACCAGCGCGGTCTTGTCGATCTGATGGGGCATTGGAACCGGACGTCCTGCTTGCGAATACTCTTGAGTTGAAGACCCTGCAAAGGGGGAGCCCCTTTAATCGGGACGCCAATATCAGACGCTATGATAAAGGATATCACCGTTGTTGGGGTCACTTTCCTGCCCAGCCGGGCCATTCTTACCGCTCTTCTCTCCTGGCTCGCCCGGATTGGTCTCTGGCTCGCCACCCCCACCGGCATCACCGGCTTCATTGTTGGAATCACCCGCATCGGGGGCAGCTGGCGTCATTGAGCTTGGTGCCAACTCTACGGTAGGTTTGCACCACAATCCGTTGCTACCGCTGTCGCACAACGCCACCAGCGACGTGGCGGTGTACTGCAGACCGATATACGCCACCACCAGCGGCAAGATCAAGCGCATCACCCAGAACCATATACGGCCAATCAGGCGTGGTGCCTTTCCCAATATGGTGAAGGTCAGATTTCGGGTCAGGTACCAGCCCGCGAAGACGGATATCAGGATACTCACCAGTGGAATCAGCAGGCCACCCGTGATCAGCTCAAGCCAGCGGAACAAGGTGCCCCCGGCGAAACGCTCGTCAGACCATAGATTGAAGGACAGCAACGACCCAAGCCCCGCCAGCCAGACTGAGCTGCCCATCAGAAAGGCGGACAAGCCCCTTGGTGCGCCTGTCCACTCCTGAAACCAACCGACCACCGGCTCAAGCAATGAAAGAGACGTCGTCCACACAATCATCACGATGACCAGGAACACGGCTGCCACCAGAAACTGACTGCCCGGCAGATCCGCCAGGGCCACCGGCAGCGACAGGAAAAGCAGCCCGAACCCGCGCTCACCTTCCATGGAATGGCCATCGGGCGCCAACGAATAAATCGCCAACCCGGCCCCGATGGCGATCAGGGTGTCCATCAACACCACAGCCAGCACGGAACGCTTAAGGCGAGTGTCCGCGGGTGTATAGGCACCGAACAGGGTCCACACGCCCATTCCGAGCCCAAGAGTGAAAAACGCGTGAAACAACGCCGCCCGCAAACTGTCCAGGGTCACGTCGGCGGGGCGGAAATCCAGCATGAAGTCCGACGCACTGCGGAAATCCCCACTCCAGGCGGCCAGACCGCAGAGCGCCAGCAGAATCAGCATCATCGCCGGTGCCACCACCCGTACTGCACGCTCGACACCGTCCACCACGCCCTGCATCGACACCCACACCACCAGCAACAGGAAAAATCCGTGCCAGCCCATGAACACGCGATAGTCCCGCGAGTCCGACACCAACGCGGAGAGGATACCTGCGGCTTCAGCCTCGCCGGCGCCAATAAACCGGCCCATGGCTCCGTAGAATACGTAGGCCAGAGCGATGGCACCGAAAACAGCCGTAAAGGAAAGCACCAGAAAAGCCGCCAACACCCCCAGACGACCAGTCCACATCCACGCCCGGGACCGTCGCGCGCTGCGAACGAAACCATCCATCGCCAGAACCAATCCATGGCGGGCGTATCTTCCCATCGCGGATTCGGTGACCATCAACGGCAGCGTGACCAGCAACAGGCACGCCAGGTACAGCAATATGAACAACCCGCCGCCATGCTGGCCGGCCAGGTAGGGAAACTGCCACACGTTCGCGAGGCCAAAGGTTGCCCCGGTCGCGGCCCAGAAAAAAGTGGTTGGCCGGGTCCACGACCCGATTGGTGTTTCGTATGGAGTAGGCATTCCATTCCCTGACGACATCTCAGCGCACATTGTAGCGGAGGAATCACAGCCCATACGACCATCGACTCAGTCAATCGCGCCGATTTCGTGACCAGTCTGGTACTACTGGGCTACAATGCGCGCTTTTCCGGCACGATTACGCACGGTAAATTTTCTGTCCGACTCCGGATCAACGATTCATGAGCAAGAAGAAACCCGGCGCTCCGAGCGCCACCATTGCCTTGAACAAAAAGGCAAAACACGAGTACCACATCGAGGAACGCTTTGAGGCGGGCCTGGCCCTGCTCGGATGGGAAGTAAAATCCATCCGTGCCGGCAAAGCGCAGCTCACCGATGCCTACGTGCTGCTTAAGGACGGAGAGGCCTGGCTGCTGGGATCCCACATCATCCCGCTCACCGCCGCCTCAACCCACGTTATCGCGGACCCGACCCGGACCCGCAAACTGCTGCTGCACGCCAAGGAAATTGCCAAGATCGTCGGCAAGGTTAACCAGGCAGGCCATACCTGCATTCCGCTGGCCATGTACTGGAAGAAGAACAAGGTGAAATGCGAAATTGCCCTGGTGAAAGGCAAGAAGCTCTTCGACAAGCGTGCCACCGAGAAAGAACGGGACTGGAACCGCCAGAAACAACGCATCCTCCGCGAAACCAACGTCTGATCCGCTGGCCGGGCCCCAGGCCCGGCGTCTTCTCCCCGCATTTTATGTCGCATCTGCATCCTCTTTTAGCCCCTCTCTGATCAGCCTATACTCGATCCCTTACCCCAATCCGCATACGGACAGCGGCCACCCAGGGACAGACGGGAACCAAAGGGAGCAAGTGATGACACGCCGACAAACACCCATGTCTGCAGTAGATCGCTCGTGGCTACGCATGGAATGCCCCGAGAACCCCATGATGATTTCAGCGGTGCTGGTGTTTGATCAGCCCATTGCCCTCAAGCGCCTCAAGCGAACGCTCGACGAACGCTTTCTCACCTTCCGGCGCTTTCGACAGCGCGTCGTCACCGAAGGCGACCGCACGTACTGGCAGGACGACCCACTCTTTCATATCGACAACCATATTCACGTTCTTGCCCTTCCCGGCGATGGAGGCAAACAGGAGCTGCAAACACTGACCAGCGACCTGACCAGCACCTCGCTGGATTTCCGGCGCCCGCTCTGGCAAATCCACTATATCGAGAACTATCAGGGTGGCTGTGCCCTGCTGGTTCGCATCCATCACTGCATTGCTGACGGCATTTCACTGGTGCGTGTGCTGCTTTCGCTGACCGACAACTCCCCGGAACCGAGACTCAGCCGGGTATCGACATCCAGCCAATCCAAGACCCATGCACCTCAAGGTCTACGACAGCTCGCCAGCCGGGCTTTGCATAATGGACAAACCGCCATCGACCAGGCAGGCCTGTTTCTGAAGTCCATCCGCAACGAGCCGGGCTACCCGTTCAAACTGGCCACTACCGCGGGCAACATCGCCGTCGACCTGCTCAAGCTGGGCCTCTCCCCGGCGGAACCAGACACCTGCCTGAAAACACCCCTGAGCGGTCGCAAGCATGTCGCCTGGGCCGACCCGCTGAGTCTCGCCGAAGTGAAGGTGTGCGCCAGAGCCCTGCGCGGCACCGCCAACGATGTGCTGCTGTGTGCCGCCGCCGGCGCGTTGCAACGGCATTTTTTAGCCACCGGCGAGGCCACGCCGGAATGCGGCGTTCGCGTTGCCGTACCGTTTAACCTGCGCCCGATGCGACAGCCGATCGAAACCCTGGGCAACCAGTTCGGGCTGGTGCTGGTCACCCTGCCCGTGGAGGAGACCGATCCGATCATGCGGTTCCGCCAGGTTCAGGAAAACATGAACCGCCTCAAACGCTCCTACCAGGCTCAGGTAACCTACAGCCTGCTGGACCTGTTCGGGCGCGGCCCGGATGTCCTTGAGCGGCGGGCGCTCTCCATGCTCAGCAATAAGGCCTCTGCGATACTCACTAACGTGCCGGGCCCAAAAGAACCTGTATATTTGGCGGGAGCAAAGCTCATCCAACCCATGTTCTGGGTGCCCCAAAGCGGCAATATCGGCATCGGTTTGAGCATATTCAGCTATGCCGGCACGGTGCAATTCGGCATCACCATCGACAAGAACATCAAGGCCGACCCGGCTAGTGTGATGGGGCATTTCCGCGACAGCTTTGCCGAACTCCTGGACGCCGCGCTGCACAACAGCGAACAGAACACCGCCCGGGCTGCCAGTTGATAGGTACAACTGACCACCCGACACCACAAAACAAAACCAGGAAAACCTTGAAGTTGGCGGAAGCAGCCACATATACTGTCGGTAAGGGGACGACATGGCTTCGACGCCGGTGGCGAACCCTTGGGTGCATGTCGAGATGGCAGCCAATCTCGTTAATCCAAAGCTGCAACGCAATAGTCGCAAACGACGAAAACTACGCACTAGCAGCGTAAGCTGCTAGTCGTCCTGACCGGGTCGCCCGTAGCCCGGAAGCAACATCTCAGGACGTCATCGCTTACGGGATGCTCCGTTTTCCAGAGTTCACTGGCTAACGGCTAAGATCTAAAGAACTCGGTTCTTGCACCCTGGCTCTCGGGTCGCTTGAACTTAAATCAATAGAGAGACGCTAAACATGTAGACCTCAAGGCTGAGTACTGGCGGACGCGGGTTCAATTCCCGCCGTCTCCACCAACCAAGAGTTTCAGGGGGTCCATCGAGATCCACTGAAACGCCCCAAAGCCCCGGAAACGGGGCTTTTTTATGCCTGCAAGGTCCATATTGGTCCACTGGCTTCCACGCTCACTTGTGGGTAACATTGTGGGTAACAGCGCTTTTTCATGCTCCGTTACCCACAAAATGGATACCCATGGCCCGCCAGCTCAACAAACTCTCCGCAAACGAAGTGAAAAATGCCAAAGATTCCGGGAAGATGCGGAAACTGGCAGACGGCGGCGGCCTCACGCTTGTCATTAAGGGCGAATCCAAGTACTGGTGGTTGCGGTACCGGTTTGCGGGTAACGAGAAGACCTTATCGCTCGGCAGTTACCCACAAGTTTCTCTCGCTGCCGCTCGTCAGGCGCGGGATGAAGCAAAAGCATTACTCCAACAGAATATCGACCCGAGCGCCCACAAAAGGCAGGAATCCGCGCAGAGAGTATCCGATGGTGAAAATAACTTCCGCACCCTCTGTGAAGACTGGTATCAGCAAAAGCACTCCGTTGAAGTGACGGAGGCGCATGCAGTCCGGAACTGGAGAAGACTGGAGATCTACACCTTTCCTCTACTGGCCAAACGCCCTATCCGCTCCATTCAGCCTGCCGACATTCTGCAGGTACTCGACGGGATCGTGAAGAAAGGCAATGTAGAGACCGCTCACCGGGTCAAAACCCTCATCAGCCTGGTATTCCGATACGCCGTGGCAACATCGAGAGTCGATTCGGATGTCACCCGTGATCTCACCGGTTACCTACCAAACACCCAGGTTAAGCATCAGCATGCTCTGGTTCGGCCTAACGAGGCTTCGCTCCTATTAAAGGACATCCATGCTTACCAGGGCCACTTTGCCACCTCAGCTGCCCTGAAGTTCTCTCCACTGGTATTTACTCGCCCCGGTGACACCAGACAGATGCGTTGGGAGCATATCGACTTCGAAAAGGCGCAGTGGGAGCTCCCTACCACGAAAAACGGCGCGCCCCTGATCGTGCCGCTAGCAACCCAGGCAATCGCCATACTTGATGAGATAGAGCCGCTCACCAAGCACCGGAGCCCGTATGTGTTCCCAAATGTGAGGGACGCAAAACGACCTATGAGCAACGTTGCCATCAAAGCGGCTTTGGACCGTATGGGTTACGGGGGACGGATGACCGCGCACGGATTCAGGGCCATGGCTCGGACCCTGCTCCAAGAAGAGCTCAAATACCCGGTGCACCTGATTGAAATGCAGTTGGGCCACCGAGTTGCTGACATGCATGGCAGAGCCTACAACAGAACAGAGTTTCTGGATGATCGCCGGTCTATGATGCAGATCTGGGCTGATTACCTGGACAAGCTCCGTGAAGACTAAATCTGCCGTTTAGTTACAGCGAGCTGTTAAAACCGCTGAAAACACCCAGATCCGATGCAATTGCAGCCCTTTTAGCCTCTTTTCTCTGTCTAACGATCCCTTCTACTGCTCCACGGCGCTCAGACATTAGATCGATCAGGATTGACAGGAATTCAGCATCTGCAAGGTCATGTTCTGCAGCTAACTTCCGAATCTTCTTTTTGGTTTCTGGGTCCACAACTATTGTGTTTTTGGCTTGCGACGCCTTCTTCTGCCGATTAACCCGCTGATTCCAGGCATTCCTTGCTTTAGCGAAATACTCCGCGCCGTGCTGACGCACCCCATAAATTGGCATAGGGAAGGTCGAGCCTCCGTAACTGTTCCCATCACCAAAAAGCATCCATTCAACCAAGCCAGCAAGCTGATCCTGACTCCATTTACCCAGGTAGAGGTCGAGAGATCCTCCTGGATTCGCTTGATTCCACAAGTACTTCACGGTCCACATGCACTGAAATTCATCTGCGCTTTCCAGCCAGTGCGACACCTTAATCGGATCTGCAGACGATGCCTCACCCTTTCCTGAAAACGTAAACGTATGCCCGTTCATTCTTCACACCCTCCACCAAGCCACCCGAAACTAAATGCATGAGCTAACTAAATAAAAAGCTAGCAAATATATAGCTTGCTTTACTAGCCCTGAATATTGTCACCAAAACATAGCTAAAACTAACATAAAAACGTGTAAAAATTTATTGAAAACCCCTGAATTACGAATCAGTTACTAGTAGTAAATGACAATAAAACGCATATCAAACGTAATCTAAACGTTTTTACATTAACTTTATTCGGCCTTTTCATAGCTATCTAGATAAGCTACTATTTTTTTATTCTGCTTTTTCATAGGTATTTTCATGCTTACATCAGCATCCATCCGCTGCGCCCTGTCAGTAAACCCCTATTTAAAAGCTGATGAAAAGCTATTCTTTATCCTACTCCTATTTTCATCGGAAAGTGTTCTGCATCCCGGAAACTTTGCTTTGATAAAAGAGAACGGCATCCAACTCGCTAAACGTTTCAGGTTCACAAAGGAAGCTGCGTTTCGAGCATTGCAGAAACTCAAAGACCAGGACCTGCTCAGTGAAATCACTGAACAGGGCCCAAAGGGTCGACCGAAAAAACTGAGGAAAATAGGCGCGCTGAATTGGGAGAAGTGGAAGGGGGAAAGCAGCCCTTTCCAATCGGGCCTTCTAGGACAAAGCTTTCAATTGATCAGTAACAGACTCAAAAAACCGGAACTCGTTGAGCAGGCCGGAATGAACAACACCCTATTTATGTTGCTGTTGGTGCTGCTAAGCAGGGCTGATCGCTCCGGAGTGGTTGCGACATCCAGTCAAGCTAAGCTCAGCGAGTATACCGGAATCCCAAGATCTCAGGTTCAGAGGAGAATTAATCAACTGGAAGAGCTCGGAATCCTTGCCGATGTCGTTCCGGGGCTTGTCGAGGGCGCCATTCTAGGAAAACCGAGCTCTGTCTATTTTCTTGATCTCAACCACCCCATCCTGAGAGAGACAGGCATTCGAGCTGATCAAATTCTGATTCGTGGTAAAGGCTCTGCCCAAACCGAGATCAATCAATTAGCAACGAGAGTTGGCCGTCCCGGGCTGAACGATCGACTCGCCTCCGTTACACAACACGCTGCCACGCCCATTGGCATGAAAAGAACCCGACTAAGCCCAGGATCTTGGGAGCAAAATGCGCCAGATTTCTTAAAGCGTCCCGCTGCTAAGCGATATGCCCAGTTTGTAATTGAACGCAATGCAGCGAAGCTCCTCGCTGATCCCAACTCAATCCTGTCTGCCTCTGAATGGAGGGACGCTCAAGATCGTGCCACTCGGGATTTTGTAGACGAGCTCACCAGAGGACAGACCAGCAAAACGCATCGAGATGCTGAAAACGATCGCATGTTTTATAGCCTCTGTGCCGATTTAGAGGAGCTCTCCCACCAGCTTGCATCGCTCTGTTTGAAAGTCGGCAAACTGCGCAAATGCCCAAGCCCTGTGGGCACTCCTCCTGTTACTTATCGGATACTTCCTTCTGGCACCGATGAACGAACGGAGATCAGGCTTGAAAAAATCATCATTTCTTCTTGATATGTGGTCCATATACTGCACCTTCTCTGGCCATTTTCGACTCCCAACATAATGGCCTATCTGGGACGACCATAGCCCTCTGTAGATCATTTCTTACAGACTGAACAGATCTTCTGAGACAACAGGCCATTCAGGAGATCAAAGCATGAGAATCCTAAGACTCAAAGACGTCATCGAAAAAACCGGACTTGCTCGATCAACCATCTACAAGTACATGGACGAAGGCTGTTTTCCGCGACCGGTATCGCTTGGAGGCCGCACCAAAGGCTGGGTTGATTCCGAGATACATGAGTGGATAGCTGAGAAAATTCAGAGCCGCGACATCCAACACCACCCGATGAACAGATCCGCACCCCATTGATCTGACCGGGATCATTTATATCTCTGCGGAGTAAGGCCAGCCTCAGATCTGCGCCAATCGCCAGCAAAACGACATTTTGCGCAAGGCGAAGCCCGACGGCCAGATGTAGGTTTTAATAGTATCCAAGTACGAATACTACTCACCCAAGAATACACCTCAATAAGCAACACCTAGTTAATAACCAATCAAGTAATCAGATATAGCAGTTACAGGAACCTATCCAATGAACAGGTTGCCTGGGAGTAGCTGTGTCTGGTGATTACCACTTAAGGACATAGCCATGAGCGATACCCCTTATCTACACAGGCATTCTCAGGACCCCAACCTCTGGATCTATCACGGGCACTATTACAACGGAATGCCCCTAATCCCTCAGGTGGCCCCATTTATCTACAACTACCTTCAACGCATCGATGAGACGATCCAGGGCGCTCTGAAGGACCATGCCAGCGTCATGGCCGTGAGAGTCGACCTCCGACTTCCTGCACAATTTGACTGGGAGAATGACCCAAACTGGCGCCCGCTGTTCAGCAGGTTCATCGCCTCTTTGAATGCAAAAATCAAAGCGCTAGAGGCCCGGAAGAAACGCGAAAGGACGCGATTCCACGCAACCAAGGTGCACTACGTGTGGACTCGCGAGTTTAGGCAGGACGAGAAAAAGCCCCATTACCACTGCGCTCTCCTTTTCAACAAACAGACGTTCCCTGGACTAGGCGAGTTCAACCCGGCCGCACAAAGCCTTTACGGCATGATCAGCAGCGCTTGGGCCAGTGCATTAGGAATGGATAAACACTTGGCTGACGGGCTCGTGAGCATCCCGAAGGACCCAACGCGTCGGATCGAGAGGGGCGAACGCTACGACGATCTTTTCCGACGCCTCAGCTATTTCGCGAAGCTTTCAAGCAAGCTGTTCGGTAAAGCGAGTCACAACTTCGGCTCGAGCCAAACCGATCGCCTTCCGATCGCCCCGCCACCTCTCTCGGCACTTCACATGGAGCAGGCAGCACATGAAGACTATGAACACTCGCCCGAAGACGCCTTCGGATGTGGCGAAATACTTTGGTGATGACGAAATCACCGACTACCAGGCCCGGATACTGAATGAGTGCGGGAAGTCGACCAAAAGCTATCCGTTCAACAGGGTGGTGACAAACCCGAATTTGCTACCCTGTCGCCACCGCTTATGTCCCTGGTGTCAAAAAACGAGAGCCCAAGCTTGGGCTCTTGGTTTGCGAGCGGTCATCGACGAGGAGGGAGATTCAGGGGACGAAAACGAGGTCCAGCTCTCTCCCTACTGGGTGGAATTGACACTACCGGGAATTCCCACAGCGGTACCGGAGCTACGAAATTTCCTCGACCTAATGAAAGAATACCTGAGCCTCGCGTGCAATCAGGCGTACTGGCGGTATCGGATTCTGACCGGCCTAGCGATTCTTCGGTTCCAACTGGTACCCGCAGCAAACCAAGAAGTCCATGTCATGCCCACTTACACGCTCATTGCCAATATCTCGAAAAAGCAAATCAAGAAATTAGACCGGATGGCAAGAAAGGCGAGCTGGGATTGGATACATCCGAAAAACAAGGTTGGCTGGCCGGGTGTGGAACTGCGCTATATCCCGACGGAAACGGTGGCGGACCGGGACGTTCTTCAAGCAAGGGTGTCGGATTTGATTGAATACGCACTTGTTTACCCGGACAAACAGACTTTCCTCGAGTTTGCCAGGCAACTGAAAGGCGTGAACGCAGTAGTCATGTGTAGAACTCAACGGAAGCCATTATTCCCTCCCAAATACGAACAGAGGGGTGACTTGAGATACGAACAGGAATACACCGTTTCCCATCTCGGCGAAGATCTGCAGGTTTCGTTGAGCGGTAACCGCACCAAAGAGCTGCTGCCATGGCACCTCGTCAAATAAGCCTGGGCCATCAAAACCTCCTGCCCCCTTGGCCGCTCAGCAAGTTGATCATCCCTCGCTGAGCGGGCAATATCACCACAACCAAACGCAGCAGTGGCGACACCCCCCGGTTCAGCATGTCGCTCGTGTCGCTGCGCGTTCCCAGCAACACCAAACGGAAGTACTAATGGCACTTACGCTCGAACAACTCGAACGCCACCTGTTCAAGGCCGCCGACATTCTGCGGGGCAAGATGGACGCCTCCGAATTCAAGGAATACATCTTCGGCATGCTGTTTCTGAAGCGCTGCTCTGATGTGTTCGAGCAACGCTACCAGGAGGTGGTCGCGAACCAGCTGGCCAAAGGCAGGGGCCAGGTCGAGGCAGAAGCCATTGCGGACATGGAGAACTGGTACAAGTCCACCTTCTATGTGCCCAAGCAGTCCCGTTGGGACTTCCTGATGAACGACGCCCACCACGGCGTAGGCAACTACCTGAATAAAGCCCTGGCTGGGCTGGAGGAACACAACGTCAGCCTGGCGGGCGTACTGGAGCATATCGACTTCACCCGCAAAGTGGGCTCCACCACCCTGCCGGACAAGAAGCTGCGCGATCTGATCGTTCACTTCAGCCAGTACCGTCTGCGTAACGAGGACTTCGAGTTCCCGGATCTTCTGGGGGCGGCTTACGAGTACTTGATCGGCGATTTCGCGGATTCCGCTGGCAAGAAAGGCGGTGAGTTCTACACGCCCCGCTCTGTGGTTCGCATGATGGTTCGACTTGCTAATCCTCAGGAGGACCAGAGTGTGTACGATCCCTGCTGCGGGTCTGGAGGCATGCTGATTCTGGCGAAGGAATACTTGGAGGAAAAAGGCGGCGATCCGAAACGCCTGTCGTTATTTGGGCAGGAAGCCTCTGGCTCCGTCTGGGCCATTGCAAAGATGAACATGTTGCTGCACGGCATCACCAGCGCCGATTTGCGCAATGAAGACACCCTGACGGACCCCCAGCATGTGGATGGAGGTGAACTGATGCGTTTTGATCGCATTCTCACCAATCCGCCCTTCTCCATCGGTTTCTCACCCAGCAACCAGTTCCCGGAACGGTTCCAGTATGGCCAGGTACCGGAAGGCGCAAAGAAAGCCGATCTGATGTTCCTGCAACACATGGTCGCCAGCCTGAAATCCGATGGCATGCTGGCCACAGTTATGCCCCACGGTGTGTTGTTCAGGGGTGGTGATGAAAAGCGCATCCGCGCTGGCCTGCTGGAGAACGACCTGGTGGAAGCCGTGATCGGCCTTGCCCCCAACCTGTTCTACGGCACCGGCATACCTGCCTGCATCCTGGTACTGCGTAACAAAGGCGCAAAAGCACCGGAACGCAGAGGCAAGGTACTGTTTATCAACGCCGACCGGGAATACCACGAGGGCCGAGCCCAGAACCACTTGCTGCCAGAGCACATCGAAAAGATCGTCAGCACCTACGAAGCCTTTGCCGAAGCCGACAGCTTTTCACGGATTGTCAGCCTGGATGAATTGCGGGAAAACGACTACAACCTGAACATTCGCCGCTATGCGGACAACGCGCCGCCACCCGAACCACAGGATGTGCGGGCACACCTGGTGGGCGGCATTCCCCTAAAAGAGGTTCGGGCCAAACGGTCCTTGTTCGATGCCCAGGGCCTGGACCCCATGGATCTGCTCGAACCCAAGACGGGCGAAAATGATTACGTGGATTTCCGGGAAGACCTCACCGAAAAGGCCAGCCTTAAACCGGCTATCGAACAGAACGACGGCGTCCGGCACAAAGAAGCCCGACTCAAGGATACTTTCGAAAGCTGGTGGCAACAGCGAGGCACACACATTGCCCAACTCTCCGGCAACGGCCAGCAATTGAGCGCCCTGCGGGATGATTTGATTGGCACCTTCACCCATGCCCTGGGCCCCATCGGCATGCTAGACCGATTTGCCGTGCGCGGCATCATCGCCGGTTTCTGGGACCAGAACAAAAACGAATTCCGCACTCTGCAGGCCCGTGGCGTGCTGGGCGTGGTGGACGCCTGGCGCACCAGTATCATCACCCTTTTGGAAGACGAGCAGAATAAGACGAACCCGCTAGACCACAAACTGGTGACCTTCCTGCTGGCGGATTATGTGGCCGAGCTGGAGAACCTGCAGGCTCGCAAGGCCGAATTGGACGCCCGCATCAAAGCCGCCACCGCCCAGCCGGAGGAAGACGACGAGGCCGAGCCGGATGAAGATGCGCCCACTGAGGCAGATATCAAAGCCTGGAAGGCTGAGCGCACCAAGGCCACCAAGACCCTGAAAGCTAAGCAGGCCAGCTTTGGGGCGCACCTGAACGAAGCAGTGGATGCGCTGGACGAAGCGGGGGCCGCTGAGTTGATGCTAACGATTCTGCACAATGACATGCTGGGAATCCTGGATTCGTACATTCGGCAGCACCGGCAGGAAATGATTGCCGCGTTTGAGACCTGGTGGGATAAGTATTCGGTGACCTTGGCAGATATTGAGACGGAGCGGGATGCAGCAGCCCACACCTTCAAGGCATTTTTGAAAGGTCTTGGCTATGTTTCGTAGTTTGAGTGAACTGGTCGAGCTGAATCCAAACTTTCAATGCCCTAATACATTGGAACCCAACGATCTTGTTTCCTTCATTCCGATGGGAGACGTCTCTGACTCTGGCCATTGGATGACAAAGCGGACTAAGCCCTTAAAGTCTGTGCGACAAGGCTTTACTCCATTTGCAAACGGCGACGTACTGTTCGCAAAGATCACGCCCTGCATGGAGAATGGCAAGGGTGCCCACGTTGTAGGTTTGGCAAATGCGGTGGGATTTGGAAGTACGGAATTCCATGTGCTGAGGCCGAAGCAAGAAGCAGACGCACGTTTCATCTTGAGCCTGTAAACCAAATTGTGTAACTGCCCACGACTGAGTAATC
>TARA_R100000049_G_C1956830_1_pt1 | contig 14806 bp, 10 predicted proteins | sample TARA_R100000049 | Tara Oceans TARA_R100000049 (sample SAMEA2619992) | marine metagenome | biome: marine biome (ENVO:00000447); feature: mesopelagic zone (ENVO:00000213) & marine oxygen minimum zone (ENVO:01000065); material: "saline water (ENVO:00002010), including plankton... | reverse complement strand
CGGGTATGAAAGCCGGGAGCCTCGCGAGTGACGCGCCCCGAGGAACCTTCGCGTCCGGGCGAGAACTTCGAACCCTACGAGGAGATGCGCCAGATACCGATCGGCGTCATCATGTTCGCGGTCGCGCTGGCACTCTGGGGCGGAGTTCTGCTTTATCAGAGTTCCTATGCGGTCGCTGTCGGGCGGGCTGACGAAACGGTGCTCTCGCCGCAAAGCGAACAGGGTCTCGGCCTGACCGGTGCCAAGCTGTTCGAAGCCAATTGCACGACGTGCCACCAGCCCGGCGGAGAGGGGGTCGAGTTTGCCATTCCGCCGCTGGACAAATCGCCCTTTCTCGCCGGGGGACCGGAAATCACCGCCAGCATACTTCTGCGCGGCATCGACGGACCAATCAGAGTGGGCGATGAAACCTTTGACGGTCATATGCCGAGCTTTGCCTCTGCGCTCGACAACGCGGAAATCGCCCGGCTCGCAACCTATTTGCAGGCGCGCTTCGCGGGTCGGAAACAGGCAATCTCCGGTGAAAGGGTAGCGGCTCTCAGGCGCGAGATTGCCGATGCCGGTCCGTTTGCAGGAGGCCAAGAGATCGCCGCGAGGTTCGATTCCTCGCTTTCCCCGCAGCCGGAAGTGAAACCCCTGGCAGGCGGCATGGGCATATCGTCCGGCATTCTCGAACTGGTGAATCAAGGCCGCGGCGAGGTCTGGTCCTGCTCGTCGTGCCATGGGGACCGGGGGCAGGGTGCCGATACCGTTCCGCGCCTCGCGGGACTTCCCGCTGACTATATTGCCAAGCAGCTGCTCGATTACACCGAGGGGCGCCGCCGCAATGAGAATATGGAGCTTGTCGCCCGCTCGCTTTCTGAGACTGAGCGTGAGGGACTCGGTCGATACTACGCTTCGATGCGCGCGGCGTCGACCGCTCGACCTTCTCTTGGCGGTAACCTCGAACGGGGGCGCGAGCTCGTCCTCTCAGGTGACTGGTCGATCGGAGTTCCCTCCTGTACATCGTGCCACGGTCCATCGGCTTTCGGTGTCACTCCGGGCTTTCCCGGTCTAGCGGCGCAGCATCCGTCTTACACCGCTTCGCAGCTTGCGGCATGGGTATCGGGCGAGCGCGACAATTCTCGCCAGAAGATGATGAATGTGATCGCGAACGCTTTGAACGATCGCGATCGCGCGGCGGTAGCCGATTATCTCGCAACACTGCCACCCGTGCCCGCTCCTGCCACCACAGCCGACGAGGTGAAGAGATGAAACAGAATGAGCGCCGGATCGTCGAGGGCGGCGATAGTCCGCAGCAGCGCAAGGCAGGTGACGGAGCCAAGCGCGCCATTCTCGCCCTTGCGGGCGGTGCTGGCCTCTTTGTTCTTGGCTCGATTGCCTTCGATCTCGGCATTCTCGGCGACGATGGCAGTCACCCCACGAACAGCTCGGAGCGCGAAAGCGACATGGCTGCCGCCTATTTCAGCCCTCCCGCCGAAACGTCCATTCCCGACGGGCCCGATGGCGATGCAATCCGCCGGGGTATGGCGCTGTTCGTAAACACCAAGACCAATGCCGCCGACTTCGTGGGTAATGAATTGTCCTGCGCCAGCTGTCATCTCGACAAGGGCCGTGAACCCAATTCGGCGCCGATGTGGGCCGCCTACGTCATATATCCGAAATACCGCTCGAAGAACAAACAGATCAACACGATGGAGGACCGGCTGCGGGGCTGCTTCACCTACTCCATGAACGGTCAGGATTCGCCCTCGGGCGGCCCTCCACCCGCCGGCCATCCGATTTACAAGGATCTCCAGATGTATTTTCACTGGCTCGCGAGCGGGGCGCCGGTGGGTGAAAGCCTCCCCGGCCAAGGCTATCCGGAACTCGAAAAAACCGCGCTTGGCTATGATCCGCAGCGCGGCGCACAGGTTTACGAGCAGAATTGTGCGGCCTGCCATGGCAGTAACGGGCAAGGGCAGCGTGATCTGAACGGCAAGCTGGTGTTCCCCCCTCTCTGGGGGCCGAACAGTTACAACTGGGGCGCGGGCATGGCGCGGGTCAATACCGCTGCATCCTTTATCAAAGCCAATATGCCGATGGGGCAGGGCGGCACGCTGACGGACCAGGAAGCTTGGGATGCCGCAGCCTTCATCGATAGCCAAGAGCGACCCAGAGATCCGCGACAGACGGGCAGCGTGGCGGACAATGCGGCGGCGAACCACGGTCAGGACACCTACTATGGAAAGATCGTCGAAGGCAGATTGCTGGGGACCGGCACGGGACGCTGAAACCGGAAAAGGTTCGCGGCAGCTTCTGGCCGTCGACGGACTGTTTTGCGGGGGATGCGCGCGGGGTCTCGAACACCGCCTGCGCAAGCTCGAAGGTGTTCTCGACGCCGGGGTTCACTACCTGACGGCTTCGGCCTTTGTGCACTGGAATCCTCGCCTCTGCTCGCTTCGCGAGATCGAGGCCTGCATCGCTTCGGCCGGCTACCGCATGGTCGAGCGCTTTCATTTGCCGGTGGTGCTGGCCCGGCTCAGTGCAGCCACCGAGGTTCTGACCTACAGACTGGCCATCGGCGTATTTTTTGCGATGTGGTCGATGGGGGCTGCATTCGTGCTTTACTTCGGCAGCGGCGTCCCTCCCTCGGCCGCCTGGTGGCTCGCTCTGGCGTCAGGTGCCTGTCTGGTTCCGGTGATTGTCGCCGGCCGCGCGATCCTCACGATGGGCTGGCGCTCGCTCGGCTTGCGCAGCTACACTATCGATACCTTGATCTCCGGAGGGGTCCTCGGCGCGATCCTGATTTCCGGCTTGCAGCTCATGCGCGGCAGCTCCAGTGTGTATTTCGACGCAGCGGCGATGCTTATCGTCCTGCGCCTGACCGGACAGTGGATCGAGACCCGCGTGCGGGCAGGCTCGATCGCGGCGCTTATCGAACTGGAAGCTGCAGCACCGGAAACGGCCTGGCCCGCATCCGGCGGTCCCGCGGTCTCGATTTCAGAGCTGGGCCTGGGAGACAGGGTGCGGGTGCCTGCAGGCGCGCAAGTAACTATCGATGGACGAATTGTTGCGGGCCGCAGCCGCCTGAATACCGCGTATCTGACCGGGGAATCCGCACCTCTGCGCGTCGGGGAAGGCGATTTGGTCGAGGCCGGTTGCCTCAATCTCGATCGCCAGCTCGTCCTTGAAGTTGCACGCCCCTTCGATGATCGGTTGATCGACCGCATGGGCGGGCGGGTTGCTCTCGAGTTGGCCGCAAAGGGAGAGCAGACCTCGATTGACGACAGCGTGCTGGCCGTGCTCGCGCGCGCAACGCCCTTACTGGCGGCGCTTGCCCTGGGACTCGGCCTGCTTCAAGGCGTCGGCATCGAGGGCGCCCTTGCACGGGCGCTGACCACGCTCATCGTAATCTGCCCCTGCGCGCTCGCCATCGCACGCCCGCTTGCGTCGCTGGCCGTGGTAGGCGCGGGGCGCAAATGCGGTCTGCGTATTGCCAATCCTTCCTCTCTCGACGCGCTGGCCCGGCCAGGAACAGTCGTCTTCGACAAGACCGGGACGCTGACGTCCGGAACGCTTCAAGTGACGCGGATCGTCAGTCTCTCGCATTTGTCGACACGGGAGTTGCTCTCGCTTGCAGCGCGCGCCGAAACCGGCATCGATCACCCGATCGCGCGCGCCATTGTCGCCGCAGCAGGTGCAAACGGTCCAGGGGGCTTGCGCCTTGCGCGCAAGGCCATCGGGACGGACTTGGATGGGAAATCCGTCGAGGTGGCCGGCATCGCTCCGGACGGTGACTGCCAGACGCGCGCAGCAACGCTCGAGGTCAGGCTTGAGGGCGTTGCCGTCGGCCAGATATACCTCGACGACCAGGTCGATCCTGGCGTCGCGCCGCTGATCGGTCATCTGCGTCGCCATGGTGCCCGTTTGCAAATGGCGACTGGAGACGCCTTGCCATCGGCGCTCAACGTTGGACGGGCGGTAGGATTGGAACCGGAGGAGATTGCCGCAAGCCTCTCTCCGCTGGAGAAGGCGGATCTGGTACGCGCGCTGGCCCGTCCGGTTGTCTTCGTGGGCGACGGGGTCAACGATGCGCCGGCCATGGCGGCGTCGGACTGCTCGATTTCGGTACAGCGCGCTCACGCCGCCGCGACCGCCAGTGCCTCGGTGGCAATTCTTGAAGGGGGGCTAGAACGAGTACGTGAGGCCATGGTCATTGCACGCCAATATCGGTCTACGGGCCGGCGCAATGCCGCATTGGCGCTGGGCTACAACGCGATGGTGATCCCGCTTGCCGTTATGGGCACGATGAGCCCCCTGCTGGCGGCGCTCACAATGACAGCCAGTTCCATGCTCGCGATCGCCAATTCCCTGCGCGTCGGGAAAGCGCGGCCTCATGGAGCACCTATCCGTCACGAACAGCTCACATCTGACGCTTGATTCAAGCAATGGCCCGGCGCGTCGGTGCGGCGCGCCGAGCCGCGCATTGTCTGCCTTACTCGTAGACCTTGACCAGGCGGGTCGATCCGCTCGCCGGACGGGAAATCACGCGCTTGCGCTTCATGACGTCTTCGACAAGCTGTGTGACACTGCGCTCGTGGACCTCTTTGCCGCGAATGCCGGAGAAATCGTAGCGGTGGAGTCCGTTCGCCATCCCGGAATTGGTCGCGACCCTGTACCAGCGCTCACGGTCGATAGGTGTGTTGCCGACCGTCACCTCGCTTACGCGCTCGCCCAGAGGCCGGTTAAGATCCACTGTCCAGCCGATGTTGGCCGCTTGCACCAGCCCGCCGACCACCTTCATGGGATCTCCCGGATTCTGGTTTGTCGCGCTTTGTTCCAGGACAGCAAGAAGATCGCTGCCTTTCATTTCGAAAGTCACCAGTTTCGCAGGGTGGGGCAGGAGCGTGTAAAGACGGTCGCGCGTCACGTTGCCGGGGTAGATCGAAATGCCGTACCCCACGCCCGGCATGAGGGCCACATCGGCACCGGTTTCTTCGATCATGTATTCGCCGACCATCTTGTCGAATGGACTTTCCGAGCGATAATCGCGGGGAATTCGGTCGGCCGAATAAGCCAGCACTTCATTCATGGCCTCGGCAAAGGGCTCGTCGATCCGGGATATGAGTTCGGCGATACCTGCATCAGGCTCGATCTGGTAGTTCCACAATTGGTGTGCTGCGCCGGTCACCTTTCGAAGCTTCTTGTCCGCGCCGACTTCCAGGCGCAGTTCGCCGAGGACTGCCGCGTCGGCCATGGCCTGGACAATCCATGTTCCGTCAACGAGTTCGGGCTGGCGAAAAATATCGTGCGAGTGCCCGCCGACGATGATGTCCACGCCATCGAGTTCGCGCGCAAGCTTGCGGTCGGTGGCCGTGCCCTGGTGTGACAGCAGCATCACGATATCCGCCGATCGCTGCATTTCAGGCAGATAGCGGCGTGTTGCCTCGATGCCGCTCGAATAGGTCAGTCCGGCAATGCTCTGCGCGCTCGCCGTCTTGTCGGTCGAATGATAGGTGAGGGCCAGGATCGCTATCCTGACCCCGTCGACAGTGAAAACTTTCCAGGGTTGGCCGAAGACAGGTTCGCCGTTTTCGGTAACGTTGGCGCCCCTGATCGGGAAGTCCGCAAAATCCTGCAGTTCCCTTGTGCGCTCGACTCCGTAGTCGAAATCGTGGTTGCCCAGCGCCATCATGTCGTAACCCAGCGCGTTCATCAGCGATATGATCGCCTCTCCGCGTGTCTGATTGCCGACATAATCGTCGCTGAATGTATCGCCGGCATCGAGAAGGAGAACCTTGTTCTCACCCTCGCGCTTGCGAATCTCACCCACTTTCCCCGCCAGATACTGGAATCCGCCAACCATACCTGCCTGGTCGAACTGCGCGGGACTGCGCCCGGGATCGCCTGTTTGCGAGGTAGCGTCCCCCGGGGCGGCCTCGAACGGAACATGGCGACCGTGGATGTCGTTCGTGTGCAGGATGGTGATCGTCGTCGGCGATGAGTGACGCGACGTCCTGTCGTCCTCCGCGATCGCGGGAGTGGCCGCAGCCATGGCTATTACGCATGTGCGCAGAATGTTCATTGGCAAATACCTTCTTTAGATTTCGTGCGCGCGTGCAGACAAAACCTGCCTTAAGGCATCCTTACGGAGGGTGCGGCGAGACGGCGGTTCGAGGCCCTCTCGCGCATCGTGGATGGACCCTCAAGCGAACTCGCTGGCGTCGATCGCGACCTCTTCCGACGGCGCTTGTGTTTCTGCCGGCAGGACGCACACCCGGTATCCGCTGGCGATGCGCTCGAAATGCAGACGCATGGCGGGCGCGAGCGCAGAACTGACGATGGAAAGACCAAGTCCGCTTCCCGGAGCCTTCGAACCCGGGTCCCTCGTGAAAGGCTCGAGCATCGCCCGGCTCGCGCTGTCCGATAGGCCGGGCCCTGCGTCTCGCACGCAAAACCCTGTACCATCCGAATCTACCCGCACCTCGCTGTTCGCTGGACCGTGAAGGAGGGCGTTCTCGATCAGATTGCGCAGGGCAATGACCAGTGAATTACGCGGCAAGGGTGCCACGAAATCCCGGGCCGCCTGGCTTATCTGGACGCTGGCGTTACGCTCGGCAACCAGATGCTCCAGCTCCTCGATGACCTCGTCGAAGGCGTCACCGAGCGATGCGGAGGCTTCAGTGGCCGGCACTCTGGCAGACCGCTCCTTTGCAAGATCCAGCAACTGACGAACCAGGCGTGTGGTGCGGTCGACGGATTGCCTGATGCGCTCCAGCGATTTGCGGCGCGCATTCTCGTCCTCGGTACACAGGGCAATTTCCGCATGCGTCTTGAGACCGGCCAGCGGGGTCTGCATTTCATGCGCGGCACTGGCCAGAAATCGCCTTTCACCATCCCGCAGGAGCGCTATCCTCGCGAACAGCTCATCGATTTCCCGGGTCAGCGGGGATAGTTCATCCGGTACGCGGTCGACCACGAGCGGAGACTGGTCGTCGGGGCGACGATCACCGATTTCCGCGGCTATTCGCCGGATCGGCGAAAGGCCCTGTCCGATCCCGATCCAGAGCAGCAGGGCGAGCGCGAGCAGGCCGATCGTGGCCGGAACGATCAATCCGCGCATAAGATCGGTGATAAGCCGGCTGCGCATCGCAATCGTATCTCCGACCATTACTCGCAAGCCGTTTTCGGGGGAGACATGCGTATAGACCCGCCAGGCATTGCCAGCGATCATCCGCTCGCTGAATCCCGCCTCGCCGTCCGACATCGCAGCCCCGGGCGCACCCTGCGAGGCGCCAAGCAATTGCCCGCCAACGGACCAGATCTGGCACGACAGCTGCCGATCATAGGACGGCAGCGCGACGGAGGCGGCACCGCTTTGCGCCGCATCCGATGTCTGCTGCGTATCGTAGCCGAGCGAGGCCACCATCATGGCGGCCTCCTGCAATCTTCGGTCGAGCACCCGTTCGACATCGGCGCGCGCGCTCAGCACGGTCCAGGCAGCAGCCAGGGCCCACACGATAGCGGTGGCCGCTGCCACAAGAAGGAAAAGACGTATCCTTAGCGATGTCATTGTTCGCGTACCCTGTATCCGACCCCGCGCACGGTTTCGATGAAATTGGCCCCAAGCTTGCCGCGAAGCTTGTGGATGTGCACCTCGACGGCGTTCGAGCCAACTTCCTCCTGCCAGCCGTAGATTGCCTCTTCGATCTGGGAACGCGAGATCACGTGACCGGGGTGGCGGACGAGCACTTCGAGCACTGCGAATTCGCGGCGTGACAGCTCGATCTCTCGGCCCTTCAGCATCACCTGGCGGGTTGCCAGAGTGATCGCGAGCGGTCCTATCGTGACGCTTGGCTCGGTGCGACCGTTAGCGCGGCGAACCAGAGCCCGGAGCCGTGCGGCGAGTTCGCCCAGATCGAACGGCTTGCCAAGATAATCGTCCGCGCCGCGGTCGAGGCCTTCGATGCGGTCCTCTGCCATCGTTCGGGCCGTCAGGACAAGTATCGGGGTGGTGTTGCCGGAAAGCCTCAAGTCGTGAACGAGATCGAGCCCCGACCCGTCCGGAAGACCGATATCGACAACCAGGGCGTCATACGAATAGCTCGCGGCAGCCTCCCGCGCATCCATGCAGGTCTCGACAAGATCTACCGTATGCCCTTCGAGCGAGAGACCGGCGTCGAGGCCTTCGCGTAGTACTTCGTCATCTTCAACTACCAGAATTCGCATTCGAACCTCCGATAGCGGCGAATGACGCCTGCGGCTTATAGCAGTCTTAACCGCCGTAAGTCTCGCTTAAGCTGCGGTCCCGAGATGGCCCGCGATGAGCAGCACCGTTTCCCTTGGACCTCTCGCATTCGCAGCCGATCGCCTGCTGGCAGTCGGCCTGCTGATAGGATTCCTGTTCTTGGTCGATCGGATCCTGGTCGCCGAAAACGGCAGGGCCGCGCCCGCGACAGGCATGGCCGTCCTCGTCGGCCTCGTGGCGGCAAGGGTCGCTTATGTCGTGCTTCATTGGGAGGCCTACGCGGTGGATCCGTGGACTGTACTCGCTTTCTGGCAAGGCGGGTTCACAGCCTGGGCCGGACTGCTCGCGACCGCTGCAATTCTGGCCTGGCGAATGCGCCCGGTGCGCGCGATGCGCAGGGCTCTCGGCGTGCTGGCGGTCCTCGCCGCAATCTGGTTCGCCGCCTCGGCCATGCTTCAACCCGAAGCCCGGCCCCTTCCCGATTTGCCGGTCCTGGTCGGAATGGATGGCACCGAGATCACGCCTGAAAATCTCGCGGGCAAACCGTTCGCGATCAATCTGTGGGCGACCTGGTGTCCGCCTTGCCGACGGGAGCTTCCCATGCTCGCCGAGGAAGCGGCGAACTCGGACATCCCCATACTGCTCGCCAACCAGGGCGAGAACCGGCAGGCCGTTGCCGATTACCTGCTCGCGAGCGGGATATCGCCCCGCTCGGTGGTGCTCGACAAGCAGATGGGTCTCATGGACGTGGCCGGCAACGGTGTCCTTCCGACCACGATCTTCGTCGATGCCGAGGGCGAGATCGTCGCCACCCATGTCGGTGAAATTTCACGGGCAGCCCTGTCCGATAAGCTTCAACAACTTCAAGGAGACTGACCATGCCGAGATGGCCCTTGGTCGCTGCATTGCTGCTCGCAACGGCGGGAGGCACCGCGCTGGTGACCACCCAGTTGGTGCAGGGAGACCCCGCATCGCAAGGCGATGCGGGTTCGGATGAGGACACAGCGGCGAGCGCCGAAGCCATGGCGGCGCGCGCCGAGATCGCCGATGACCCGATCGCCCCCAAGCTCGCGCCGGAAGGCTATGATGTCACGATCATCAGCTATTCCGATTACCAGTGTCCCTTCTGTCGCAAGATTCACCCGGAACTCGAACGCCTGGCGCAGGAAGATGGAAAGGTCCGGATCGTCTATCGCGACTGGCCGATCTTCGGCCCTGCATCGGAAGAGGCCGCGCGGATGGCGATCGCGTCGCAATGGCAGAACAAGCACCGGCAGTTCAACGACGCGCTCATGCGGACCGACGGCAAGCTGAGTTCGGAAAAGATCAGGGCTGCGGCCAACACCGCCGGCATCGATTTTGCCCGTTTGGAACGCGATATGGAAGCCCGTGAGGACGACATCGATGGCGTCTTGCGCAGGACGGCCATGCAGGCTGCCCAGATGGGCCTGCAGGGTACCCCTGCCATGCTGGTCGGGCCTTATATGATCCCGGGTGCGGTCGATTATGCCGGCCTTACGCGCGCGGTTGCAGAGGCGAGGCGATTCAACGCCGAGCATGCGGCAGGCAAGGAGGCATAATCCATGATTGTCTTGCGCCGCCTGCTTACGCTTCTGGTGACGCTGGCCCTCGGGGGCGGCGTCATCGCCCTTGCTCCTGCATCCGCCCAGGAACGCCATATCGAAGCATCGCTCGCTTTCGAAACCCGCTCGCCCAAGCCCGGGGAATCGGTGACCCTCGCGATCAGGATGAAGCCGGAAGCAGGCTGGCATGGCTATTGGACCAATCCGGGTGCGGCGGGCCTGCCGGTCGAGGCGGACTGGGATGTACCGGCCGGCGTCTCCGTTTCGCCCTTGCGTCATCCGGCTCCCCATCTGCTCGATGTGCAGGGTATCGCAAGCTATGTTCACGACGGACCGTTCTCGCTTCTCGCCACGATGAAAGTGCCGCAATCTCTCGCGCCAGGGACGGCCTTGCCCGTTGAAGTTGCGCTGAGCTGGCTGGTCTGTTCCGACACGCTGTGCGTGCCCGAACGCGCGACGCTTTCGGCAAATCTGGAGGTCGGATCGGGAGCGCCCGATGCCGCCGGTGCACGGATCGTCGCTGCGGCGGAAAGGGCTATGCCCAAACCACTCAGCGGCGCGACGCTGACCCGCGACGGAAATGACTGGGTGTTCTCGTCCCCTGCGGTATCAAGAGGCAATTACCGCCTGTTCCCCGAGCAGGAAGGCTGGTTCGATGCCGCGGCAAAGCAGACCGTCAGCCGCAATGGCGATGGCATCAGCCTGCGCATTCCCGCCGCAGGAACGGCCCCCGGTACGGCTTTTCGCGGCGTTCTCTCAAACGGCACGAAATCCTATCTCGTAAGCGCGCGCACGGTCGCGAGCTCGTCGGCTAACGCGCAACCATCAGCGCAATCGGGCGAAATCCCTGACGACGAGATGCTGTCACAGGCGGACCAGGAGCCGTTGCCGACGATGGTCGATCCGGTGCCAGCCACGGAAAGCGCCGCCGCGCCCTCTTTGGCAACGCAGGCCGTTTCAGGCGATGTCCTGCGCATTGCCCTCGTGGGTGCGCTCCTTGGCGGATTACTCCTCAATCTGATGCCCTGCGTCTTTCCCATCCTCAGCCTGAAGGCGCTGTCGCTCGCCAAGAGCGGGGGCGATCCGCGCGCGGCGCGGGTGGAGGGGGCGGGCTATGCGGCCGGCGTAATTGCCACCGCGCTTCTGCTCGGCGCACTGCTCATCGGCTTGCGCGCCATCGGCATGGAGATAGGCTGGTCCTTCCAGCTGCAGTCCCCTGGCGTTATCCTGGTGCTGCTTGTCCTGACCGGCGCTATCGCCTTGAACCTAGCCGGCCTGTTCGAATTGCCGATGCCCGCATTCGCTGCGCGCGGCAGCCAGACCGGCGGCTTCCTCGGCGCATTTTCGACCGGAGCTTTGGCTGCCTTCATCGCCATGCCATGCAGCGGGCCTTTCATGGCCGGCGCGCTCGGGGCGGCCCTCGTGCTTCCTGCGCCGCTCGCCCTTGCGGTATTCGCAATGCTGGGCCTGGGAATGGCGCTGCCGTTCCTTGCCGTCGCCTTCATTCCTGCGGTCCAGCGGCGACTGCCCAAGCCCGGCGCGTGGATGGATACGCTGCGTAAAGTGCTCTCGCTGCCGATGTTCGCGACGGCGCTGGCGCTCGCCTGGCTTCTCGGTCGCCAGACCGGCGTCAACGGAATGGCTTTGGGCCTGCTGGTTCTCTCGCTCTTTGCCGTGTCCCTGTGGTGGTACGGCCTGCGCCAACGGCGCGGCTCCGCAGGATGGCTGACGCTCGCGCCAGCGGCGCTGGCGCTGGCAGCCGTCCTCACGGTCGGTATTCCCGAAGCGCCGAGCGCAGCGACGGCCTCGGGCGAGATCGCGGAAGGGGACCTCCACGAGACGTTCAGCACCGCCCGGCTGGCGGAACTGCGGGCGGCAGGCACTCCTGTCTTCGTCGATTTTACCGCCGACTGGTGCCTGGTCTGCAAGGTCAACGAACGCGTTGCCATCGATACCGAGGCGACGCAGGAGGCCTTTGCCGAAGCCGGCGTGGTGACACTCACGGGCGACTGGACGCGGCAGGACCCCGAGATCACGGCTTATCTTGCCGATCACGGTCGCAACTCGATACCCTTCTACCAGTTCTATGCGCCCGGCGAGGCTGCCGAGGTGCTACCGCAGGTCCTTACTCCGCAGGTTCTCATCGGCAAGGCAGAGGAAGTGGGAGAGGCTGCCTCGTGACCCTCCTCGCCCGGGATGGCTGCAGCGGAACGTAAGCCTCGATCACGATCTCGATAGAGCAAGAGATGCTCACTCCTGTCGATGCGCTGGCGGTGCACCGCAGCGCAACCCATTTGGCAATACGAAGAACTGAAAGGTCGAGACCATGACCCGCCTGACGATACTGCAGATCAACGACCTTCATGGATACGCCGAACCGCATAACGAGATTCGGTATGGAGCCGATGGAACTCCCGTGTTCGAGACGCTTGGCGGTCTAGCCCGCATCAAGACGATCTTCGAGCGTGCCCGCGCCGACAATCCGGGCGGCGTGCTGGCGCTGGACAATGGCGACACCTTCCATGGGACGCATTTCGCGGTTTCGGACGAGGCGAAAGCCCTTGCTCCGCTTGTGGCCGAACTGGGCTTCGATGCCATGACGCTCCATTGGGAATTCGCCTTTGGTCCGGACCGGGTGCAGGCGCTCGCCAGCGAGCTGCCCTATCCGGTATTGGCCGCGAATATCTATCGCGAGGAAAGCGGCGAGCTGTTCCTGCCCGCCGCCACGATCGTCGAGCGCGCCGGGCTGCGGATCGGGCTGATCGGCCTTGCCTGTCCGATCGTCGACAAGACCATGCCGCCTCATTTCAGCGAAGGTCTGCGATTCGAGATCGGCACTAGGGAACTTCATGCTCACGTCGCGCAAATGCGCCCGCATGTCGATCTGCTGGTCGTACTCTCCCATGTCGGCTTCCCGCAGGACGTGCAGTTTGCCAAGGACGTGCCCGGCATCGATGTGATCGTCAGCGGCCATACCCATAACCGCATGGAGCATGCTATCGAGGTCGACGGCTGCCTCATCTTCCAGTCCGGCTGCCACGGGTCATTCGTTGGCCGGCTCGACCTCGATTTGCGGGACGGCGAACTCATCGGCTGGACGCACGCGCTCATCGCAGTCGATGAAAGCGTTCATCCCGATTTGGCACTCGAGGCCGCTGTAACCGCGGCGCTCGTCGGCGAGCGCGAAGCCATGGCCGAGGCCGTGGGCAGGACCGATGTAGCCCTGCATCGTTATGCCATGCTGTCGAGCCCGATGGACGATCTTCTGCTCGAGGCGATTGCCGAAGTCGCCGGTACGCAGATCGCCTTCTCCAACGGCTGGCGTTACGGTGCGCCGATACCGGCGGGACCGATTACGCTGGGCGATTTGTGGAACATGGTTCCAACCAATCCTCCCGTCACCCTTGCCGAGGTGACCGGCGCTGAAATCCGGCAGATGATCGAGGAAAACCTCGAACGAACCTTTGCGGCTAATCCCTATGACCAGATGGGCGGTTACATCAAGCGCATGCGCGGAGTGGGTCTCGCCTTCAAGGCCGAAAATCCCGAGGGTCAGCGGATCGAGCGCCTGTTTCTGGAAGGCCGTCCGGTGGATGATAGCGCCGTTTATGCTGTGGGCTTCATTACCGAGCAGGGCGTGCCCGCGCAGTTCGGCAAGAACCGGCGACAGCTTCCCATCGATGCGATCACAGCCCTGCGCAAACGGCTCGCGCGTCCCTTCACTCACGCTTCCGTCGGAAGTTCCATCGACCTTGTCTGACGGCGTTCCGCCGACGGCTAGCCAGGATCGGGCCAAAGGACCCGACAAGGAACACGAGCACGTAGCCCGCGCCGATTTTTGAGAACACGGTCGCCTGCGCAGCGGCGGGAAGACGACCGACAAGAACGCCGCGGACACCGCTCTCGAGATGCCCGGCGATCGAACCATCGGACCGGATTATCGCGGATATGCCCGTCTGCGTCGCGCGGAGCACCGGCAAACCGTTCTCAAGCGCTCTGATGCGCGCCTGCGCCAGATGTTGCGGAGCGCCGGCAGGACCGAACCACGCGTCGTTCGTGGGATTGACGATGTAAGCGGGGCGCGCAGTGAACCCGGAGCCGAAGCCGGGGAAAGTGGCCTCGAAACATATCGCCACGCCTGCCTCGCCGTCGGCCAAAGGAATGGCCGGGATCGCTGCCCCCGGCGCAAGGGCGTCGCGGCCAGGGGCATACCGGGCGAGGCGCAATGCCTCGAGCAAGGACTCGAACGGCACATATTCCCCGAACGGGACGAGGATGCGCTTGTCGTAACGGTTGCGAACCCGCCCGCTGGCATCGATCAGGTAGACACTATTGGCATAGTGTCCGTCGGCGTCGCGACCCAGAGCTCCGGCGAAGAGCATGTCGCCGGTCCGAAGCGTTTTCCCGATTTCATCGAGCACCGCCTTCCGGTCCTCGAGAACATAGGGGATCGCGGCTTCAGGCCAGAAGATGCGCATGTCCGGCGCAGTCGAAGAAATGCCGGCTGTCAAACCGAGATAGATATCCACCTGCTCGTCGAGCCGGTTTTCGTCCCATTTGACCCTTTGCGGTATGTTGCCCTGGATCAGCGCGACCTGCTGCGCGGTATCAGGAGGAGCAACCGACGAACGCCCGAGGAGGATTGCGAGGGCCCCGATAAATCCGAGGCTTGCCCCGACACGTCGCGGATGCCCGGCGATCTGCAGAACGAGTCCGGCAGCAAGCACCGTCCCAAATGAGAGTCCGGTTATGCCGATAACCGAAGCAGACCGCACGATCGCCGGAACGTCGAGCCAGATCGCGCCAAGCGGGTTCCACGCGAAACCGATGATAGTGGTAGACCTCGCCCATTCGCCGAGCGCTAGAAGCGAACTTGTCGCCAAGAGCTGCGTGCCGTGATTTCTGTTGGCGTATCTCCGGGCAAGGGCGAAGGGGACGGACCAGAAGAGCGACAGGATCGCGGACAAGGCGACGAGTGCCAGCCAGCCAGCCG
>TARA_R100000049_G_C1956832_1_pt1 | contig 14829 bp, 15 predicted proteins | sample TARA_R100000049 | Tara Oceans TARA_R100000049 (sample SAMEA2619992) | marine metagenome | biome: marine biome (ENVO:00000447); feature: mesopelagic zone (ENVO:00000213) & marine oxygen minimum zone (ENVO:01000065); material: "saline water (ENVO:00002010), including plankton... | reverse complement strand
TTCGATACTGGCAACAGTCGGTATAAAGCGCGGGAACGATATTCCGGTGACAGGTAGAGAATTGCACCCCCATCCGAAGACAGGGCTGGAGAAGCGCCATGAAGACTGAACTTATGGGAATGGTTCGGCTGAAGATATTGAGGGCTGGCAGCGTCGGTAAGCTCGCTGATACCACGTCTATAGACAGGGCGTATCTGTCAAGGCTGGCACGAGGGCTGAAGGAGAATCCAAGCGAGAGAGTCTTGGACGAACTTGGGATTGAACGGGTATCGTACTATGTTTGGAAAGACCCAAAAGACGAACCCCAAACCGAAGAGGAATGCTGGCTTTTATTGGAGGACTAAAATGAGCGAGTTCTTCACGAATTGGAGTACTAATATGCCTTACGTAAATAAACCTAGACCATATAAAAAGGAATACCAACAGCAGAAAGCAAGAGGGGAACACAAAAACCGGATGGAACGACAGCGTGCTAGACGCGATTACGATAAGCGCGGGGTCAACCGCAAAGGTAAAGATATTCACCACAACAAAGCTTTGAGCAAAGGTGGGTCTAACAAAGATGGCACAAGACTTCAAAGCCCAAGCAAAAATAGAGCAAACAATACCCATAAAAAGAGGGAGCAAAGATGAAAGATGCTAAAATTCTTGCGGCCATAAACAAGGAACATAAAGCAACGATGACCAGCGAAGGCTAGCTTTTATTGGGGGATTAAAATGAGCGAGTTCTTCACGAATTTGGAAACGATGGACAGTGTATTTTATGTAGGGTACACCCTCCTTATCGTACTATGTGTGGTACTTATCGCTAATAGGGAAAAGTGTAAGAAGGAGGAAAAGTAATGCCTTCAAGTACAGAAAAGCAACGCAAATTCATGGGTGCAGAGTTAGCCAGAAAACGTAAAGGCAAGAAAACAAAAACTAAAATGTCTGCAAAGCAACTAAGTGATTTCGCTAAGAAGAAAAAGAAGAAAACAAGATAATTGCAGAGTGGAGAAGTGGTATCTAGTTGGACTCATAATCTGAAGGTCGAGGGTTCAAATCCCTCCTCTGCTACCAATTTACCAGGAAAACCGTTGCCTGCTTAAAGTACGGTACTAGGAGAACGACAATGACTGAAATGGTTATAATTTCTGAAGAGCAAGCAACGGCACTTACATCGTTAGGTGTTACTGTAAAGAAATGTTATGCAATCCCTAAAACTTTAGTGAGCATATTTAGTTCATTAGGGAAAGGGACCACACGAGCAACACCAAAAAGGAGGAAAGCAACAAAAGGCCCTAGCGTTAAAGCTATGAAGCTCGGTCTTAACGCTGAGAAGTTAGCTGAAAAAATATCAGAAGCTAGTATTACTGGACTAGCTGTAAAAACTATTGTGGGTGAAATGGACCCTAAGTATGTCTACCGCAGAGAAACTTTAACCACGATGTTAAAAAATGTAGGGCTTACTGGTGGGCGTTTGCATTGGCCCCTAACTGAGTTAGTACATAGAGGAATTCTTGTAGCTGCTCCACGGCATTCTGCTACGCGATGACACTTAAGCTACTTTTGGTAGGTGGGGCGAGGCGTGGTGATGTAAGGTAAGGAACGGCTAGGTGTGGTAAGGCAGGTAAGGTTAGGTAAGGTTAGGTAAGTTCAGGTGGGGTGTGGTTGGGTAAGGCAGGTTTGGTATGGTTCGGTTTGGTGCGGTAGTATGGGGTCGGGTATGGTCAGGTTGGGTAAGGCAGGTTTGGTATGGTTCAGTTTGGTGGGGTCAGGTGGGGTCGGGTATGGTCAGGTTGGGTAAGGCAGGTAAGGTTAGGTAAGTTCAGGTGGGGTCGGGCCGGGTACGGTCGGGTAAGTTGCGGCATGGTGAGGCAGGTAGGGTAGGGTAAGGTTAGGCGTGGTGATGTATGGTGAGGTAAGGTTTTAATTTTAATTTTAATTTTAATTTTAATCAGGAGAGCAACATGAGTGTTCAAACAGAAAGTAATGTAGTTGTACTAAATAAACTAAATATTATAAAAGCACCAGTAATACTAATTGGTGATTCCCCTATTTTAATGCATAAGTGGTCAGACAAAGCAAAGAAAGAAATGCTTGATAAACAAATGGGGAAAAATACGAAGCAACGAGGGAAGAAAAATCCAGAGCAAGACTACAAAGAATCTATGCATAAATGTAGCGATGGACCTACAAAATATGGATTTCCCGCTAATGGAGTTAAGGCATGTGCCTGTCGTGGAGCTAAAGAAGTTGCTGGCCTTGATATGACTAAAGCACGCACCAGTTTTCATGTATTAGGAGAGTTAGTTCCTATTTATGGATCTCCAGAAATGCATGAGTCTATGGTACGAATTGCGCAAACAACTGACATTCGGTACCGTGGAATTTTTAATGAATGGGCAACTAGGTTTACTGTACGATTTAATGCTGACATCATTACATATGACCAGATTGTAAATATTTTTGAATATGGTGGTTTTGGTTGTGGCATAGGTGAGTGGCGACCAGCACGAAATGGTACTATGGGTATGTTTCATGTTGGTACTGAAGAAGAACTTACCTACTATATTAATAAGTATGGGGAGAAAGAATAATGATTTATAAGTTTAAGAGTAGTACAAGGCCAACAGAAGAGTCTCAGCAGGTAGGTGAGACTCTTCTACAAATAAAAAAAGACCAGGATGTTTTACACGCATGTGAAGTTGTAGCACAAGCAAAAGAAAAAGATTCGGTACTACATAAATACTTTCAGTGGGACGATACTTTAGCAGCGGAGCAGCACCGACTTAACCAAGCAAGACACTTAATTACCTCTGTAGAAATTGTTAGGGAAACTGGGGATAATCGTTCAATTACTATACCTGCGTATACACATTTACGTGTAGATAAACACGGGTACAGAGACACAGAAGAAGTGTATTCAGTTCAAGATCTACGTAGTTCTTTAGTTACGCAACTAAAAATAGACTGGGAAACACTAAAGAAAAAACATGATTCTGTACTACAAGAAATAGCTTCTTTTGAATCGTTTAACTCGGAAGTTACAAACCTATGAACCTCATAACAGTGGATAGCCCTGAATATTGACAGTGAAGCGCCTTATGGAAATAATTCAAAATAAAGCACTACTAATCACGCTAAAAGACCCCCTACCTGTACTAAATGCCATACCAAAAAGTAAACAGGTAGGAGATAAAACACTTGTTTACTGGGGCATAGATGAAGTACATAAGCTAAAGGAGCTTGGAGTAGACGCACCCTCTCCTATGGAACGAAAGTATCTTTGGACGCAGTGTATGATGACTCCCTTTGAACATCAAATCAAAACTGCTGCGTTCCTCACCCTATACAAACGCGCCTTCTGTTTTAACGAGCAAGGTACAGGGAAAACTGCCAGTGCAATATGGGCAAGCGATTATTTAATGAGCCTAGGAATTATTCATCGTGTACTAGTTATCTGCCCTTTGTCCATTATGGACACTGCATGGCGAGCAGAAATGTTTGACTGTGCTATGCACCGTACTGTAGATATAGCTTACGGCAGTGCAAAAAAACGTGCCACTATCATAGCAGGCAGTGCAGAGTACGTGATAATAAACTATGACGGAGTTAAGGTAGTTCATGATGAAATTAAGAAGGGGGGCTTCGATCTAATTATCGCTGACGAAGCGACTCACTATAAGAACGCAAATACTTCCCGTTGGAAGAAACTCCACAAGTTAATTACCGAAGATACTTGGGTATGGATGATGACAGGTACCCCAGCGGCGCAAAGTCCGTTGGATGCCTATGGGTTAGCTAAAATCATTAACCCTACTGCTGTACCAAAGTGGTTCGGTTCGTTCCGTGACCTAGTAATGTTCAGGGTGAGTCAGTTTAGGTGGCTTCCGAAAGATAGCGCAACCACTACGGTTCATCGTGTGCTGCAACCTGCTATCCGTTTTACAAAAGAAGAATGCTTAGACCTACCTGACATGGTTTACTTAACCCGCGATGTTGAGTTAACCCCACAACAGAAAAAATACTACGACGACCTAAAGAAACGAATGATCACAATAGCGGCAGGAGAGAGAATCACAGCTGTCAACGCAGCTAACATGATGAACAAACTTCTGCAAATATCCTCCGGTGCAGTATACTCAGACGATAGTGAATCCATAGCATTTGACGTTTCGAACAGATATTCTGTTCTAAAAGAAGTCATTGACGAGTCCAGTCACAAAGTGCTTATATTCGTTGCTTACCGGCATACAATACGAGTTGTAGCAGAAAAACTTAAAGCAGACAGTATCACAGGAGAAATAATACAAGGCGATGTCTCAGTAACAGAACGCACTCGCATAATAAAAGCATTTCAGGAGAACCCAGACCCAAGAGTACTCATCCTTCAGCCCGCCGCCGCTGCCCACGGTGTAACTCTCACAGCAGCAAATACTATAGTGTGGTGGAGTCCAATAAGTTCGTTAGAAACTTATTTACAGGCGAACGCTAGGGTCCACCGGGCAGGGCAGGTAAATAAGTGCAGCGTGATTCATCTACAAGGCTCTGCTATGGAACGTCACGTTTATGGACTATTGCGTAACAAAATAGACATCCATACAAAAATCATTGAACTATACCAAGATTTGATAAAATAGAGTACAATACAAAGCGAGAGTGGTGGAATGGCAGACACAACGGGTTTAAGACCCGTTGCTTTTAGGCATGAGGTTGCGCCCAACGGAGGGAGTTAGGGATTTCAAACCCAAAACTGAGGGTTCAATTCCCTCCGCAACCACAGGAGAACGAAATGGCAAAAATTCAAGTAGACGTACTAACTGAAATCTTCATAAAGATCAGAGACAAACGTGCTGAAGTAAAAGCTGCACATAAAAAAATAGAGGAAGAACTCGAATCCCAAATGGATACAATTAAGCAAGCTCTTTTGAAACACTGCAAAGATGAAAAAGTAGAGAGCGTGCGTACTACCGCAGGACTATTCTACAGAACATTAAAAACCCGTTACTGGGCAAGTGATTGGGCATCTATGTATAAGTTCATTGCCAAGCATGAAGTCCCCGAATTCTTTGAAAAACGACTCAACCAATCTGTAGTAAAGACTTTTGTAGAAGAGAACCCCAACGTTGTACCTGACGGACTTAACGTTGATTCAGAGTACATACTTACTGTAAAGAAATAGGAGTCAATATGACTGAGTCATTTGTACCAATTGACGTAGTTGCAGAACACTTTACTGTATCTGCCTCAACTATACGTTCCTGGGTTAGATCAGGACGTATACCAAAAAGTGCTTACATTAAAGTAGGGAACACCTATAGGTTTTCGCTTAGCGCAGTTGTTGAAGAACTATTGCAAAAAGAAAGAGAACCTGAAGTACCTGATGATTCACTTGAAGATATAGCGAGTGAATTCGAACTTAATACAGACGATGATATGTAGGAGCAATACATGACTGAGAATAAAGAAGTTGGGTTATTTGCAGGAACTACCATAGTACAGAATCCCAAGTTAAAGGAAAAACTACGTGAGATTAACGAAAATCTCATGAGCGGTGGCATAGCAATGCCAAGGATAAGTTTGCGCGGGGGTAAATTCCGTCAAATGATAGCCGGGGAGCAGCAAGGAGTTACTAACAACAATGAAATGAACGTTATCATTGTTAGGGCTGCTAAAGTGTCCCGAACGTATTACAAAGGTGTCTATGATCCAGATAAAGCAGTCCCCCCTACATGCTGGTCAAGTGATGCACAACAGCCAGCAGCGGATGTATCCGCAGAAAACAAACAAGCTGATCGCTGTATGGATTGCTCTATGAACGTAAAAGGATCTGGGCAAAACAATACAAAAGCTTGCCGATACAACCAACGCTTAGCTATCGTACCAGAAGATAATATGGAGCGGGTATACCAACTTCAATTACCAGCTACGAGTATTTTTGGTGATGTCGTAGCTAACAAAATGCCTATGCAATCCTACGCTAAGTTCCTTGAAGCCCACGACAAAACTCCTATCATCGCAATTGTCACCCAAATGTATTTTGACGACGATGCTGATGTGCCTAAGCTGTTTTTCACTCCGGTGCGCCCCCTAAATGAAGGAGAACTGGAGAAAGCAATCGAATTGAGCGAATCCCCTGAAGCAGAGAGGGCTGTTAGCATAACAGTGTCCCAAGCTGATGGTGTTATGCAACCAGAAGAGGAGCCGAAAGATGATGGGGATGATACTAATAACGACAGTAACGTCGATAATTCTAATACTAGTGGGAGTAAGCCTGATACTGAAGGAGCAAGTGGAGATACTGCAGACGCTGTCGCGGCAAATAGCGGTGATGGCACCGACCCAGACGAACCACCGGAACCTGTAGTAATGAAGAGCAGCAAGAAAACTGCTGATGAGCCTGAAGGTGACGTTGATGAAGATCTTGTTGAATTAATAGACAAGTGGACTGATTAAACATGCCTACTGTGGCTAAAGAAACTTAGCCACAGTATCACTTCAGGTTGCAGTTGATGGGCGCTAAAGGTTTTTTAGACGCTGCGCTTAGTGACACCGGGTATTACTGCGTTTTTGCTAATAGGAAAAAGTCTAAGCCTGTACAGAAGTTTTACGGTTCTACAGGAGAACTACTAGACGCTGCCATTAAGCTCGACGCAGATGGGTATGATACCTACTTCGCGTTAGCCACTTTTACTGAGAATTCCTCACGTAAAACCGATAATGTGCATAAATTATGCGCTTTCTTTCTTGATTTAGACTGTGGGGAAGACAAAGAATATCCAACCCAAGCGCATGCACTAAAAGACCTACAGCGGTTCTGTGAAACCACCGCTATACCGAAACCTACTATTGTAAGCTCTGGACGTGGCATACACGTTTACTGGCCGCTAAAAACCCCCGTCACGCTCTCTGAGTGGCTCCCTGTAGCCTCTAAACTTAAACAGGTATGTTCGGATCAGAATTTACTTGCTGACCCTGTCGTTACAGCTGACGCAGCCAGAATCCTACGTATACCCACAACCCACAACCATAAGGACTCCCCCCCAAAAGAAGTTCGTATTTATAGTGAAAAACTAACCCCTATTGAGTTTGGGGCGTTCAAAGAGAGAATGGACGCTATCCCTGTGAAAACAGCGCCAGTTGTCCCAGTTGTCCCAGTTGTGGGCGACATATCAGGAATAAACAGCGCCCTGATGGATGCCTTAATGGGTAATCAGGAAAGCTCCTTCAAAGATATTCTCAGGAAAACTGCTAAAGGCCACGGCTGTGACCAACTTAAAATTATCACCAAAGACCAAAAAAGTATATCTGAACCCCTCTGGCGGGCAGGGCTGTCCATTGCCAAATTTTGTACAGAAAAGGAGGAGGCAGGGCATTTCATCTCAAAAGGCCATCCTGACTACACAGTAGAAGATACTATAGCAAAAATGGATGGTATCGCTGGACCTCACTTATGCTCCAGCTTCGATAGTATAAATCCCAACGTATGCCCCGACTGCCCTAATAGAGGCAAGATACGTTCCCCAATAACGCTGGGCAACTCAGTAAAAGAGGCTTCCAAAGCTGATAACATCGTGCAAGTCCCCAGTGCCTTATTCGATCCCCAAACGTACATAATCCCTACTTACCCAAAACCATATTTCCGGGGCACCAATGGCGGGGTATACAGACGAACAAGTGTAGACGGAGAAACAGAAGATGTATTGGTCTACCATAATGATATTTACGTAACCCAACGAATACACAACGAAGAGATTGGAGAGTGCGCAGTACTACGATTACATCTTCCAAAAGACGGCGTGCGCGACTTCACTATCCCACTATCTGCAATCACATCCAAAGAAGAATTCAGAAAGCACATGTCCATGCAAGGCGTGGCCTTAACGAAAATGGATACCCTCATGCATTACATAACCACATGGATAAACGAACTCCAGCATCTCTCTTCTGCTACTGCCGCCCATATGCAGTTCGGATGGGTGGGCGACGACTTCGAAGCATTCATACTAGGTAAAATGGACATTCGAAAAGATAGCGTCGAATTCAACCCACCAACCCCACCCACTGCAGGACTTATGTATGCTTTTGAACCCAAAGGAACCTTAGAAGGGTGGAAAGAAGCAATGGAGTTCTACAACAGACCAGGCTTTGAGCTACATCAACTTGTAGTAGGTTCAGGATTTGGTGCCCCGTTAATGGAGTTCCTACCAATCAGTGGAGCAATGATGCACCTACATAGCGATACTGGGTTTGGTAAAACCACTGCTTTATACGCAGGGATGAGTATATGGGGCTACCCAAAAGAGCTAGTATTATTAGAAGACGACACAACAAACGTAAAGATGCATAGAGGTGAGGTATACCACAGCCTACCGCTATACATAGATGAAGTAACTAATGAAAGCGGTAAAGTGTTAAGCGGGCTTGCCTATCAAACAGTAGGAGGCATGCAACGGGGGCGCATGAAAGCTTCTGTTAATGAAGAACGTAAACGGGGTAGACCGTGGAAGCTACTTTCTGTTACTACAGGGAACACAAGTTTTATTGACCGTGTCGCTATGTATAAAAGCACTCCTAAAGCAGAAGCACAACGAGTCTTAGAACATAGAGTAAAAGAAGTAGTCTTCGACACAAAGGAAGAGACTGATAACTTTGCTGAAATCATTATGAAAAACTACGGACATGCAGGGAAAATCTATGTCCAGTACATTATGAATCACGTTTCTGAAGTCAGGCAATTGCTTAAAGGCGTACAGAAACGTATAGATACACTTGCAAGACTCAAAGCAAAAAATAGATTTTGGTCTGCATTTATGACAACTACGATAACTGGGTTGATAATTGCTAAACGGCTTGGACTTATCAATTACGATACGCAGAAACTATTCCAGTTTGCGCTCGATATGTTAAGTACCTCAAAACAGTCAATCCAATCGTTAGACTCCTCTATAGAAACTCACCTAAATGACTACATAAGCAAAAATTACAGCAATATACTGTCAATAAAAAGCACTGATGATGGACGCACAAACCCAGTAATTCCCGAAGCCACTCCAAGAGGAGAGTTAGTAGCGCGTTACGAAACAGACGTAAAGAAGTTATTTCTCTTACCAAAACCACTAAAGACATGGTGCCTTAATCAGCAATTAGACTACAGCAATATAATCAACCAGCTCAAAACAACTCTGGGGGGCAAAGCGGTAAAAATTCGACTCGGTAAAGGGACAAACATGAAGCTCCCTCCAACGAATGTATGGGTGATCAACTTCAACGTGCCCATATTAGCTGAGGAACCACCCCCAGATGCGCCGTCTGAAGAAACCGCCGCTAACGTATGAGAAGCTAAATATTGATGGGGTTGAGATGCTTGTCAATATTGGCAAAATGAAAGTAAATCATTCAGTATTCATCCCCTGCATACGTACCAAAAGCGCTGTTTTTAAGCTACATAGTATGGCTAAAAAATGGGGTAGGACTGTGAAATGTTTACCTGTCGTTGAGGATGGAATACAAGGAGTACGTATGTGGCGAATTTTGTGATACTATATGTAGTGAACGTCTTTGGTACGTTCTCCTGTGAACCCTGGTTAGTCGCCTGATTAGCCGGGGTTCTTAGTCATCAAAAGCCCCCCACGTAGCATCAGCTTGTTCACTAGCATATCTCATCAATGGACTAAACTGCACTCCCCCTTCCATCTGAGAAGATGTTTTGTGGTGTCGCTTCATTGATCTGATAATTGTTGATAGCGGGATAAGCTCCCCCCCTATTCTAGACAGATGCCTTTCATTGAATTCTACTATCTCATCAAGTATTTCCTGAAATTCAGCGTAGTCCATAAACCGATAGGCTACGTACAGGCGTTTTGTTAGCCTCTCACGCATAGTGGATATTGCGGTGCTGACCTTTTTCTTAGAGCGGTTCTTTTCTTGCTGGAACGTATACTGCGCCGGGGAGAAGCCCATCCCTTGCCAGAACATATCATTCGCATCTAGCCCATCTACAATAATGTCACCTCTACGAGTGAGCGGAGCACCATCATGTATGTACCGAAAAGCTTTCATTACATTACGTAATGCTGTTGGGGCCATAGTTTCTAGGGCACGTTCAACTTCACGTGGGGTATTTGCTTCTAACAAGTCCTCACGCCCGCGATTGATCTCTGATACTACACTACCAAAAGGACCAGTAGCATACCGTGCTAACTGGTCCCCAAGGGTTAGATTTTCTGTAAAAGGATTTGTTCTATATAGCAGCCCCGACAAACCTACACGCTGTGCTACGTCTGCACCTGACCCGTAATTTATCACACCTTTATACAGGGGTTCCCCCATATGCAAACGTACTATGGTTTCGAAATCTTCCTCATCATCTTCAAGGAACATAAGATTAGCTAGCGCAGATACAATAGCGAAAAACGGAAGGCCCTGGACACCAGATAAAATTAACGTAGATCCCAAAACCCCTAAAAATTGCTTAGTAGCTTCGTGTCGGTTTTTTTCTCCAGCTATCTGTTGTTTAATTGCTGTCTTAGCTGTTCTAAGTAGGTAATGGTACATAGTAGCGCCAAAAGGTTTATACATAAGCGCAACTCTCAACGCTCCTTTACGTGCCGCACTTGCTACCAAATTACGATTAGTCCCGCCGTTATACTCCTCTGTTTTCTGTAGTGCCTCTAATGCAATCTCTTCATACTCTGCTTTTGTAAGTTCTTTCTTGGTTACGTACTCTACTCCGTTACGAACTTCTTTTACTGTTCTTCTCTTATCTATCTCTAGCATATAAGCAGACATCATGGTTATTTGGCGAGTGTACTTTTCGAAATGATGGAACATAAACGCAGACCACTTACTAATTTTACTTGACCATCCCTCTCGCTTACCTGCCTCGCCCAAATCCATTGATTCAAAAGCTGCAGACTGTCCTAGCATCGCACGTTTAGCTGCAGCGTCTATCAAGATGAGTAACTTATATTCTGTCAAAATTTCAGTAGTAGTCTCCCCTAACTCTCTAAGTTCTTTCTCCCCAATAAGCGTACTCTTTGTAAAAACTTCTTCACGTAGCTCCTGCTCTCCCTTTTTGTTTACTACTACGTAATTCCCTATGTTTAGCGCTGCTTTAGAAAATACTGTGCTCTCATCACCGTAATCAGCCGCCAGTTTTATCTCTGTTCCCCACCCGCTATTGGCAAACACCTTGTTCGCTTTGTGTATCATCTTAATAGCTTCTACATGTCCATACCTAGCAGCAAGGGCAGGATACACAATAAGCGCTAGCTGAGTCAGATTAACCATTGCTGAGGATGGGTTGAATCCAATCGTCCATAAAAAAGCTATTCTAGTAGCTATTGTAGCCAACTGATCTTTCGGCGGTGATGCAGCAAAGTGGGCCTCACTTATCATCTGCTCAATTAATTCTACGTTTTTGGTGTCGTTCTTTTCTAGCGCCTCTTTTAACTCCCCTTTTTTAACATCCGCTACCTTGTACAATTCCTCTGCATACTTAAGCTGCTCTACCTGAAAACGCATAGAATGAGCACGCTCCTCAAACACCTCAAATAGGTTCTCTTCAAATCCAAGAATATTCTTCCGCTTTTGTAGCCCCTTAACAAAGGAAGCTTCTGGTAAAAGATCAATGAATATCTCCATGATATCTGCTTTTACCATAGCCCTTGCAGTTTTAGCAGTTTTATCCTTCTCTGGATCAACATCAGGCGCGGCGTTATTCATTCTTGTAAATATCTGGTTAATGAAAGAGGCAGTGGGCGCGTCTCTGTACACCACAGACTTATTAACAATAGACCTATGCACTGCGCCTAAAAGATCTAACGCCTCATCTCTAGTAGTCGCTTTGTTTCCTTTATCTTCAAGTTTGCGGGTTATCTCAATCGCTGAGTACTTTTCCCTAAGCTCAGGACGTATAACATTCTGTATGAACGTCTCTCTAGCCTCTGGAGACTGGAGATGCTCTACTGCAAGTTCCCCGTTGAAATCAAAAGTAACTCTGTAATCTCCCTTCCTTGCAAGCGGTAAGTATCCGTCTATCTTATTCTTGAACAACATGCTCATCACTCTGTTCTTTACTTCTTTTGCCCCCTCTACATCGTCCCCCATTACAAAATCTATCCGCTTGAAAACTACGTTCTTCATATCGTCGTATATGATTTCATATGCATCAATAATATGTTTCAGTGTCTTCTTTGCGCCGGGACCAGCTTTTGCCAACTCCTTCGTTAGTTCCCCATGTATTTTTAGTTTGGCCCCTTCATAAGCTGAAGCAGGTTTTGTTACGTCCACTTCGGCTAAAGTACCTTTGTTACCAACTTCAATTAACGTTTCTATTTGTGCTGCACTACGCTTTCTTAGCCACTCATTATTTTTTACTATCGACCCCGATACGCTATCATGCCCACTCCTTATCGCTGCGTTCATAAAGTGAATTAATTCTTCTCCCCTATTGGGATCTTTAAGCTTCGCGTCCTCTGCGAACTTAGCATCATTACGTACCCCTGCAGTAGCAAAGAAGCCTTTTTTAGCTAGCGTACTCAATTTTCTAAATGTCGTAGCCAGTCTTATTTTTTCCGTAAGTAGCCGCCCGCCTTTATCAAGTGCCTTAGTAAACCTTTTCCGTCCTTCGTAGTACGCATCGTATAACTCTACTGTAGTTGCAGCTGCATACAATTGTCCTGCGTCACGATACTGCGGTGCAGGGGAAAGCATAGCGTTAGTGAGGTCGTCCACTCTATCCAACACAGTGGGCTTTGTCTTAGGGGGCCTACCTACCAATCTACGCATACCGTTCATAACAATACGAGAAAACCATTCCAGCGCATTACGTACCGGACCTTTGGATAACGTTATAGATGCCAGTGCTTGTCTAAACTCTATGTTACTAGATGCTTCAGTCACAAACTCATGTACTGATTGCGACCCGTAATACGTCCCTAAATTATCCTTAACAGCTTCATACAAGGCAGTGAGCTGCTTAGCCTCCCTCGACTCCCCAGTAGCTAAATCATGAGAAGTGAACGCATGCATCGTTTCGTGCATTAACACATGCGTATTAACCCCAAACTCAGCGTCAAGCTGTATCGTGTTCGTCTTAGGATCAAATAGTCCAGCTACGTGCTCACCCCTCTCGTTAATAAGCTTATCCACCACCTCCAATTTTGTGTCAGTAAGTGTAGCAGCGAGCTTTTTAGCAAGAGTTCTTAGCCGCCCACTCATACTTGTATGGGCAATATTTGTTAGTGCACTTCCTAGATCCCCATTATGTACATACTGAGTAGTCAGGGGATGCAACGGATGATCAAGGGCAGAAACTTCACTCAATGTTAAGTTAAGTTGAACGTTATCCGAAATATCCTCAACTGTAGTCTCACCTATCCCTAACTCACTCTGAACATCCTGAACTGTAGTCTCCTTTATCCCCACTTCAACCTTATCACCAACGAAGATCTTCTCAAGCTCAGCTTCTTGCTCTTCTGCAGGCGCAGCTTCTTCCTGTGCCCCTCTCTTAGCGCGTACATCTGCTTTCTTTAGCTGCTTCTTCGCTAGTGCTGTACCCTTAGTTTCTGCTTTGGCTTTCTTCGCTTCAGCTTTGGCTTTCTTCGCCTCGGCTTTTGCTTCAGCCTCAGCTTTGGCTTCAGCCGTAGCTGCCCTCCTAGCTTTCGCTCTGGCTTTAGTTTCTGCTTTCTGCCTACTTAGAGCACCTCCTTCAATTGTACCAACAGTACTCTTCGCAAGTTCTATTTTTGTCTTCAATATTATTCGCGCCTCGGCAGATAAATTTTCTTTTATCCATTTTCTAGCTTGCTTAAGTTGTTCCTGTTTAAGCCCTTTATAAAAAGCTTGAACCTCAGCAGGATTCCCCTGGTTAAGTTCGTTTGCAACTTTAAATATAGAGTGGTAGCCTAGCAAAGATATATTATCTATCAGCCGAGGGAGCTTGCTAAATACTACCTGTGCACTTGAAGCATTTGTAGAAGTTTCCGATCTGTATCCTTTCTTAGTTTTGTTAGTAAGTAATGTTTTTTCTTTAGTGTTTAACAAAGCAAGTATTTTTACTTTATCACCTAAAGGCAAATCAATCTTCTTATTCTCTACCGCAAACACCAACCCTTTAGTCTTTCGTAGCATGTCCATAATTTTTTTAGCTACGCCGCCAGCATGTTTTGTACCCCACATTGCTTGTATAAACGCATCTATTTCCGCATGAGAAATGCGTCTGTCTTTAGCTTCTGCTCTCGCATTTACTTCCCTTACAAGCGCATCCAGTGCAGTATCCCCAGTAACTCCCTCAACTGCGGAAACTAACTCATTGTTCTTAAGCGCTGCAAATTTCTTCCTTGCTGCTTCTTGCTCCGCAGTCGTAGCTACTTGCTCAGGTGCAACAGTCGTAGCAGTCCTACTACGCTCAGCTTCTTGTGCTCTATTCGCTGCGCGTACTCCAGCCCTACGTGCCTTCTCCTTCACTGCTTCTGCAAGAAACTTCTTTACATTCTCACGGTACTTTTTCTGCTTAGTCCTACTATAGTTAACATGCTCATCAAAATTTGCAGGCGTAACTCCCCACTCTGCTAAATCGTATGCATATTCTTGCGCACCCTTCATACCTGGTGCTCTCAATAACGCAGTCTGTACTTCTCCTGCTACTACAGACGTAACTTTTGGTTTAGGCTTTACTTCTACTTTTGGTTTTATTCCTCGATCTATAACTTCAACGCCCCCTCCATCTACTAGCGCTCTTACCTGCTCAATAGTACCATCCATCCCAGTGAGCCACTCTAAGACACGGGGGAAATTTTCTTTTGGTGTAGCGTTAATCTTCTCAGCGAGTTCCTTTTTTAG
>TARA_R100000049_G_scaffold3681_1_pt1 | contig 14843 bp, 10 predicted proteins | sample TARA_R100000049 | Tara Oceans TARA_R100000049 (sample SAMEA2619992) | marine metagenome | biome: marine biome (ENVO:00000447); feature: mesopelagic zone (ENVO:00000213) & marine oxygen minimum zone (ENVO:01000065); material: "saline water (ENVO:00002010), including plankton... | reverse complement strand
CGATCAGAAGAAAGGGCTAGCAGACCCGTGAAGCAGGTCATTATACGGTGGAAAGGTTGTTGTGATCTAATATCTGTTCTGTTATTACTTACTCCTAAAGTGATTAGGCATAAGAATCACGTAAGTATATATTTTTGAAGTAAAAACATCTCTAAAACAATCACACGGGACGACGACTGTGCTGCCTTTTCTCAGAAAAAAGGCCCAGACACTGCTGGGGATCGATATCAGTTCCACCGCGGTTAAGTTGCTGGAATTGTCCAGAACGGGGAACCGCTACAAGGTCGAAAGTTACGGCGTCGAACCGCTAACGCCAAACGCCGTGGTGGAAAAGAACATCAATGACGTTGAGGGGGTCGGGGATGTGGTCGCCCGTCTGGTGGGCCGTGCCCGTCCGGGGATCAAGACGTCCGCGGTGGCCGTGCCCGGCTCGGCGACCATCACCAAGGTGATTGAAATGGACGCCTCGCTGAGCGAGGACGACATGGAAAATCAGCTCCGGGTGGAAGCCGATCAGTATATTCCGTTTCCGCTGGACGAGGTCCGCATGGACTTCCAGGTGGTCGGTCCGGTGGAGGACAACCCGGAGCGGGTGGAAGTGCTGGTGGTGGCGTCGCGCACCGAGAACGTGGAAATGCGCGCCGACGCCCTGGAGATCGGCGGGCTGCAGCCCAAGGTGGTGGATGTGGAGGCCTACGCCATGGAGCGGGCCTTTCAGCTGATCCTGCCCGGCCTGCCCAACGCCGAGGAGCTGGATACCGTGGCGGTGTTCGATATCGGCGCCACCATGACCACGCTCAATGTGTTCCACCAGGGGCGCAGCGTCTACACCCGCGAGCAGTTGTTCGGCGGCAAGCAGCTCACCGAGGAAATCCAGCGCCGCTACGGTATCTCCATGGAGGAGGCCGGGCTGGCCAAGAAGACCGGCGAGCTGCCGGAGGACTACGAAAACGAGGTTCTGCAGCCGTTCAAGGACGCCATCGTCCAGCAGATCAACCGCTCCCTGCAGTTCTTCTACGGCTCCACCCAGTTCAACGAAGTGAACTACATCCTGCTCGCCGGCGGTTCCGCCTCGATCGACGGACTGCCCGACCTGATCCAGCAAAAGGTGGGCACCGGATGCTCCCTGGCCAATCCCTTCGCCGATATGGCATTGGCCAACAAGGTTAACGCCAAGGCGCTCGAGAACGACGCGTCAGCGATGATGATCGCCTGTGGCCTGGCCCTGAGGAGCTTCGAGCAATGACAACCATGATTAACCTGCTCCCCTGGCGCGAAGAGCGACGCAAGCAGCGCCAGCATGAGTTCATCGCCATGCTGGCGTTCGCCGCGCTGCTGGCGGGTCTTATTTTCTGGCTCTGGAAGGGCATGGTGGAAGGCCAGATCGCCGACCAGCAAACCCGCAATAATCATATCCAGAGCGAGATCGCCAAACTCGACACCCAGATCAAGGAAATCAACGAGTTGCAGCGCCGCCGTGACCAGCTGGTGGCGCGCATGAAGGTGATTCAGGAGCTGCAGGGCAACCGCCCGACCATCGTCTATGTGTTCGACCAATTGGTGCGCACCCTGCCCGAAGGCGTGTACTACACGCTGGTGGAGCGGACCGGTGACAGCTACCGGATCGAGGGGGTGGCGGAGTCCAACAACCGGATTTCGCGGCTGATGCGTAACCTGGCCGCTTCGGACTGGTTCGTGGAGCCCAACCTGCTCAACGTGAACGCTCTGGACGAGAGCGAGCGCGGCGGCGCCGACGGCGCGGACAGCGCCCAGGCCAACACCTTTGCGCTGACGGTAAAGCAGGGCTCGCCGCGCAGCGATGACGAGGAGGCCGGGCAATGAAAGCATCCGAATTGAAGAACCTGGATGTGCGCGAGCTGATCGACGAGCTCAACAGCCTGGATTTCGAGAACGTCGGCGGCTGGCCGATGCCGGTGAAGATCGGCGCCGCGGTGCTGGTGTTCGGCTTCGTTCTCGGCCTGGGCTATTTCCTGAGCATCAAGGATCTCAATACCCGCCACGAGCAGCTGCAGCGCGAGGAAGTCACGCTGCTGGAAAGCTTCGAGCAGAAGGCGTTCCGCGCCCATAACCTGGACCAGTACCGCCAGCAGCTGGTGGAGCTGGAAGCCAGCTTTGAAACCCTCAAAAGCCAGCTGCCCAAGGACACCGAGGTGCCCGGGCTGCTCGAGGACATCACCCATACCGGTCTCGGCAGTGGCCTGGAGTTCGAAACCATCGCCCTGAAGGACGAAATCGAGAAGGAGTTCTACGCGGAGTTGCCCATTGATATCCAGGTGAGCGGCGACTACCACGGTTTCGGTGCTTTCGTGTCCGGGGTGGCGGCGCTGCCGCGCATCGTTACCCTGCATGATTTCAAGATCGTGCCGGTCAAGGAGGAAGCCGGGTCGCGGGGCATGCTGGACATGTCGATCACCGCCAAGACCTACCGTTACGCCGGGGGCGACGACGACGGTGGCGATCAGGGTACGGAGAAGAATAACCGGGCCAAAGGCGGCCGGTCCTGAGGGGAACGAACATGAATGGACGTAAATCCATTGCGTACGGATTGGTGCTGGTGGCGGCCGCCGCGCTGCTGCAGGGCTGCGGTTCCGGTGCCGGCATCAATGAACTGGACGCGCGGATGACGGAGATCAAGGCGCGTCCGAGGGGCCGGATCGAGCCACCGCCGGAATTCAAGCCGATCGCCACCTACGCCTACGCGGCGCATAAACTGCGGGCGCCGTTTTCGCGGCCGGTGGACGAGAAGCTGCTGGAGGTGCCGGAAGGGCGCCCGGTGGAGCCGGATCTGAGCCGGCCCAAGCAATACCTGGAGGGCTTCAGCCTGGACGCGCTGGCCATGGTGGGCACCATCACCAAGCCCAGCAATCCGCTGGAAGCCCTGATCGAAGACCCTACCGGCTCGGTGACCCGGGTACGAGTGGGAAGCTACATGGGTAGGAACTTCGGACGCGTCGTGGAAGTGTCCAGCGACCAGATCGCGCTGGTCGAGATCGTCCCGGATGGACAGGACGGCTGGGTGGAACGCTCCCGAAACATTTCGCTTGCTGAATAACCGCTGCTGGGGATGCCAGTTATGATTATCTTCACATCAACAAAAACAAGGGCTGCGTCCCGGCGTTGGGCGGCATTGCTGCTGATGCTGGTGGGGTTGAGCGCGGCCACCCTGGGGCGAGCGGCGACGGTAACCGACCTGCGCGCCAATACCCTGCCCGGCGACGGCGTGGAAGTGCGCGTGTCCTTCGAGGGCGACGCCCCGGAGGTCAAGGGCTACAGCATCGAGCAACCGGCGCGGGTGGCGCTGGATCTGCTCGACACCCGTAACCAGATCGAGGTGAAAGAGCACAACCTGGGCTCCGGCAATGTGCGCAGCCTGATGGTGCTCGGCGCCAAGGAACGCACCCGCCTGATCTTCAACCTGGATCAGCTGACCGGCTATAAAACGCGGATCGAAGGCCAGGAGCTGGTGATCACCCTGGGCGCGGACAACGCCACCCCGTCCATGGACCCGGCCAGCGAGACCGTGCAGCGCAAGGTGGCGCCCAGCAGCGCCGGCGTGCGTGATATTGATTTCCGCCGCGGCGACGACGGCGAGGGCCGGGTGCTGGTGGAGCTGGCGGACGACGCCATGCCGGTGGACGTGCGCGAAGAGGGCGGCCGTATCGTCGCCCGTTTCGTCGGCGCCGATGTGGAAGAGGACCTGCTGCGCCGGCTGGACGTCAGCGACTTCGCCACCCCGGTGCAGTTCGTCGACACCAAGGAAGTGGACGGCAGCACCGTGATCACGATTGAGCCGGAAGGCAGCTGGGACTACCTGGCCTACCAGGCGGACAACCAGTTCAGCATCAACGTCAAGCCGCTCACCGAGGCCGAGAAGGACCGCCAGCGCCGCGATGCCTTCAAATACACCGGCGAGAAACTGTCGCTGAATTTCCAGGACATCGAAGTGCGCTCGGTGCTGCAGCTGATCGCCGACTTCACCGACCTCAACCTGGTGGCCTCCGACACCGTCAGCGGCAAGATCACCCTGCGGCTGCAGAGCGTGCCCTGGGACCAGGCGCTGGATCTGATCCTCAAGACCAAGGGCCTGGATAAGCGCAAGGTCGGCAACGTGCTGCTGGTGGCGCCGGCGGATGAGATCGCCGCGCGCGAAAAGCAGGAGCTGGAGAGCCAGAAACAGCTGGCCTCCCTGGCGCCGCTGCGCACCGAGTACATCAGCATCAACTACGCCCGCGCCGAGGAGCTCAAGACACTGATCACCTCCCAGGGCGGTGAAGGCTCCGCCCTGGTCAGCGGACGCGGCTCGGTGACCGTGGATCAGCGCACCAACACGCTGATCGTGCAGGACACCGTGGCCAAGCTGCAGGAAATCCGCGGCCTGATTCAGCAGCTCGACATCCCGGTTCAGCAGGTGCTGATCGAAGCCCGGGTGGTGATCGCCAGCACCGACGTGGCCGACGAATTCGGCGTGCGCTGGGGCGGCCTCGCCTACGACGGCGACAGCCTGGTCAACGAGGGCAAGAGCGTGGCGATCTCCGGTCGCCATACCTCCCTGCGTGAACTGCACTACGCCAACATCGACCGGGAAGACGACGGCTCCCTGGGTGAGTTCGAGGAGTTCGACGAAGAGCAGAACAACGACCTGATCGTCGACATGGGCGTGGCCTCCCAGGAAGCCACCCGCTTCGCGATCGGTTTCACCTCCCTGGATTCCGGCCTGATCGAGCTGGAGCTGTCCGCCCTGGAAGCGGAAGGCCACGGCGAGCTGGTCGCCACGCCCAAGGTTCTGACCGCCGATCAGCAGCCGGCGGTGATCGCCTCCGGTCAGCAGGTGCCCTTCAACGTGGCCACCGCGTCCGGCGCCACCGCGGTGGAGTTCATCGAGGCGGAACTGCGCCTCGAAGTGACCCCGCAGGTGACCCCGGAAGGCGACGTGATCATGCAGCTCAAAGTCAACAACGACTCCCTGGGCACCGACACCAGCGCGCCGACCGTCAACACCAACCGGGTGGAAACCACGGTTCTGGTCAATGACGGCGAAACCGTGGTTTTGGGCGGCATTTTCCAGCAGGAAAAGATAGAATCCACGGTCAAAACCCCCTTCCTGGGTGATATCCCCTGGTTGGGCGCCCTGTTCCGCAAGAAGGTGAACCGTGATAACAAGCAGGAACTGCTGATCTTTATCACGCCTCGCCTGGTGAAAGACGCAATGGCTAGTCGGTGAACCCAAAGGATTCCACGTCTCTGTATTTAGTCGGGCCCATGGGTGCGGGTAAAAGCACCCTGGGCCGACACCTCGCCCAGGTTCTGGGCCGCCCGTTTTACGATTCCGACCGCGTGATCGAAGAGAAAACCGGTGCCGACATCCCCTGGATCTTCGATATGGAAGGCGAGGAGGGGTTTCGACGCCGCGAGCGCGACGTGATCGACGAACTGACCGGCATGGCGGGCATCGTCCTGGCCACCGGCGGCGGCGTGGTCACCCAGGAGGAGAACCGCCGCCACCTCCATGAGCGTGGCTGCGTGGTCTATCTGTGGACGCCGGTGGAGGTGCAACTGGCCCGCACCCGCAACGACCGCAACCGGCCGCTGCTGCAGACCAGCGACCCGGAGGCCCGTCTTCAGGCTCTGTTCCAGGAACGCGATCCGCTCTACCGGGAAGTGGCGCACGGCGTGGTCTCCACCGCTTCCGGTAACCTCAAGAAAGTGACCGATCAGGTACTCGGTTGTCTGGCCGACCACGCCAGCCGATAATGCCCGCACTCCCACTCCGCTTTACGAGGCCGTATGCAGAAGCTTGATGTGTCGCTGGCCGAACGCAGCTACCCCATTTATATCGATCGCGGCCTGCTCGGGCAGGACCTGATCCGCGGCCATGTGCGCGGCAATCAGGTGATGGTGGTCACCAACGAGACCATCGCCCCGCTTTACCTGGACGCGGTCACCCGCGGTCTGGGCGACCTGCAGTGCGACACCCTGATCCTGCCGGACGGTGAGCAGCATAAAACCCTGGCCACGCTGGAGCGTATTTTCGACGCCCTGATGGCCCACCGGCATTCGCGTACCACCACGCTGGTGGCGCTGGGCGGCGGCGTGATCGGCGATATGGTGGGGTTCGCCGCCGCCTGCTACCAGCGCGGCGTGGACTTCATCCAGGTGCCCACCACGCTGCTGGCGCAGGTGGATTCCTCGGTGGGCGGCAAGACCGCCGTCAACCACCCGCGCGGCAAGAACATGATCGGCGCCTTCCATCAGCCGCGCGCGGTGGTGATCGACACCGCCGTGCTCGACACCCTGCCGGAGCGGGAATTCGCCGCCGGGATGGCGGAGGTGATCAAGTACGGCTTGATCCGCGACCCGGAATTCTTCCAGTGGCTGCTGGACAATCAGGCGGCGCTGGCCGCCCGCGACACGGCGCCGGTGGCGGAAGCGATCCTGCGCAGCTGCCGCAACAAGGCCGAGGTGGTGGCCGCCGATGAAACCGAGCAGGGCAACCGCGCGCTGCTTAATCTGGGCCACACCTTCGGCCATGCCATGGAGACCTTTACCGGCTACCGGGACTGGCTGCATGGTGAGGCGGTGTCCGCCGGTATGGTGATGGCGGCGCGCATGTCCCTGGAACTGGGCTGGCTGAAGCAGGCCGACCTGGACCGGGTTAGCGACAGTCTGGCGGCCTGGAAGCTGCCGGTGACCGCGCCGGAAGGGATGGCGCGGGCGGATTTCAGCGAGCTGATGGCGCTGGATAAAAAGGTACAGAACGGCCGCCTGCGGCTGGTGTTGCTGAACCAAATCGGTGATGCCCTGGTCACAGGCGAATACGACCCGAACGCATTGACGCGAACGCTCGAGGCCTTTTGTGAGAGATGAGGATTTTTTCTACGAGGGCGCCGAGCGCGGCGACCTTCTCGACGCCCTGAACGGCCACGCCCACGACGGCGCCACCACGGTGCTGGAAGGCGAGGCCGGCAGCGGCGTCTCCACCCTGCTGGGCATGCTCTCCATGTCCCTGGTGGGGGACTTCGAACTGATCCGCCTGGACGGCGCCGAGGAGCTGGGCGCCAACGCGGTGGTGGACGCCATGCTGGTGCACTTCGATATCGAGCGCGCCGACCTGGCCGACACCCTCAAACAGACGCTGGCCGACACCAGCCTGGTGATCGTGGTGGACAACGCCCACCTGGCCCCGTCCGAGGCCCTGGCCACCATGGCGTCCCTGAAAACCAAGCTGGGGCAGCGCCTCACCTATGTGTTCGGCGGCGAGCCGGGCAGCGCCGAGCACCTGCGCGACGCCGGACTGAACGTGGAGGACGTGCTGGTGCTGCCGCCGCTGGACGCGGACGACGTGGCCGTGTTCGCCGATCAGGGCTTCGCCCTGGCGCTGGACGACCAGGAAGCCCGCGATCTGAGCGACGAGAGCGACGGCCGCATCGCGGCGCTGTTGCCGATGCTGGAGGCAAGAGCCGGCGGCGGTGGCGGCCTGCTGGCCAACAAGCCGGTGCCCTGGCGGCACGGTCTGGCGGTGGGCGCGCTGGTGCTGGTGGTGCTGGTGCTGTGGCTGGCCAGCGGCGGTGACGACGAAGCCGAGCAGGATCAGGTGGTAAGCCTGGACCTGCCCAAGGAGCCGGTGGCCGAGGCACAAGATCCGGCGGAGCCGGCCCCGCAAGCCACGCAAAGCGAGAGTTCGGCACGCAGCGGCGAACGCGGCGACCCGGAAACCACCCGCCGCGCCCTGGCCGAATACCACGATTCCGCCCGCACCTTCGAAGAGGCGGAAAACGTGCCGGAGCAGGTGGCCGCCGAGCCGGCAGCGGAAGACGCGCGCACGCCGCCGGCGCCGGAAGCCCCGGAGCCCGCCGGTGAGCAGGCCGCCACGGCCGACGCTGAGCCCGCCGAGGCCGAACCCGCCGAAACGGCGCAGGAAGAAACGCCGGACACCGTTTCCAGCGGCGAGCCGCAATTGTCCGGGCTGGACGCCCGCCTCGGTTACCGGCAGGAAGACTGGCTGGCCACCCGCGACGATGGGGAGTGGTTTCTGCAGCTGGTGGCCACCGGCCGGGAAGACGGAGCGCGCGGGGTACTTGACCAGATCGACCGTAACGGCGCCTACTACCGGGCGGAACGGGGTGATGAACGGGTCTACCTGGTGCTGGCGGGCCCCTATCCCAGCCGTGACGCGGCTTTGGCGGCCCGGGACGAACTGCCCGAGGCGCTGCGACGCGGCGGCCCCTTCCCGCGGGATATGGGCTCGATACGCAACGAATTGCGCTAGAGTTGCCCGCGGCGCGGTCCACCCGGCACTGTGCGGTTTGGACGGTGCCGTCTTCCCGTTTGTGGCTGATCGGCGCAAAGTGTAGAATGCACATCCCTTTTTTGCCGTCGCCGTCTTTTCGACGCCTGTTCCGCCTTCTGTAAGTCTCTGAATTTCAAGAGGAAAGGTTTTGATGCAGCAGAATTCCAAGCTGGTGCGTGGGCTCTATGAGCCCGGAGAATTCCGGGACAACTGTGGTTTCGGCCTGATCTCCCATATGGAGGGCAAGGCCAGCCACGAGCTCCTGCAAACCGCGATCGAAGCACTCACCTGCATGACCCACCGGGGCGGCATTAATGCCGATGGAAAAACCGGTGACGGCTGCGGTCTGTTGCTGAAAAAGCCCGACTCCTTCTTCCGCAAGGTGGCCGGCGAGCAGGGTATCGACCTGCCCGACACCTATGCCGTGGGGATGGTCTTCACCCACCCGGACGCCGAGCGCGCCCGCGCCCAGAAAGCGGTGCTCCAGGAGCAGATGGAAGCCCAGGGCGTCAATGTGCTGGGCTGGCGGGAAGTGCCCACGGACCCGTCCTGCCTGGGCGATCTGGCCAAGCAGTCGCTGCCCGGTTTCCACCAGGTGCTGGTGGCCGCCGAGGGCGACACCGACGACCAGCTCAACCGGCGTCTGTTCTTCGCCCGCCGGCACGCGGAAAAGCGCATCGAAGCGGACGGCTACTTCTACGTCTGCTCCCTGTCCTCGGCGGTGGTCTCCTATAAAGGCCTGATGATGCCGGTGGACCTGCCGGCGTTCTATCCGGATCTCAGCGACGAGACCATGGAAACCGCCATCGTGGTCTTCCACCAGCGGTTCTCCACCAACACCTCGCCGCAGTGGCCGCTGGCCCAGCCGTTCCGGTATCTGGCCCACAATGGCGAGATCAACACCATCCAGGGCAACCGCAACTGGGCGCTGGCGCGGGAGAACAAGTTCGAGAACGAACTGCTGCCCAACCTCAGCGACCTGAGCCCGCTGGTCAACCGCGAAGGGTCCGACTCCTCGAGCATGGACAACATGCTGGAAGTGCTGGTTTCCGGCGGCATGGACCTGTTCCGCGCGGTGCGCATGATGGTGCCGCCGGCCTGGCAGAACGTGGAAACCATGGACGCGGATCTGCGCGCCTTCTACGAATATAACTCCATGCACATGGAGCCGTGGGACGGCCCCGCCGGTCTGGTAATGACCGACGGCCGCCACGCGGTCTGCATGCTCGACCGTAACGGTCTGCGTCCGGCCCGCTGGGTAATCACCAAGAACGGCTTTATCACCCTGTCCTCCGAGATCGGCGTGTACAGCTATCAGCCGGAAGACGTGGTCGCCAAGGGCCGTGTCGGCCCCGGTCAGATTCTCGCCGTGGACATCGAGAAGGGCGAGCTGCTGCACACCAGCGATATCGACAACCGTCTCAAGGTGCGTCACCCCTATCGTCAGTGGCTCAAGGAAAGCGCGCTGCGCATTGAAGCCAACTACGACCACGAAGTGGAGCGTACCGACGACATCGATCCGCAGGATCTGCTGAGCTACCAGAAGTTCTTCCAGATCAGCTTCGAAGAGCGCGATCAGGTGATCCGTCCGCTGGCGGAAGCCGGCCAGGAAGCCACCGGTTCCATGGGCGACGACACCCCCATGGCGGTGCTCAGCGAACGCCAGCGTCCGCTCTACGATTATTTCCGGCAGCAGTTCGCGCAGGTCACCAACCCGCCCATCGACCCGCTCCGCGAAGCGATCGTGATGAGCCTGGAAACCTGCGTCGGTTCCGAACGGAACGTGTTCGAGGAAACCTCCGACCACGCCGACCGTGCGATCCTGTCCACGCCGGTGCTGTCGCATTCCAAGTTCACCAACCTGCTCAAGATCGACCGGCCCGGCTACGCCCACGCCCGTCTGTCGCTGCACTACCAGCCCGACCAGGGCCTGGAAAGCGCGGTCAAGGCGCTGTGCGAACAGGCCGCCCAGGCGGTGCGCGACGGCAAGATCATCCTGGTGCTGTCCGACCACGGCATTCAGCAGGACCAGCTCACCATCCACGCGCTGATGGCCACCGGCGCGGTGCACCACCACCTGACCGCCTGCGGCCTGCGCAGCGACGCCAACATCGTGGTGGAAACCGCCACCGCCCGCGACGCGCACCACTTCGCGGTGCTGTTCGGCTTCGGCGCCACCGCCGTCTACCCCTACCTCACCTACGACGTGATCGCGGACATGGTGAAAAGCGGGGAGCTGATCGGTGACCCGGTGGAGCTGCAGAAGAATTTCCGCAAGGGCATCAATAAAGGCCTGATGAAGATCCTCTCCAAGATGGGGATCTCCACCATCACCTCCTACCGTGGCGCCCAGCTGTTCGAAGCCGTGGGTGTCGCCAGCGACGTGGTGGACCTGTGTTTCCGCGGCGTGCAGAGCCGCATCGAAGGCGCCGGTTTCGAGGACTTCGAGAACGACCAGAAGATCATCGCCAAGGACGCCTGGAAGCAGCGCAAGCCGATCGACCCGGGCGGTGTGCTCAAGTACATCCACGGCAAGGAATACCACGCCTTCAACCCGGACGTGATCCATGCCCTGCACCGGGCCACCCAGGACGGCGACTACGACGCGTACAAGGAGTACGCGGCGCTGGTCAACGACCGCCCCATCGCCACCCTGCGTGACCTGCTGCACGTGCGCCAGGATGTGCCCGCCATCGACCTGGACGAGGTCGAGCCGATCGAGAACATCCTGCCGCGCTTCGACTCCGCCGGCATGTCCCTGGGCGCGCTCAGCCCGGAGGCCCATGAGGCCATCGCCACGGCGATGAACCGCCTCGGTGGCCGCTCCAACTCCGGTGAGGGCGGCGAAGACCCGGCCCGCTTCGGTACCGAGCGGGTGTCCAAGATCAAGCAGATCGCCTCCGGCCGTTTCGGTGTGACCCCGCATTACCTGGTCAACGCCGAAGTGCTGCAGATCAAGGTGGCCCAGGGCGCCAAGCCCGGCGAGGGCGGCCAGCTGCCCGGCGGCAAGGTGAACGCGCTGATCGCCCGCCTGCGGCATTCGGTGCCCGGCGTGACGCTGATTTCACCGCCGCCGCACCACGACATCTACTCCATCGAGGACCTGGCGCAGCTGATCTTCGACCTCAAGCAGGTCAACCCGGCGGCCCAGGTGTCGGTGAAGCTGGTGTCCGAGCCCGGTGTCGGCACGGTGGCGTCCGGCGTGGCCAAGGCCTACGCCGACCTGATCACTATCTCCGGCTACGACGGCGGCACAGCGGCCAGCCCGCTCACCTCGATCCGCTACGCCGGCTCCCCCTGGGAGCTGGGGCTGTCCGAGGCGCACCAGGCGCTGCGCGCCAACGACCTGCGCGACAAGATCCGCCTGCAGACCGACGGCGGCCTGAAGACCGGCCTGGACGTGATCAAGGCGGCCATTCTCGGCGCCGAGTCGTTCGGCTTCGGCACCGTGCCGATGGTGGTGCTGGGCTGTAAGTACCTGCGTATCTGTCACCTGAACAACTGCGCCACCGGCGTGGCGACCCAGCGTGAGGATCTGCGTCAGGAGCACTTTATCGGCGCCCCGGAACTGCTGATCAACTACTTCACCTTCGTGGCGCGGGAAGTGCGTGAACTGCTCGCGGCGCTGGGTGTGAAGAGCCTGCCGGACCTGATCGGCCGCACCGATCTGCTCGAGCGCATCGAAGGCAACACCGACAAGCAGAAGCGTCTGGACCTGACGCCCATGCTGCGCAACGACCACATCGCCGCGGACAAGCCGACCCACTGTCAGGTGGAGCGCAACGAGCCGTTCGACAAGGGCACGCTCAACCGCAAGATGGTGGAGGAAATGCGCACCGCCGTGGAGAACAAGTCCGGCGGCTCGTTCCACTACACCATCACCAACTGCGACCGCTCCGTGGGCGCCACCGTGTCCGGCGAAATCGCCAAGCACCACGGCAACCTGGGCATGGACCACGCGCCGATCCGGGCGCGCTTCACCGGCACCGCCGGGCAGAGCTTCGGGGTGTTCAACGCCGGCGGTCTGCACCTGTACCTGGAAGGCGACGCCAACGATTACGTCGGCAAGGGCATGGCCGGGGGCAAGGTGGTGATCCGTCCGCCCAAGGGCAGCCCGTTCAAGACCCAGGACACCGCGATCATCGGTAACACCTGCCTGTACGGCGCCACCGGCGGCAAGCTGTTCGCCTCCGGCACCGCCGGCGAGCGTTTCGGGGTGCGTAACTCCGGCGTGCACGCCGTGGTGGAAGGCTCCGGCGATCACTGCTGTGAGTACATGACCGGCGGCTGCGTCACCGTTCTGGGCCGCACCGGGCATAACTTCGGTGCCGGCATGACCGGCGGCTTCGCCTATGTGCTGGACGAAGACAACGATTTCTTCGACCGGGTGAACCCGGAACTGATCGAGCTGCACCGCATCAGCTCCGAGGCCACCGAATCCCACCGCAGCCATCTGCGCCACGTGATCCATGAATTCGTGGAAGAGACCGGCAGCGAATGGGGCCAGTACATTCTTGATAATTTCGATGCCATGAGCCGTAAATTCTGGCTGGTTAAGCCCAAGGCGGCCAGCCTGGAAGATCTGCTCAAAAGCACGCGTGCGAATCCGGCATAACGGGGAACAACATGGCTGAACGTTTAAACAACCATTTCCAGTTTCTTGATGTCCCCCGGGTGGACCCGAAGAAAAAGGACATCGAGCAGCGCAAGGACCGCTACGAGGAAATCTACTACCCGTATGAAACCCGGGAAGTGGAACACCAGGCGCATCGCTGTCTGCATTGCGGCAACCCGTACTGCGAGTGGAAGTGCCCGGTGCACAACTACATCCCCAACTGGTTGAAGCTGATCAGCGAAGGCAACCTGATGGAAGCGGTGGAGCTGGCGCACCAGACCAACTCCCTGCCGGAAGTGTGCGGCCGCGTTTGCCCGCAGGACCGTCTCTGTGAAGGCGCCTGCACGCTCAACGACGGCTTCGGCGCGGTGACCATCGGCGCCACCGAGAAGTACATCGCCGATACGGCGCTGGCCATGGGCTGGCGCCCGGACATGTCCAAGGTGGTGTGGACCGACAAGCGGGTGGCGGTGATCGGCGCCGGCCCGGCCGGCATCGGCTGCGCCGATGTGCTGGTGCGCAACGGCGTCAAGCCGGTGGTGTTCGACCGTTATCCGGAAATCGGCGGCCTGCTGACCTTCGGCATCCCCGAGTTCAAACTGGAAAAGCCGGTGATGACCAAGCGCCGCGAAGTGTTCGAGGGCATGGGCATCGAGTTCCGCCTCAACACCGATGTCGGCACCGACGTGACCATCGATGAACTGCTGGAAGAGTTCGACGCGGTGTTCATGGGCATGGGCACCTACACCTACATGAAAGGCGGTTTCCCCGGTGAGGATCTGGACGGCGTGCACGAAGCGCTGCCGTTCCTGGTCGCCAACGCCAACCGCAACCTGGGTTTTGAAAAGGATCCGGCGGACTTCATCGACGTGAGCAACAAGCGCGTGGTGGTGCTGGGTGGCGGCGACACCGCCATGGACTGCAACCGCACCTCGATCCGCCAGGGCGCCGACAGCGTGGTCTGCGCCTACCGCCGCGACGAGGAAAACATGCCCGGCTCCCGCCGCGAAGTGGCCAACGCCAAGGAAGAGGGCGTGCAGTTCCTGTTCAACCGCCAGCCCATCGAGGTGGTCGGTGAAAACGGCAAGGTGGTGGGCGTCAAAGTGGTGGAAACCAAACTCGGCGAGCCCGATAACAACGGCCGTCGTCGTCCGGAGCCGATTCCCGACAGTGAGGAAGTGCTGCCCGCCGACGCGGTGATCGTGGCGTTCGGTTTCCGTCCCAGTCCGTCCGACTGGTTCGACGCCAAGAACGTGGTCACCGACGACGCCGGCCGCGTCACCGCCGTGGAGAAGCAGACCTTCCCGTTCCAGACCAGTAACGAGAAGATCTTCGCCGGCGGCGACATGGTGCGCGGCTCCGACCTGGTGGTGACCGCCATCTGGGAAGGCCGTGAAGCCGCCAAAGGCATCCTCGATTACCTGGACGTTTGAATTTTATGGTGCACGCGCCGCTGAAGAATGACCGCTTGTTGAAAGCCCTGGCCCGCCAGCCGGTGGACCGTACGCCGATCTGGATGATGCGCCAGGCCGGTCGTTATCTGCCGGAGTACCGGGCCACCCGGGAGCAGGCCGGGTCCTTCATGGACCTGTGCCGCAACGCGGAACTGGCCTGCGAGGTGACGCTGCAGCCGCTGGAGCGTTACCCGCTGGACGCGGCGATTCTGTTTTCCGACATTCTCACCATTCCCGACGCCATGGGGCTGGGTTTGTACTTCGAGCCCGGCGAGGGTCCCAAATTCCGCAAGACGGTGCGCACCGAGCAGGAGATCGCCGCGCTACCGGTACCGGACGCGGAAGCGGACCTGGACTACGTGATGCGCGCGGTGAGCACCATTCGCCACGCGTTGAACGGCCGGGTGCCGTTGATCGGCTTCTCCGGCAGCCCCTGGACGCTCGCCACCTATATGGTGGAAGGCGG
>TARA_R100000049_G_C1956842_1_pt1 | contig 14876 bp, 13 predicted proteins | sample TARA_R100000049 | Tara Oceans TARA_R100000049 (sample SAMEA2619992) | marine metagenome | biome: marine biome (ENVO:00000447); feature: mesopelagic zone (ENVO:00000213) & marine oxygen minimum zone (ENVO:01000065); material: "saline water (ENVO:00002010), including plankton... | reverse complement strand
GGTCCGTCTTGAGGTTCTTCGTGCCCTTCGGGCGGCCTTTCTTGTTGCCGGACTGACCGGGCTTGAACTGGTGCTTTTTGGGAGGCTTTTTATAACCGATATCTTCATCACTCATGGCTTTGCCCTCCTTCCGTCAAGAAAGTTGAAGGGGGTGGCAAGAGCTTGAGGCCTGAGCGGCCCTGGTCCTTGATCTGATCGAAGGTCAGTCCCAGCTCGGCATGAATGGCCTGTTGTCCCGTAAAATCCTGCCAACGCTTGATCGCAACATCCACATAATGGGGATCGAGCTCCATGCCCCGGCCTTTGCGGCCGGTTTTTTCGGCGGCAATGATCAGGGTGCCGCTTCCGAGGAACGGATCGAGGATAATGTCGCCGGGCGCCGAGCTATCGAGGATCGCATCGGCGATCATGGCAACGGGTTTGACCGTTGGGTGCAAATCGAGATTTTCCTGCCGGTCTGGCCCGAAGCTGTTTGCACCGGTATATTCCCAGACGTTTGTGCGATTACGGCCGTATTTTCCGAGCTGAATATTGTTGAGATGCGTTGCCGTTCCGTTTTTGCAGACGAGAACGAGCTCATGTTGCGACCGATAGAAAGAGCCCATTCCCCCATTGTTTTTGACCCAGACACAGAGGTTGAGTTGCTCTGTGTATAAACGATCACAAACGGCCTGTAGCTGCGATAAATGCCGCCAATCCATAAAAATGTAATGGACTGAGCCATCCTGGCTGGACTCGGTAAGATTGATAATTGCATCGGTTAAGAATTTGGTGAATTCTGTATCTGACATTTCACCAGATGCCATTATAAACTCTTTGTGGTCTCCTTTCTCCGAAACCCTTATATGGCCCTTTACTTTCACATTGTAGGGAGGGTCTGTAATCACCTGCCGGGCAAATTCGTCGCCCAACAGATGCAGGTAACATGCTTCGTTGAGGGCATCTCCGCAAAGTACCCTGTGGCCCCCGCAAAGCCATAAGTCGCCGAGCTGGGAAACGGGAGGGTTTTTTAGATCGGGCTGCGGAATCTCATCATCTTGTGTATTGTCAGCGGAATGCTCTACGGTTTCAAAAGTGAAATCAATCTCCGGAATATCAAATCCTGTTGACTCCAAGTCGATGCCGGCCTCAAGGAATTCCGCAAATTCAATTTTGAGACGTTCGCGATTCCACAACGCTTCTTCGGATAAGCGATTGTCTAAGAGGCGAAAGCCCTTGACCTGAAATGGCGTCAAGTGATCTGCAAAAATGACAGGTAGTTTCTTAAGGCAGAGTTCGAGGGCAGCAAGCACTCTTGCATGTCCCGAAATAATCGTACCATCTCTGTCTGCCAGGACCGGGATGATAAACCCGTACTCGCGGATACTTCTTTTGAGCTTCCGGATTTGCTTATTAGAGTGTTTGCGCGGGTTATTTTGGTAAGGCCTTAGCTCATCAATCGACACGTGCTCTATCCAAATTGAGACGTGCAGATTGTTTCCAACGACTTGATTGTGGAGCTTGCTTGTCACAACAGCTTGTGACTTAGCTAATTTTTTACTTCTAGCCATAATGGCCTCCATTCCCGTGCATTTCATAATGCTGGCGATAGAGGCCGGGGCTCCAACGTCAGCGGTTAAACCGCTTCCATCGTCAGGGCCCTCCTTGGCTCAGATGTAGCTTGCACACAATATGAGGTGTGAATGGGGAAAATCTTCTACTAATTCTTTGGTCTCTGTCAACGAAAAAATAATGAAAGTGTGTTTTTGGAGGGGTTTGGTTGGGAGCTCTCTATCATATCTTTTCGGGGCGTTGTCACATTAACTTGCGATAGTCGCGGTGAACCCTCAGTGGATATATTTAGGCAGCCTTGCTTGTAGTTGCCCAAACGCTGAATGCTTCAGCACGCCTTTGCTTTAAATGAGATCGGTTTATAAGGTGACGTTGAAGGTAGAAGCTATTGTAAGTCGCTGAATGAATATTGAGAAATTTTTGAGTGGATCCCGATGACTTAAACTTTTGCATTTTTCGCTCTCTTTGACGGACCGGAAGATGAGAGTTTTCCGCTCGATTATTTGATCGTTTGTTGTCAATATGCTCGGCGCTCAGGCCCAGAGTTCGAAATGCTTTATGATATGATTTCAGCTTATCTGTGACGATTTGCGTTGGCGCAAAGCCTTGCTTCTTCAGTAATTTCCGCATTATTTTCAAAGCAGCTTTGGTGTTTCGCCTGGATTGTACGAGGAAATCCAGGACTTCGCCTTCACTATCGACGGCACGCCACAGGAAATACCGTCTTCCTCGAATAACGACGACCATTTCATCTAAATGCCAAATATCATTGGGAGTAGGGCGGGAAGATCTCAGATTTCGCGCAATAGGAGCACCGAATTTCTAAAACCAGCGCCTTACTGTTTCGTAGGAGATATCTAAACCTCTTTCTGCGAGCAGATCCTCAACATCTCGATAGCTCAGCGAAAATCGGGCATACAGCCAAACTGCATGTTGAATGATGTCAGAGGGAAAGCGATGCCGAGAATAGGAGATCTTTTGCATCAGTGGAGATTAGATCATCATCAATTTCCTTGCCACAAAGTTAATGTGACAAAGCCAGGAAATGTCCCGCGAGTAACGACATATCTACACCTCAAGAAATATAAGCTTTGTGGAAGTAAACGGGTGTGCAATTTTCAGATCATATCTCCGAAAGGCACACCAGAGGCACATGAAATTTAAAAATACAATAATATCAATTACTTAAATCGGCAATATTCAGGCTCATAACCTGAAGGTCGTAGGTTCAAATCCTACCCTCGCAACCAACTAAATCAATGACTTAGTCGCGATTTTGACAGGCCCCACTGGGGCCTGTTATCGTTTCAAATGTGTTACACACTTTCACACATTTTGAGACGCGACGAAGAATCATGAAGAGCCACACGATATTTGGCGGCAAAGTCCACCTCTATAAGCGCGATAACAGCCGATTTTGGCAGTGCTCCTCCTACCTCGCTGGTCGAAACTGGCGAACTTCGACCAAGCAAGAGAGCCTTCAACTCGCCAAGGATTTTGCCGAGGACTGGTATCTGACCCTCAGAGACAAGGGCCGTCACGGCGAGCTGCCGACCGGCAAGTCCTTCGCCCAGGCCGCGAAGGCGTTTGAGGAAGAGTATGAAGCCATCACACGGGGCCGCCGCAGCCCGAAATAGGTGCAAGGCCACAAGGACCAAATTCGACTCCATCTCATGCCGTATTTCGGCAAGATGTCCGTCACCAAGATAACCTCCGGCGCGGTTCAGAAATACCGCGTCCATCGCATGACGGAGCCGAAGCGCGACGACAAAGCCGATCAGACAAACAACAGCGCCAAGGGTAAAGGTAACCGCAAGGGCAAGGTGAAACAGAACAACCCGGAGCCGAAGCCCTGGAAGGCACCTGCCCGCAACACCATCCACAATGAAATCGTCACCTTGAGCATGGTGCTCAAGACGGCCCAGCGTCACGGCTGGCTGGAGAACCTGCCCGACCTCTCCGATCCATACCGGAGACGAAGCAAGGTCGAGCGCCGGCCTTGGTTCACGCCGAACGAATATGAGCAACTCTACAAGGCGACGCGTGCCAACGCCGCCAACCCGAAAAACCCACGCTTCAAATGGCATGCCGAGCAACTGCACGACTTCGTACTGTTGATGGCGAACACTGGACTCCGCCCCGACGAGGTGAAGCACCTCGAATTCCGCGACGTGGTTATCGTCGATGACGATTTCTCCGGGGATCGCATTCTAGAAATCGAGGTGCGCGGCAAGCGCGGCGTCGGCTACTGCAAATCCATGCCCGGCGCGGTGCGCCTGTTCGAGCGCCTGCGTGACCGGGAGCGGCCCGTCGCCGACAATCCAAACAATGACTCAGGGGAACCTAAGCTGGAAAAACCGAAGCCCACGGACCGGCTCTTCCCGAACGAATTCAAGAAGATGTTCAACGGCATCCTCAATGAGCCCAAACTGAAGTTTGACCGCAACGGCAAACCTCGCACGGCTTATAGCCTGCGCCACAGCTACATATGCTTCCGCCTTCTCGAAGACGCTGACATCTATCAGGTTGCCAAGAACTGCCGGACCAGCGTCGAGATGATCGAGAAGCACTATGCGGCACACCTCAAGGATATGATCGACACATCCTTGGTCAATGTCCGGCGCGACAGGCCGAAGCGCAAAGACAAATCCACCAAGGGCGATTCCGGCCAGAGGCCGGAGGCTTGATCCAACCCGTCAGGTTCAGAGAGCAGTCTCAGGAGCCGTCAGGTCCAGCTCGGTGAGCGTCAATGGACCTGGACGGGTATATAGGCCGCCGCTTGAAGGTCGTCCGGCAGCGGACGATTGCGGTGCGCCGTCTGTCAGGCTGAGAGGGAAGCCGTTCAGCCGTCCGAGCCAGCCCGTTGGGCGTCAGGGGTTCGGGACAATATCCATTAAAAGGCAATGGCTACACGTAATATTTTCTGCTCTTCCGAGTTCGTATTATGAGGCTTACGCAAACTCGTCAAAGAGTGCATCCAACTGTGTATTCTTATCCAGAACGCGCAAACGATCTCTAATCTCGCTCCGGTGAAGGTCTAACCTTATGAACTTGTCCCCAGCCCCACCACGGATTAATTGAACGCGACCAAACACATCGCCATGTTTCTCAGCGAAGTCAGCGAGCCCTTTGGCTTTAGCCATATTGTCGTTTAGCGAAGGATTATGCGGCTCAAGAATGTCAAAAATGAAGTCGCCATCAACTTCTCGCACGATTAACAGATCAGGGAACATGGGCTTGGCGATCCCTCCCTGGCTGTAGGGAATTTCAAGAGACCAGGGTTTTCGCTCTAAATTCCGCAGCCATGCAACGGTCTTGCTCCTGGCAAGTTCTTCGGCCAATACCCCCGCTTCCCATGTTCCCAAATCCACCCGAAATTCTCCGTCATCTTCCGTAAACAAGTGACGGTCCCAGACGGGTTCTTTGGGATCTCGCCGGAAGTCAATTGTGTCCTGGAGCTGCCAGGAAATTGCCTCTGGCGTAGTCGAGGCAGAACGAAGGCGCTCATAGGCCATCCGACTTTGCTCATGCAGCTTGCCAATGGCGGCGCGGTTGTCATCGTATAGAGTATTAAAAGCCTTCTTCGACCGTCGTTCCAATTCTGTCATCGAAGCCCCGTCCCTGCTTGCGACGATAACCTCTAGCTTGACCTCCAGCGGATCACGTTCTGCGTGGGCTTTCCAATAGCTCTGGTGAAGACCATTTCCTAAAGCACGACCAGCCTCTTGGTACTGGCGGTCAATATCGAGATCAGAAACATCAATTTCATAGTCCTCTTGACTCTCCGCCACCCCAGTTACGCTTTCAACTGCGAGGGTATTCAGCGCCAAACGGGTAAGGGTCTTTTGGTCGACGTCGAACTGACCGGACTTTTTTAGCCTCGTAACCCCATCTCCAATCCATGCGACCGCATCGGATTTCGCCTTCTCCCATGCACTATCGTCAATGCCATCGATAGTCAGCCGCTGTGCAATTCCCTGATACCGGCGCAGGTCACTCTGCGCGCGGTGAGCATTCACCCTGTAAGTGACCAGCTCCGACATTGCGGCAAATATATTTTCGGTTCCCGCTCTTCGATTGAGCACAACAAGTTCGCGGGCATCTGCGGCTTCGGCGGGCGGGATGTCTTCGCTAGTTTGAAGGGCGGTAATGACATCTTTAACCGCCTTACTGTCGAAATGCGGGAGAAAAAGATGCACGTCGTTTAACTCGGCACGCCGCTCAATCCGCCGGGCGAGAGGCGTTCGCACCATTCTGCCAAGAAGCTGAGCGATATAGGTATGATCTTCAGCTCGCCGGAACGACATCATCACTTCCGCGCGAGGACAATCCCAGCCAGTAGAGAGAGCCATCTTGAAAAGAACCACCGACAATTCAGGGTCCTCTTCGATTCTGGATGGTTCAATGTAGAGTAGCTCGCGTTCAGCCGCCTTGACTCCAACTTTATCCATGAAGGAGTGGGCAATTTCGCTGTCTTTCAGTGAGCGACCTAAAACGTCCTCTATTACCTTTACGACTGCGCCTAGGTTCGTCTTAGTGAGGATGCTGCCGCTCCCATCTTCAACTTGAATCACCAGGATTGGCCTTACGTTCCGTTCGCCTTCTTCCCGGCAGTATGTTTCCCAGTTTTTTGATATCTCTATCCAACGACGTGTGGCCTCCGCAACCAGACCTAGTTCCGCTTTGGTCGCTACATCGGGGTGGTGGATCAGAATACGCTCTTTCAATAACCCAGATTCTCGCACGTCCTCTGGCGGCACAGTAACGCGCGATATCGTATGGTTGGTATCGGCCAGAAGATCGTTGAAACGTTTCGGCGTGGCTGAAACGCCTATAATCAGTGGCATCCTGACCAGGCCGTTTTCTACATCCCCTTTGATAAATTTTTGAACGATCGATTGCGCCGCAGACCTGCCCCGCCCGTTTGACATGCCCCGGTGCGCTTCGTCGATCACCACATAAAAGCGATCCGGAATGGCACGAGCCGTGTTCGTAAGTGTCCGCCAGAGTGACCAGGTGCGCTTATCCCCCTCACGCGTCAGCAGTTTGTCGGTCGCGAGTTTCTGCGTATTGATAAAATAGATGCGTCCACCTTGAAGGCGTTCTTCATCGAAACTGGCATCAACGGTCACAAGTTGGCCGACGCGAAAAACCTTGTCGGATTGCCTTTCGATTTTCCGCCGAGTTTGTTCGTTCAGTTCCGGCATATCGGATAGCCATAGGATAACGGCGTTTTGCTGCGGCTCCCACTCATGTGGCAACCAATCCAACTGCGCATCTGGAGAATCTAGGATGGCTTCGAAGAGAGCCGTCATGATGACCGTTTTCCCGCTACCCGTGGGTGCGGAAAGCGTAATTGCCTGAGGATTCTCAGATGATGCATCTCGACGGGCCGTCAACAAGCGCGTCCGCAAATTGGACAGCGCGTCTTTCTGGAAATCGAACAGAGAAATTTTCATGCCTCATCCCCCCGTGCCATCGAGGCATTATCGTTCCGTGTGTTAATGACAAAATTGGCCAGGTAATCTCGGTAGAGTTGCACGAACTTCAATTCCTGATTTTCCGTGGTCAAAAGGGATCTGAGTTCGTCCGACAAAGCGCGGTACGCTTCTTCCGAGTCAGTCACAATAAAGATGTACGCTAGATCTTTTTGCCCCTTCAGAGATTTCATAAAGTCCTTGATGCGAGCTTCGTGAATGAGCACTGCGAAATTTGTACCGTCTTGCACGAACCAGTCAGGCAATGGACCAGAAGGCAATTCAGGCCTCGCGCCGATTGCTCCTGCCTTAAGCCATAAAAGTGGGAGCACCTCACGTAAAGCCGCGCCCAGCTCAACCCGGTTTTTGTCGAGGAAATCGAGCTTGAAATAGGCCAGGTTAGCGGCAAAGCCTTCGGCCATAGGGCGTTTTTCTTCGTCTTGAATAATCTGAGGCCCAAGCAGATCCTCGACCCTGCTCCTGATCTCTTTGAATTGCTTGACCGTATCAGCCACGATAAAAAAATCGGTTGCTTGGTTTTCCTCACCAAGTTCGGCTAGCCAATCGTCCGCGGCGTCCGGATCAAACAGTACCGCGGTTTTGTAGTCCTCACTAGCAATGTAACGGCAGCCGACAGTCACAGAATTTTGCGGCAGTCCGTCGATCAATGCGACAAGCGACTTTTGTCTCGCTATGATCTCTTTGCCTGACTTGGCGTGAGCTTTTTCGTCCAGCCCTCCTGGTATTCTGAAGTCTTCCGCCGTAACGAACGCTAGATGTCGGAACCTGCGTGACTTCTCACGTTCGACCATTCGACCTGTGATGTAATCACCTGGAAGAGCTGTGCCGTCATCACGATAACCAAGAATGGTAAACTTGGACCGAGGCCAGGTCACTGATTTGCAAATGCCCTTGGACTCCCATTCTGGGTCGCCGGGCTGGTGGCCTTGTTCGGCCAGCGCTTGGGCTTCATCTGCCGCCACCTCATTGTTGGTGACGAGAATGCATTGGCGTCGTCCACCGTCCGTGGCATTTAGTAGGTTGACGGCATTGAGCGTTGTCCCGCTTCCAGCGAAAAAATCTACGACAAGTGCCTCTGAATTATCTCTAACAACTGAAGCTATGGCGTCTCGGGTAGAGTAAATCGATTTTGGAAATGTGAAAGCGGCACCTTCTCCAAGTATCCCACGCAAAATACTCGAACCATAAATACCGGAGTCGTGTATTCCTCTATTCCAAACAGTTTTTATATTTCTGAGTCTCGCGTCCAATGATGAATATTCAATATTCACCGATCCTGTTATTTCATTTTTTCCGGTTATTATAATTTCTCCGTTGTCTATTCTGGACCGTGTCCCGCGGTTCAGATACTGAATAGTCCAAGTCTTTCTTTTCTTGTCATACCCGCCTAAACGTACAAATCCTTTTTCTATTAATGCCTTGAAGCTAGTCGGCCCCACTTGCCAATTGCCAAATGAACCGTCTCTGCGCACGGGCCATGCCACACTGGGATCATCCAGCGACGCCTGATCCGGAACCTGATCAAGTGGAAGCGGCTCTCCTACATCAAGTATTCGTTTCGTTTCTGGGTCCACAAATACCGGATAAAATAATAAGTGGCGATCTTCTCGGCGCGAATTAGAGCCACCCCGAAGCAACCATTCCCAGCGGGGCGTTTGAAATCTCTTTTCATTGGTTCTGTCTACCGAAAGAAGATCATCATGATGGGCTTTTAGAGAAGCGTCTGGCATAAATACATACATCGCATATTCTTCTACTCTTGCCAGTCTACCTTGCGAAACTCCCTTAGCATTGATAACGATAGTTGCCATCTGAACGGCACACTCAGGGAATATGTCTTCGAGTAAATTACCGAGGTGATGCACTTCGTGCTCATCAATGGTGCAGATTAATACGCCTGTATCTGGCTTCAGAAGGCTTTTGGCGAGACGCAGTCTCTTTTCCATGAAGGAAAGCCATTTGCTGTGCCGCCAGCCATCGTTTCCGTCCACATAATCGTTGTTGTATTTCCAATCACGAGCACCAGTATTGTAGGGTGGATCGATATAGATGCAGTCCACCTTGCCCGCATAGAGGTATTCTAGAAGCTGCAAAGCGTGGTAATTGTCGGCCTCGATCAAGGCATGCCACGGTGCATCAGTTGGGCCATTTTGCACAACATCTACCGGGGTCAACGCTGGAAAAATGGGTTCTCCGAATTGTTTAACGACAATTAAGTCCGACAAGGCCTTATATGTTTTTTCGCGCGATTGCGCTTGTTCATCAATCGTGCCGGATGGAACCAAAAAAGCATTCGCCGCTTTAATGTGTCGCACTTGCCACGTTTCAGAGAGTGCTCCTCCTCGAAGAGCGACCAAATCGCCCCGTTTCGGTTTGGCGTCGTATATCGGTACTAGCTCCGGAAGGTGCCGTTCATATACCAAACCAAATTTCTTCTTTCGCGTCGCCGCATCCCATTCTTCTTCGATGCGGTCGCGCAGTTTTGGATCGGCGATCTGACGCACTAAATCATGTATGGCAGCCATAAGAGCTCTTCTCCCTAGCCGCGCTATTGCGACCTTCGTTTATTCCATGCCTCAATTTCTTCCCGCTTGAAACGCCATGAGCCGCCGACCTTAAAGCCGGGGATTTTTCGTGCGCCGACCAAGCGGTAGGCCGTCTTTTCCTTGATCTTTTGAGGTACGCCACAACCTCTTTGATGGTCATGATTTCGTCTGGCACATGATCTCTTCCCTTGACGGTCAGTTTCTGCTGACGCACGGCTTCGAACCAGCCTAGCCGCCGAAAGATCGGCCTGATCAAGTCGTCTTCGGTTCGGGACACATTGGGCGTCTTCTCAATAGAAAAGGCGGAGTAGATTGCAGTTAAATCCGCAGAAAGCGAATATATCTCATCGTCTCTGAGGTTTTCCCAGTCCGCAGTCCTGACAACCGACTGTGTCAGGAAATCACTGTTAAATAGATGGCCTTGAAATACGTTCTCTATCATGAATTTATACTACACAAGTCAATCAGGAGCCCAAGTGTAAATAGTCGAAAAGGCTGATTTTTTCCTGCTAAAGTGTCACGCGGAGTGTTCCCTGTCATCGCTCCCACCTTTCGTACCGCCCGGCTTCGATTGCCCGCAGGAAGACCAGAATCGCGCTGACCGTGTCGAACACGTAACGCGCTTCTGTCGGCTCCAGGATCGGGTTGTCGTGAGCGAATGAATGACGATTGCGTATGTCGTTGTAGCTTTCGAACAAGCTTATTGCCGATTTGAGCGCTCTGTCGGTAAACGGGTTCAGGTCGCGCTCTTTCAAAAGCTCTTTGCGGTATTTGCCAAACCGGGAGTGCAGCGGCTCGTCATCGCCGCATTCCACGTTCCGCGTCCGCAGGAGGTGCGTGAACTTTTTCACGCAATATGTATGAAGGTGATCCATGGCAGCTTCCGGCTTGTTAGCCTGAAGGTCACGCTCTATGTCTTGGATCAATTCATCCAGTGTTCGGTCACGGGCATACCGATCCAGCGCGTCGGTCCGCGGGATTTCAGAGCTGCCTTCAACACTGGCGATAATTTCGAGGAAAACACGTTTCGTTTCCTCCTCTGCGGCCTCGTTCTCATTCCCTCCGCTTTTGCGGATCAAGCCTTCGCGCCGATCCCATAGGGCTCGTAATATCTTGGCGACAGTGTAGGCGTCTTCGATCGCGATGAAGATCGTCAGCCGGTTTCGTTTCGAGCTTCCATTTTCCGCGTATTTGGGATCATCGAAGTCGATACCGAACTCGTCCTCGAAAAATTCGGAGATCGTCCGGTCGGAAAAATCCAGCACGTAGCCGAAGCCTTGCGGATAGGCCACGGCCTCCTCGACAGCGCGGATTTGTGATCGCTTCAGCTTCACCATCCGCGCCCCTCCGCTTTGAGAACGACCGTCACAATTGCGAAGAGCCGGTGGAACAGGTAATCGACATGGCTGCTCTGGGATACTGGCTCGCGGTTCGTTTCGGCGTGGCGGATTTGTAGCTCATTGCCAAGGCGGGTGAGTTCGTGCGCCTCTTTTTCAAGTGCGTCGCGGAACAGCGGGGAGGTCGGTCCTGAGGCCTTGTCGAGCATGGCTGGGAAAAGCGTTTTCTTGTTCGGGCCGTTCAGTGTCTTCAGCCGTTCCCACGCGTCCCAAAGGGCCTCAAGGGATTCCCGTCTCACGGCAATGTCAGGATCGAGGAATTTCCGCCGCGCCTTCTCCAGCATCATATCCAGCTCGCTATCGCCGGTGTGGAAGGCGGCGGCCGTCAACACTTCGCGAAGGACCGGTGGCGCTAGCCGTTCGATATGTCCGTTCTTCCGCAGCTCGTAGACAAGCCCGTTGCGTCGGAAAATCTTGTTCACCGCCTCGCGAAACTCATCGCGCCCGGCGTCGATATCGAAGCTCAGGTGATGGTGCTGGAAGTAGCTGTGATACCCGCCCTTGATCGGCTTGCTGACCGTGCGCCAGGAAAACTCGACAAGGTCGAGAATGTCGAGCGTGCCCGGTACTCCGGACGCTATGTCGAACCACGGTGGATCGGAAAAGGTTGGGATCTCCGCGCGGACCGCCCTAGCCAGCGAATCGGAGTCGGTGCCGACCGGACCCGCTCCGTCATGGCATGTTTCAGGATAGGTTGCTCCGAACGAGCCGTCTTCCACCCGGCTCCGTATCAAGGCCTGGATGCCACCCCATGCCCCTTCGCCGATAGCTTCGGACTCGCGTGGCTGCTCTCCATGTTCACGTTCGCTGAAATAGCTCATGCCCCGATTTCCTTTAGCAGGCGCATGATGAGGTCGGCTGACTGCCGCTGCCGCAGGACTCGGGCTTCCCTTAGCCCTTCGTCTTCGCCCAGCTCAAATTTCGCGACGGCGACAGGTCCATCTTTTGTGAAGCCTTCGAACTTGTCGTCATCGGCGAAGTGTTTTTTGAGGATTTGAAGGGCTTCTTCGACGGTCTCCTTGTGTTTACCGCCCATTGCATCCCGGAATGCCTGGGCCGCTGCTTCCAAGCCACCCTCATAATGTTCGATGCAGTAAACAAGGTCATGCGCGTCCTTGCGCTCGTACCGCTGGTCGAGAGCGTAAGCTTTCAGACAGGTAAAGCTCACAATGTCAGCATGCCGGATTTTTTCGGTCGCAACGCCATCGTCCCCCAGCAGCTCAGCGCTGATTTCCTTTACCTCATGATGGTCAAAGACCATCGATGCGTGGGGAATGTTAAGGGCTGAGACATTCCCCTCGGTTGGTAGGGGCTGGACCTTGCCGCCGCCAAGTTTGGGGTCGTCAGCAAGCAGCTCCAGGATAATTGTCGCGCCGCTATCGGTCTTCGTCTGCCAACGCCATGAGACTTTTTCATGCTTAGCGTTTTCGCCGCGCGCGAAACCCAGCTTCATGAAGTTTTCTTCAAGTGAGTGATACGCCTCGGTATCGGTCAGCATTTGCAGCTCGACGACGATATCCACATCGCCAGTTCCCGCATGCTCCGGGACAGCCGGGGGCCTGGCCCTAACGAGATAGCGCGGCGTCAATCCGCCCACGAGATAGACAGAATCCTTCCACGGACCGAGTCCGCGAAGCAGGGTCACAAGAACCCGTTCGCAGTTCTCGGTCACTTCGTTATCGTAACCGCTGGCTTCACCCGGCTTGTTCATCAGAAACCGATCCTTTCTTGCCGGAGGTGTTCCGCCATTTCCTTTCCGCGTCCGCCACTTCGGAGCAGGTCAAGATAGACCTGCACAGGACTTGCCAACCAAAGCTGACCGACACGTTCCCTGAACAGGAATTCGCCCTGTGACCGCGTTTCGATCACATCGAGATTGGCACCTTCATTCACGGGCTTTGCTTCCAGTTCTGCATACAGATCGCTCACCCGGCTGCTGTATGCCAACCGACACGTCACCCGCGAAACGGAGGTAAGAAACGGCGCATAGGTCTGTGCCGCACTTTGCTCCGTCAGCGCATAATTCAGTCCAAGCTGTTCGCAAATATCCGAGAAGCGGTGCGCAATATCGTCAGGATTGCTACCCGAGACGTAGAAACGGCGATGTGGTTGTTTCCGCGTTGCGGCCAGTGTTTGCTTTTGCCACTCATCCAGCAACGCACCGGGATCAGTGAGCCGTCTCTCCTTGGACGGCCCTTGACCTCTCACCGTCAGCCACTCAAAGCGCTCGAGCGCTGACAGCGTTTCAGAGGCCGTTGCAGGGGAGACCTCCGCAATCTCCGCGAGCTCCTTCACGCCGAACCATTCTTCGTGTCGGATCAGCAGCGCATGCAGCACCTGAGAGCGTTTGCCTTTGAACAGTCCCCGGACTGATTTTTGAAGCGTCTTCGGGGGCGGCTTTTCAATAAGGACGTATGCACCGCGGGCTGGGATGAAGAGGCTTCCCCCAGTGTCGAAAAATCCACAATTTTCGCTCTTCAGAAGATCCTTGGCACCCGGCGAGATTGATTCGGCCGCCAGAAGAGGCACAACTTGCTGTTTGCGATCTGAGGGGCCTGCGGCCATATAACGGTCGAGCAGCCAGAGAACCTGTTGCGCATCGCGCGGATAGACCGATTTCTTGATTTCAATGAGTAGGAGGTAGCGCTTACCTCCTGCGGTGAACTCAATCTCGGCGTCGATTCCACGGTCACCGTGGGCCGCCGGTTGCATTACCGGCTCATGAGCGTCCACGTCCGGCAGCTCCCGAAGGGCCTTAAGAAGCCTTTCGATCGTTTCCATTTCAAGCTTGTAGCCTTCAAAAGTCGCCATATTTGCCGCGTTCTCTGTTCAGTGAATATGCCTAAAATAGAGAATATTCGTGAAAATGTCAATATTCACTGTCCGGCGAATATGCCTTATTTTCCGACTTTCAGCCAGCCAAAATCCGTCCCTAGCGCCATTTCTGGGCTATCACAGGTCTATGCTCGTAAGAAAGAGGGAGTGGGCGCGTCCGGCGGGGCTGAACCGGGCTCTACTACCGCATCCGGCGCTCCCAAATCTCAAGTCCAAGCCATTGACAGGTTCCGAAAACGGAACTTAAATAAGGCGGACGGTATCTAGGCCGCGCCTCTCAGGAGAGAAAGATGTCGGCTATGGAAGCATCATATGCGGTTGTTTGTTCCTATCTTGGCTTAACGGCCCGCGACCTTGCCGAGGTCGGCGATTTCTCCGAAAGGTTCGCCCGAGACCTTCTCGCAGGTCGCAGACCTTTTCCAAAAGACGTACAAAGCAAGCTTGTGGAGTTGCGGCGATACGTAGCCATGATCCTTGAGGCTATGTATCAAGACGTCGTATCAGGAGATACGACCATCTACATTTATCGGACGAACCAACAACTACGGTGTTCGCCGGTTGGGCGGTGTTGTCAGAGGAAAGTTGTTAGGCGAAGTAAAGAGGAAAGATGACGATCCTTAAGCGGCAAGCTGACGCCACTCCATAAGAGCGGCTTCACGTTTCAACTTGAAATTTTCGTGGCTATGGAGATGACGTTCGTGATTGAAATAGTTGTGGATTGACGAGTGAATAGAGACAAACTTCTGTAATGATTTTGTACTCCTGAATTTGATCATCGCGCGTTCTCGTCGGCGGAACGGTTGATACGAATTTTCAGCCCGGTTGTTCAGCCATCGACCAGTTTCCTGATGATCCGAATTGCCTATTTCTTTCATTGCCGCTCGATAGGAGCGAAGTTTATCCGTCACAATAATCTTCGGGCTGCCATATCGTTTCATGGCTTTCTTCAGAAACTTCAAGGCAGCGCTGCGATTGCGCCGCTTAGATACGAAGGCTTCAAGAATTTCACCTTCGTGATCAACGGCTCTCCAAAGATAATGGATCTCGCC
>TARA_R100000049_G_C1956858_1_pt1 | contig 14995 bp, 21 predicted proteins | sample TARA_R100000049 | Tara Oceans TARA_R100000049 (sample SAMEA2619992) | marine metagenome | biome: marine biome (ENVO:00000447); feature: mesopelagic zone (ENVO:00000213) & marine oxygen minimum zone (ENVO:01000065); material: "saline water (ENVO:00002010), including plankton... | reverse complement strand
GCTTCGTCTGGAATCAGTGGCAACCTTGGTCTGGAATACGCAGTCAGATGAATGCGATGCAAACAGGAGGGGATAGCGATGACGGCACCAAGCGATCAGCTTCGTGTGTTCTACGATGGCGCCTGCCCAAGCTGTGTCAAGGATCGCAGGCTTTATGAACGACTCGCGGGCAGGACCGGCGAATCGGTGGAGTGGGTGGATATCACAGGCCGTGATGAGGAGTTGGAGGAACGTGGTATAGACCCGAAAGCCGCGCTTCAGGAGCTCCATGTGGAAGATGGCCAGGGCAACATCCACCGGGAACTGGATGCCTATATTCTGTTGATGTCGCGGGTCTGGCTGCTGAAACCGCTTGCCTGGCTGATTGGCTTGCCGGTAATTCGGCCAGCGCTGGCAAAGCTGTATCACAAATGGGTGAGCGAACGGCTGGAGAGAACCGGGCGCATGCCGTTGTAACCGCCGGGCCCTTACTGCAACTGGTATTTGACCGGCTGCAGCGGTTCGGGTGCCGGGTCGCCCAGGACTTCGGCAACACTGATTTCATGAATGCGGCAGATGGCATCCAGCGGCAGGTCGTTGGTGTGTCGGCCAAAGGGAAACTCAAGCTGTTCAGACAGGCGATCCAGCCCGAAAAACGTGTAGGCCACGATGGCGGTGAACACCGGCGTAAACCAGCCTGCGACGCCTACCAGCCCGAACGGGAGCAGGTAGCAGAACACATACGCGGTGCGGTGAGCCAGCAGGGTGTAGGCAAAGGGCAACGGGGTGAGGGCAATGCGTTCCGAGGCCGCCTGAATGCCCGCGAGGCCATGAAGGTGCTGGTCTACGGCTGCGGTTGCTACAGAATCCAGATCGCCCGCCTTGTGGGCTTCGGCGAGTACGTCTCCGGCCCGGTGCAGCATAAAGGCGGCGGGGTTGCGGGTGCTCAGGGCCTGGTCAATGAGTTCGGGTGCCAGTGACCCGGGCAGATCAGACCGTACATCTTCTCCACGCAACTGGCCGCGCAGCAGGTGAGCGTGAGCGAGGCATCGGGTCAGAAGCTCCCGGCGTCGCTCCGGGCTCAGGTAAATGGTGCCAGTCCGCGCCAGGCTGCGAAATTCGTACACCATATGCCCCCAGTGTTTTCTGGATTCCCACCAGCGGTCGTAGGTGGCGGTGTTGCGCACGCTTAAAAAGATGGACAGGGCGATGCCCATGATCGTGAACGGCAGAAGTGTGTAGTCGACCATGCCGTCGAGGTAGTGGTGGCGCGAAACCCAGGTAACGGCGGCTGCAAACATTCCCGTAAGCAGAATGTGCGGCAGAATGTGGGGGACAACAGACCCTTTCCAGGCCAGTAACAGCCGGAGTGGGCCGGGGCGCTCGCGAACAATCACGGTTAACACTCCTGGGATGGATGATGGCCTTGCTTGAGGATTGGCCGCTGTGATTCCTATGCCTTTTTACGGAGAACCCACTCGTTACACAAGGGGGTAAGCTTTTTTAAGCGAGGGGGGCAGCACTCTGGCCGTTGCCTGGCATTACCCTGTGGTTTCAGGGGCAACCAGATCAGGCAGCGGATTTGTGGCAGCAGTCACTGTCGCAGGGTGATAGCAGATAAGTGCTCGAAACTTCGAGAAACTGTTCGATAATCTGTGTCATCAAGATTCCCTCTGATGGTTTATTTGAGTTGCAACCTAATAGGTTGGGGCGCATTCCCATAAAAAAACTTCGGAAAACCGAAACACATTGAGACCGCCTGGCGCCGGGGCTGTAAATTCCGACTGTTTTATCGACAGTCCCATGGCGCTTGAGCCTCTGACACCGACTTACTTTGATAGTAGCGGAAAGCGGTTAATGCGTGTTCGTGAGATGCGATTTTTCGTGCCGCTTGATTTCTCTTCTCCTGCCCTGATTATTTCTACCATCAGCCAATCAGAGGCCTGTTCATCATGACTGACGTTAGACACCTGGTATGTCCCCATTGCCACAAAGTGAATCGCGCACCGGCCGACAAGTTGTCCTCCGGCGGCAATTGTGGCGCCTGCAAACAACCGCTTTGGCCGGATCAGGTTCTGGAGCTAACGGAGCAGAACTTTGCTACCCATACCGGGCGCAGCGATCTGCCCGTGCTGGTGGACTTCTGGGCCAGCTGGTGTGGCCCGTGCAAAATGATGGCGCCCCAGTTCGAGCAGGCCGCGAAGGCCTGGCGCGGGAAAGTGCGCTTTGCGAAGCTGAATACGGAACAAGCCCCCGGGCCGGCCGGTCAGTTTGCGATTCGCAGCATACCGACCCTGATTCTGTTCCAGAACGGCCGGGAGATGGCGCGCCAGAGTGGCGCCATGAATCAGGCCCAGATCAGTCAGTGGCTGCAATCGCAGGGTATTCGCTAGGAAAAACCGGGACAAAGGTGTCGTAGTATGAAGTTTCTGATCATCGGTGTTTTCGCTGCCATCGTGGCTGTCCTGATCTGGCGTAGTAAACAGAACACCGCCCCTGAAGAGCAGGCCTGTGCCATCGACATTGGCAAGTTGCTAAAAACCAATCCGGATGCCCAACCGCAGGCCATTGCCGATGTGTTCCAAAAGTACGGCATTGATCAATCTCGGTGTAAGGCTGTGGGCGCGATGGTGATGCCGCAGTTGCGAAAGCAGGGTTTGAAACCGGAAGATGCCAGGATTGCGATGGGGCAGGTGAGGGCGGCTTACCCTCTTGTGTCCTAGGCTGAATCAATTGAATTGATGATCGGAGAACGCTATGGCAGGTGGATGGTAACGAGATTGCCCGTTTTAGCATCAATTTTCCCGAGCCCTTTTGCTGCGGGGCTTCCGGGCGCTTAATCCGAGGTTTCCAACACAGTTATCCACAGGTTTTGTGAGTAAAGTTCGTGATAAAGCGGGTCAGGAATCAGGCCGACGGTCGTACCGGTCTTCCGGGGTTTGGTTCGGCCCGCCGGTTCAGCTCCACTTCAGTTTGGGCGCTTGGTAGGACTGGATGGCCGAGAGCAGTTGCGCTTCGTTATCCGTGTGGATAATCATCTCGGCATGGTGCGGTTTCAGGAAGCCGGAATCGGTCATGTTCGAGATCATCTCGAACAATTTATCGTAGAAACCATTGACGTTGTAAAAGGCGCAGGGTTTTGCGTGATAGCCGAGTTGAGCCCAGGTCCAGGCTTCGAAGATTTCTTCCAGGGTGCCGACGCCGCCGGGCAGGGCCACAAAGGCATCGGTCATTCGGGCCATGGCGGCTTTTCGTTCGTGCATATCAGCAACAATTTTCAGCTCGGTGAGGCCCTGATGGGCCAGCTCCCGATCTTTCAGGTACTCGGGAATCACGCCGTACACTTGAGCGCCCTTTTCCAGAAAGGCGTCTGCGACCACGCCCATCAGGCCGACGTTGCCACCGCCGTACACCAGATCCACTCCGTTCGTTGCCAGGTAGTGCCCCAGAGCACGGGTTGCCTGGGCGAATTCCGGGTTTTCACCGATGCTTGAACCACAAAATACGGCAATTTTCATGGGTCTTACGAGGCTCCATTGATTCGGTTCAGAGGGTTGAGTGAGTTCTTCACTCTGTTGTGGTTGGTCCGGGCGTCTTTGGGTGCCGGAGCACAATAGAATGCCGCCTCCGGTCTGCCCAGTCTAGCGGTTGACCCTACATCCGAACCCGGAAGCCAGTTGTTAAGGCTTCGTAACCTGTTGAAGTATAAATAAAATGTAAGAGGTGGTGTCTCGTGTGATTCTGTTATTCTCGAATGGTTCAAAACTGACAGGTGCCTGGTGGGGCGCTGAGAACAGGCTCTCCCACCGGCGATACAGGACAAGTCAGACCACCTGAACCATGGGATTTACATCATGAATATGAAGTCACTGCTCGTTTTTCTGTCTCTGAGTGCCACCTCGTTGGGTGCCGTTGCGGGTGATACCGCCGACGCCGCGCTGGGTGGAGGTATTGGCGGCGCACTGGGGGCCGCCATCGGCAACGAGGTGGGTGGCAGAGACGGAGCGATTCTTGGCGGGGCTGTCGGTGCGGCAGCGGGAACGGCCGTGACCACCCGGGACCAACGGGACCACGATCGCGATTATGATTATGATCGCCGCCGGTATGACGATGATCGCGGGTATTACCGGAAGTCTCGCGGCCATTTCTGCCCACCAGGCCAGGCGAAAAAGGGTAACTGCTGAGACGCTTGTGTGTTTCCGGGCGTAGAGGGCGCGTTGTGGATATCACCGCTGGAGGAATTGATGTGTAACCTGCAGGACGTGATGTCCGGAGCCTGGTGACTGCTGAATAGTCAATCCATCCAGTTCCAGGGGGGCGCGTCCAGAAGCCCCTGGCCAAGAATGCGGGTTTCACCCAGCTCTTTGTTCAGTGCGATGGAATGGCAATCGTCGTCTGCTTCCAGAGCGGCTACCAGTCGAGGGGCATGGGAAACAACCCACACCTGGGTTTCCCGCGAGGCGCGAATGATCAGTCGGCCGAGGGCCGGAAGCAAGTCGGGATGCAGGCTTGTTTCGGGTTCGTTCAGCACCAGTAGTGATGGTGGGCGGGGTGTGAGCAGCGCGGCAACCAACAGCAGGTAGCGAAGGGTGCCATCAGAAAGCTCGGCCTGATTCAGGGGGCGGAGCAGGCCGGCCTGCTCAAATTCCAGGACGAAACGGTTGCCTGCGTCTGTGCTGAACCCGAGCCTCGCTCCGGGAAAGGCATCTTCAATAGCACTGTGCAGGCCCTCCCGGTCGCCGATTTCGTGAATGGTACGCAGGGCTGCAACCAGGTTATGGCCATTGTGGTCCAGCACCGGGGTACGGGTCCCGATTTGCGGGGTCCGGATGCTGGAGTGTTGATCGGTGCGGAACTGATCGTAAAAGCGCCACTGCCTGATGGCCTGCCGGACGGCATGGACTTCAGGCACAGCCACAGGATCACTGATCTCGCTCAGAATGCTCTCATAGGTGTTTAGCCGGGTGTCGTAGACCTCCCATTTCCGCCCTGAACGTACTTTGACAACCGGCCCGATGCGATCAATCAGACAACTGCTTGGGCGGCAGACATCACCCACCCAGATACATTCGCGTTTTATTTCAGGGTCGAGCTGGATCGAGAAACGGCGGGCGCTTTTAAAGGAACTGGATTTTGCGTTGGGAAGCATAGCCCGCCGGGGAATGTCGCTGGACGACGATGCCAAGCTGAAACGAGCGCTGGGGTTGTCGTCGAAAAGTATTGTTAACCACTGGAATAAGGCTGGGGTGGGTGACATACCCGGGTACGCCACCAATTTTGAGCGGGTTGCGGCGGGCGCCAAGTATGCAAAGGGTGTTGGCTATCTCTCGATTGGGCTCGATGTTGCTGCTTCGGGAATGAAAATTCATGCGGCGTGCACAGCAGGGCAAGCGTCTGAATGCAGGCGCGTTAAGTACGTCGAAGGTGGTCGACTATCTGGTTCTGCCATTGGTGGCAGCGCGGGTGCATTTGCTGGACCATTAGTTTGTGGGGCCATAGGGCTTGCGACAGCAGGCCCAGGTGGTATCGCATGCGGAATCATAATGGCGGGTGTTGGTGGTTTCGCCGGCGGGGCAGTAGTTGGAGGCATCGGTGAAGATGTTGGTGAAGTAATTTACGAGGTAACGATAGATGAATGACACCCTCCAGATAACAGCTGCATTCATCGGGGTTGGAGCGCTCGGTTTGGGATTGGTTTCACTATGCATCATGCTCACCTTGGCCTTCTCTCGAGTGTCGAAAATCGAAGAAAGAATTTCGCGCCCCGGAACGTCTGCACTGGAACACCGGAAAATCTGGGGTAATGACCCTCTAGGCCGATTAATGAGAAGCGGCTATGTATTTACGTTTCTTGTTCTTCGATCAGTACCCTCGAGCCGGCTTAATCGGTCAGCGGCGAAAATTGGTGATGTATCCACACAATTACCTTTGCGAATGACCTTGTGGGCGGTAGTGCCTCCATTACTTTTGTATGGTTGCTTTGCAGTGTTGTTAATTGTCGGTTTGCTCTTGTGAGGAGCATCTGTCGGCATTGTTGACTTCCTCAACGATGAGTGGTGTCCGGTTTAGCGGGGGCAACTACACGTGCGTAGCGTTCGGAGTTACGACCGCTGGAGTAGGTGGCGTGGCATGTGCGGTTATCGCGGGTGCGGTGTTTTTCAAGACAGTTGGCACTGATTTCTCCGTTTAAGTTTGTGAGCAAGTCGCTGCTGAGACAAATCCTTCATATCCATATAGCATCCCCGCATAGCCCATTTTTGAACCAATTTCCGCGAACGCCTGCTGCATAAGGCTTAGGGGTGGTTAACCCTAGGTTTCCAACAAAGTTATCCACAGCTTTTGTGTGTAAAGTAAGTGGCAATGCCGGTTTACGCATAAGCCGGTACTGACCAGAATCCCGGTCCTTAACGTGATAGATTGCCTGCCCACGATCCGGCAAGGTTGTAAGGAAGCCGCTATGAAAGCTGTACTTAATGCTTATCTGAATACTTCGCTGGTGCTGCGCATTGGTGTTGCGCTTGTTCTGGGCCTGGTTGTCGGGCTGGTGGGCGGTCCCGGGGTGGCTGAATGGTTGAATCCGTTGGGGGATCTTCTTCTGCGGTTGCTGAAGTTCCTGATTGTGCCGATTGTTTTATTCACGCTCATGGTGGGGATCAATCAGGCCAACCTTGGCAGTATGGGGCGTGTGGGTCGAAAGCTGCTTGGCTTCTATGTGCTGACGTCGGCGCTGGCCATTACCGTGGGGTTGGTGGTGGCTTCGGTCTTTGCTCCGGGTAGCGGGCTGGAGCTCTCATCCTCGGCCAGTGTCGATGTGCCGGAGAACCCGGGGTTTGTTCAGGTATTGCTGAATATTGTTCCCACCAACATTGTGGGGGCCTTTGCCGAGCCGAATCTGCTGGGGATTATTTTCACTGCGGTGGTGTTTGGTGTTGCCCTGCTGAAGCTGCGGGAATCAGAGGCCCATAGTGAAGTGGCAGAGCGCGTTTACGGTGTGGTGTCCGGCCTGAATGAAGTCACTATGAAGGTAATGGCCGGGGTGCTCCAGTATGTGCCGATTGGTGTGTTTGCGATTGTTGCCAGTACCGCCGGTGCCCAGGGCATGGCCACCATTTTGGCGCTTGGGGACATGGTGATGGTGCTGTACATCGCCCTGGCGGTGATGCTGGTGGTGTATGCATTGCTTATGCGCCTGAATGGGGTGAATCTGAGGGACTTTGTTCGGGAGGCCCGGGCGGCGGTTGCAACGGCCTTTGCCACTCAGAGCAGCGCCGGCACACTGCCTCTGACCCTTAACGCAGCGCGGCGTTTGGGTGTGCCCCAGAGTATCTACGGGGTCAGCTTGCCGCTGGGCGCCACCATCAACATGGATGGCGCCGGTATTCGGATTGCGATTTCGGCGGCGTTCGCCGCCAATGTCATCGGGGTGCCCCTGGATGTCATCACTATGCTGGAGATTGTTCTGATCGGCACCTTGGCGTCCATCGGCACAGCAGGCGTGCCGGGTGCGGGGATTGTGATGATTGCCACGGTGTTTGCCCAGGTGGGGCTGCCCATTGAAACCGTGGCGCTGCTGGTGTCCATCGATGCTCTGGTGGGGATGGGCGCAACTGCCATGAATGTTACCGGGGATCTGGTCTGCACCTCTGTAATCTCCCGTTCCGAGGAAAAATACGAGTTGGCGCCACAAGCCCCGACAGCGCCAGAGCGACAGTCGTCCTAGGAAACTTTCGTTCTGCTCAAATGGGCTTTTGTGATGTGCGGGCCAGTGATCATGGATGATCTTTTGACATCAAAGTCATGGCAGAGTTATCCAGGTAACTCACGCCAGGCTCCCCCGTGACTTCGCGCAAAAGCGCGGCAGCGATGGTGTCGGCTCTGACCGGGCGATAGCGCTTCGGGATAACGGGTGCCAGCAGGCGGCTGGCCATCAACCCCAGTTTTTCGGCGGGCCGGCTTTCTTCTCGTTCAGCGTCGATCAGCGACGGCCTTGCCAGTACCACGCGCTCAAAGCCCATCCGGGCCACGGCTGATTCCACCTCGCCCTTGGTTTGTAGATAAAAACTCCGGCTTTTCTCGTTTGCTCCGAGCGACGAATTCAGAACAAACATGCTGGCTGCCGACGGCGCCAAGGATCATTAGCTTCATTGGGAACTCCTTTCAGTGGGCATTACCGGGTCAACCGGGGAAATGGTATCCTCTCCCCCGAATTTATAGTTCGCAAATCAAGCCAAAGTGCCGGCACCCGGTAGGTTACCTTTAATCCGGAATTTGAGTGTTACCCATGAGAATCATTATTCGTTATTTTTTCCGCGCCCTGCGTCTTGTCCTGACGCCGTTCATGCTGCTCAGCGAAAAGCTCAGCACACCCAAGGGTGTAACTCGCAGTGCTGAACAGCAAGCCAGCGTTGACGAGGCCAGCAAAAGCCTTGCCCTTTACCAGTTCAAAGCTTGCCCATTCTGCATCAAGGTGCGTAAAGAAATCGCCCGGCTGGGGCTGAACATTGAAACCCGCGATGCCCAGCACGACCCGCAGCATCGTGCCGCGCTGGAGGCTGGCGGTGGTCAGGTCAAAGTGCCTTGCCTGAAGATTCGTCAGGAGGATGGCAGTGAGCAGTGGCTTTACGAATCTGATGACATCAAGGCCTGGCTGCAGGAGCGATTCGAGCCGGGTGTTGAAAGCCGGGCCTGAGTTCAGGTCATTTTAATGAGTGCCTTTAATCATTACAGAGAACGCTATGCCAATCGAAAAGAATCAAGTGGTCCTGTTTCACTACATTGTGAGAGATGAACAGGGCAATGAAGTTGAAAATTCCCGTGGCGGAGAGCCGAACGCCTACCTGCATGGCCACGGCGGTATTATCCGGGGGCTGGAAGAGGCCCTGGAAGGCCGCGAGGCAGGCGATACCTTCAGTGTAACGGTGTCACCGGACAAGGCCTATGGCGCTCGCAGGCCAGACGCCATTCAGCGCGTACCGGTCAAGCATCTGATTGGTGCCAAGCGCTGGAAACCGGGCATGGTCGCCCAGGTGCAAACAGAGCATGGCCGTCGCCATGTGGTGGTTGCCAAGGTCGGGCTCAAGTTCGCGGATGTGGATACCAACCACCCGATGGCCGGCAAAACCCTCACCTTTGATATCGAGATTATCGAGGTACGTGCAGCGGATGCTGACGAGATTGCCCATGGCCACGTTCATGGCCCGGGCGGGCATCATCATTAACTAAGGCTGATGGTCACGGAAACGCCGGGTCGGGTTTTACTCGGCTGCGGCGGCTTCGTTCAATAGTTCCGGCTTTTTCAGTGCCCGGCTGAACAGTTCTTTTTCTTCCGCAATGGCCAGTGCGCATTGTTCGGCCAGTTCCTCTGACAACCCGCTGACCTTGCGTTGCAGGAAGGCGGCGACCTCTTCGGAAAGTTCGAGGATTTTGTCCCGGGCATCGGCTTCAGCTTTGGACGAAAACAGCATTTTGTCCGGGTTTTTCAGTGCCATGTCCAGTCCGTCCCTCTCGGAATAATAAAGTGCTTTTACGCCCATGGTATGCCACCGCCTCCGGGGTAATGATGGTTGGTAAGACCGTTGATAAGTGGGCAGCTTAACATAAATTCTGTATATTTATACAGTATTCTGGGCGGCGATGCCCGTGCGCGGGTGACGGCCATCGTTTTTGTTACTATGTTCGCCTTGCCCATCTCCAACCGATCTGATGCTCGACCATGACGTTGCCTTTCAAACTCCGCCCCTACCAACAGGAAGCCGTCGACGCCACGCTTGACCACTTCCGCAAATCGGATGAGTCTGCGGTCATCGTGCTGCCCACCGGTGCCGGTAAAAGCCTGGTTATCGCCGAACTGGCGCGCCTTGCCCGACGCAAGATTCTGGTTCTGACCCACGTAAAGGAGCTGGTGGAGCAGAACCATGCCAAGTATGAGAGTTATGGCTTAACGGGCGGCATTTTCTCGGCCGGGCTGAAGCGCAAGGAAAACCGGCATCAGGTGACCTTCGCCAGTGTGCAGTCGGTCGCGGCGAACCTGGAGCAGTTCCGGGATGAATATTCGCTGGTCATTATCGATGAGTGCCATCGGGTCAGCGGTGAGGAAACCAGCCAGTATCAACGCATCATCGAGCTGCTGCGGCAGCAGAACGACTCCCTGAAAGTGCTGGGGCTTACCGCCACGCCCTATCGCCTGGCCATGGGCTGGATTTATCGTTATCACTACCGGGGCTTTGTTCGTGGCTCTGGTGAAGATCAGGCCAAGCCCTTCCAGCATTGCATTTACGAGCTGCCGTTAAGCTACATGATTAATAGGGGCTATCTGACAAAGCCCGAGCTGGTGAACGCGGCGGTGGCGCAATACGATTTCTCCGCGCTCACGCAGGACCGTTTTGGTGAGTACGCCGAGAAGGACGTCAACCAGCTGCTGAGCAAGCACAAGCGGGTGACCCGCGCCATCATTGAGCAGGTGGTGGAAATGGCCGCTGAGCGCAAGGGCGTGATGATCTTTGCGGCGACGGTGGAGCATGCGAGGGAGATTACCGGCTATCTGCCGGAGCATGAAACCGCCCTGGTGACCGGTGGCACCGATCTGAATGATCGTGATTTGCTGATACAGCACTTCAAACAGCGGCAGTTGAAGTACCTCGTGAATGTGTCTGTGCTCACCACCGGCTTTGATGCACCCCATGTGGATTTGATCGCCATTCTTCGGCCAACCCAGTCGGTCAGCCTGTACCAGCAGATGGTGGGTCGCGGTCTTCGCCTGGACGAAGGCAAGCAGGATTGCCTGGTAATTGATTACGCCGGTAATCATGTAAACCTGCATCATCCGGAAGTGGGGGAGCCAAAACCCAATCCCGACAGTGAGCCAGTGCAGGTGTTCTGCCCCGGCTGTGGCTTTGCCAATATCTTCTGGGGCAAAACCGGCAGTGATGGCCGGGTGATCGAGCATTACGGCCGCCGTTGTCAGGGGTTGCTGGAGCCTGCGGACGGGGATGGAGCGCGCGCCCAGCAGTGCGATTACCGTTTCCGCTTCAAGGAGTGCCCCCATTGCGGCGGTGAGAATGATATTGCCGCCCGTAACTGTGGGCACTGCCAGCAGGCCATTATCGACCCGGATGATCAGCTACGGGATGCCCTGAGACTCAAGGATGCCATGGTGATTCGTTGCGCCGGGATTTCATTAAGTGCTGAAGGTTCCAGGCTGCGGCTGACTTACCATGGCGAAGATGGGGAAGAGTTGAAGGAGTCGTTCGACTTCACAAAGCCGGCCCAGCTTACCGTGTTCAACAAACTTTTTGGCAGAAGGGTTGCCAATGGCCAGGCTCCGAAAACGTTCGGCAGTATGGATGAAGTGTTTGAGAGTCAGGTCTTGTTACCATCGCCTGATTTCGTGATTGCCCGCAAGCACAAGCACTACTGGCAGGTACAGGAGCGGGTGTTTGATTATCAGGGGCAGTATCGGAAAGCGAATGAGGCGTGAGACGGTTATACTGGCCTGCGTTTAAATCTCTCAGAGATCCAAGTCGACCTTTTCAGGCTGTGTCCATGATGAAATCAATCGCCCTGTCGGTGCTGTTAGTTGTCCTTCTGGGGTTTGTCGGTGTTCAGTATTACATCACTTCCGTACCTGGCCTTGAGGCTCCGGTCACCGTTGGTGAAGTTCGGCAAGTGGAGTCCGAAAAGTCGCTGGTCGTTATTCTTGTGGACAGCGAGGGGCAGCGGTTTACCGTAGGCCTTCGGGGCGATACCGCCAAGCCGGAAGAAGCCGCACTTTTCTATATCCGGAATCCGGATGTTGTTCCCTATGTGTTCTGGCCGAGTTTCCGAAGTAATGATGAAAAGCGGGTTCTGGAACTTCTGGAAGATGTAATTGAATCTGGCGCGCCAGAGGATCCCGCTGTTCGCAGCATTTACGGGGCCTTGAAGGAACGTAACTGACACTCAAGATAGTCGCCTGAACACCAGCAATTGGTTGTTTGCCGGCATGGCATGGTTCTCCGCCAGAGTGAGACCCACCGATTCCGCAAGGGCCCTCAGATCTTCCAGGTCCCGGATGCCCATGTGGGGCGCGCGGGCTTTCAGGTATTGATCAAACTGTCGGTTGCTTTCACTGGTATACCGGCCCTGATTGTTAAAAGGCCCATACAGGCAAAAGGCGCCGCCCTCGGGCAGGCGCTCGCCAATACCGCGAAACATCTGTCCGACTTCAGTCCACGCCATGATGTGGGCGGTGTTTGCGGAAAACGCCCAGGTGAAGGTTGCGACGGGCCAGGGAGCCGCACCTACGTCCAGTTCAATCACCGGCAGGATGTTGGGCAACCCTGCTTGCTCAAGGCGGGCGCGACAACTGTCCACAGCGTCCGGATGATCGGTCGGTTGCCACTGCAGGTGAGGCATCGCCGTCGCGAAATGCACCGCGTGCTGTCCGGTGCCTGTGCCCACCTCCAGTACTTTCCCCGGCGCATTAAAGGTCTCGCTGAGTTTCTCGAGGATGGGGGCTTTGTTGTTCTCACAAGCCTGGGAGTAGGGCAGGTTAGTGGCCATCGAGTTATGCCTCCTTTCCGGGTGCCGATCTGCTATTTTTCATTGGTACTATCTACATTGTTATAAATCGCGGCATGTAAGCCCGAATCCGTTTTCAAAAAGAGCAAGTCCATGAAAAAGATTCTGATTGCCCTGGCGTTTGTAGTCTTCGGCCTGTTCCAGCTGCAGGGCGGCAACTTTGATTTCTTTCCGGGAGCCCCGGAGCAATCCAGCGAATCCGGTCTTTCCGCGCAGGAGCAGGAGCTTTATAACACGCTTGAGCGGATTCGGCAGAATGGGCCTTATCCTTACACGCGTGATGGCATCACCTTTGAAAACCGTGAACGACTCTTGCCGTCCAAGCCTAAAGGGTACTACCGGGAATACACGGTGGATACGCCGGGGCTATCGCATCGGGGGCCGCGCCGAGTGGTAACGGGTGGGAATCCACCGGAAGTGTTCTACTACACGGAAGACCACTACAGTACGTTCACCCGTATCCAGGGGCATAGAGATGAGTAAGCAGGATGATAAGTCCTCTGTCATCACCTGGCAGCACAGTGATCAACTGGATCCACGGGCTATTCCGCTGGATAAGGACGGCAAGCTGAATAAGAAGACAGTGCTGAGCAGGCTCAGAGAGTTCTTTAATTTTCCGGACTATTTCGGCAATAACTGGGATGCGGCCTATGACCTGCTGCTTGATCAGGTCGATCAACTGGAAGGCCCTGTGCTTTGGCTATTTTCGATTGATGACAAATCCGAAGTGGATGAGACTGACCTGGAAGTTTGGGGTCAGCTGATGAAAGATCTCTGCGCTTACGCCGAGCCTTTGGGGGTGCAGCTGAGGGTTATAGTACAGGTGGGCTCGAAGCCTGTTTGATGCGTGGGTCAAGCGCCATACGAGAAAATGAAACAGATCTATTTTTTGTATCGTTGGAGAAATCGGCCATGGTGGTGGCTCATCACCTATGATCGCCTTCAGTTCTTCCTCACTTAGCCCGGAAGAACTGAAGTTGATGATTTCATCGACTCTTATTGAACGTCGTAGATCTCGATGATGGTGTTGGCCAACTCGAGGTCATTCTCGTTTGCCAGCGCAAGCTGATTCAGGGCTCGGATAGTTGTGTCTTTGTTCGAGGTTTCAGTACCCAGCAACTTCAGAACAGTGTCGACTTTTTCTCCACCGCCAATTGCAAGCTCATGGCGAAGCTCACCGCTGAACGCGATAAAGATTTCCTTTATCCGTCGCGGCTTGGAGGTCGAAATTCCCGTTAGGGTGTCAGGATTCAGTGTGACGAAGTACTGGTCCGGGGAATACTCGTGAATGGCTCCGGAAACGCCATCGGTGGTGGAGCCTACCAGCCCCCCAAGCACGATGTTGCCAAAGAACCACGGGTTAGTTGTGGTAGATAGCTGAGCGATGTGGGTCTTGTAGCCTTCCTTCTCAAAGCTAATGGATTGGTTGGAGGCTCGGTCAACAGGAACGGTAAGAGGCGTTTTACCGAGTACGCGGCCAGAAACCGTCACGGTGGCTTCTTCAGGCTCGCTGTTGAACGTGAGTTTCTGATCGGTTCCGGAGACCACTGAGGCGCAACCGGTAGACAGGATCGTGATAGCGGCCAGTAGGATTAACTGACGATAATTCATAATGCTTCCTTGTATTTGGGCAGTCGCCGCAAAAGACTATTGTCTGAGCGAGATATCACCGGGCTTAATCCGGAGTTCGGAGAGTTTCTCAAGCAGGCCGTTGATGTTGGCTTTTCCGGAGCCCTCGTTAGCCAGTCTCAGGCGCTTTATGGCGGCAAAGGCATCGCCAACAGTGGCTGTAAAAGGCGCAACGATTGTTTCGTTCATGATGACCGAGCCATTGCTCTCCCGGTCCGTGAGGATGTATTTCACGTGGGTGGTTACTTCAAAGTTCAGCCCAAACACGGGTTGATCCACCTCTAGCAGGAGAGCTTCGAGTTGATAGCGGCCGTCACCCGCCAGCAGCCCCTGGTTTCTCAGACTTTGCTGGAGTGCGCCAGCAAAGGCATCGTTATCGATCTCTGAGGTCCAGGCAGGATTTGTTTTTTGACCGCCAGAGACGTTGGTTACATGAACATTGCTTTCGAGGACTGTATCGTAGGCTTTGTTTGGTCCGTCATAGACCATGTTGCCCATTTTTGCGCCGGAAGCGCAGCCGGAAAGGTAGAACAGCGCGGCCAGTACCGCCCAAATCCTTGCGTGTAGCACAGCAGGTTCCTTCTTATTTATTTGATTTTTATTTCGTATTTACTACCAATGAACGGACGTTCAGGCAGGTGGGAGATAGTAACCGAGCATTGGTGAGCTTGCTATGAATGGGGTGGCAAACAAAGTAAAACTTCGTTAAATCATGGGTGTTAGGAGGGGCCGGCGGGCTCTTGGACTTACACCGCTAACGGATATCCGGGGGTAGCTATGAGAGATATTGAGACCGAAGAGGCGCTATCCGATCTGCTGGAGTCTAACC
>TARA_R100000049_G_C1956870_1_pt1 | contig 15134 bp, 12 predicted proteins | sample TARA_R100000049 | Tara Oceans TARA_R100000049 (sample SAMEA2619992) | marine metagenome | biome: marine biome (ENVO:00000447); feature: mesopelagic zone (ENVO:00000213) & marine oxygen minimum zone (ENVO:01000065); material: "saline water (ENVO:00002010), including plankton... | reverse complement strand
TTTGCCTTCGGAGGGCAACGCTCTATCCAGCTGAGCTACGGGTGCGCAATAGGCATCGGGCATCACGGCCCGAGCGGTTGGGTGATACAGGTTTTGTCCGTCGCGGGCAAGGATTTTTGACGGCCCCTGCCAATCAGCATCCTGTCGACAGTTTAGTTAAATTCTGGTTGCTGCATATCACAGCGATCAGCTTTCGACATCACGTCGCTCATAGGGATCCCGTACGATCCAGGTCCCGTTCCATTCCCGGTCCTGTTCACGGCGCTGCAGACGTTCCATACGGTTAAGCATGAGCTGGGCGGCAAAATCGCTGCCGATACCCTCCTGAACTTCCTCAAACAGCGGTTGCGCCTTATCAAACTGGCCCTCGCGATAAAGCGCAATCGCCATCTCATAGGTTTTGCGCCACTCGCGACGTTCATCGCTCAGCTGTCCGGACTGCGCCAGCACTTCATAGAGATAGACCACATGCTCGGTCCCCAGCAGCACGACATGGTCGAGATCACGCATCTCGATTTCGCCAGCTGCCATGCTGGCGGTTTCATGCGACGCCAGAATTTGCGTACCATAAATCCGGTTGGCCTTTTCAAGACGGTTGGCATAGTTCACACAGTCGCCGACCACCGTATAAGACCGTGATTTATCCGTCCCGATGGAGCCGACAACAACCTCGCCGGTTGCAATACCAACCCGAATATCAAGTCCGTGATCGCCAATCAGGTCGGCATATTTGGTCTTCAGCGCGTTAAAGCGTGCCACCTGCTCCAACGCTGCCAGACAGGCATGCCCGGCATGGCTTTTTTCCCCGCAGAAGGGCGGCCCCCAGAATCCAATCACCCGATCCCCGACAAAGTTATCGATAATGCCGCTGTGGTTGGCAATCGGTTCGGTCATGGCCGTCAGATAGTCATTCAGAAAATCGACGAGTTTCTCGGGCGGGATATGCTCCGCCATCCAGTCAAAATTGGTCAGGTTGACGACGCTAACCGTCATTACACGCTTCTGCGAGGTCTCAAGCGCGGTTTCCTGCGACAGCAGGTTATTGATAATCTTTGGATCAATATATTTGCCAAACCGTTCGCGCATCCGGAACCGGACACGTAATTCACGCGTCATTCGGTTAAAGGCATCCGCCAAACGGGCAAAATCGCCCTTGCCCTTGAAATCAAGGCTGGTATCGAGCTTGCCCGACTGCACGCTGTTTAACGCATTGGTCGTATCACGAACCGCTTTGACCACTGCCTGCGCCAGATAGTAGGCCAAGGAAATGCCAATCACCACCGCGGCCAGCATCATGATGAATTCGGCCTGGATCAGGAAATCTTCGCGGGCTGAGACATTTTCGACTGTTTCGCTGGAATATTTTTCCAGCAGCAAAATCTCGCTGCGCAGATCAAGCACGATATTGCGATGAATGCCACGCACCAGATTTTCCTGACGTTGCGCATCGTCAAGATCGCCATCGCGTACCCTGCCAAGCAGCCGTTCAACCCCCAGATTGAACTGGGCGGCAATATCGGCAAATTCACGCATCCGCACATCAAGATCAAGCAAGACGCCCTGATCAAAATGACCTGATGCCTGTGCTCGGCCAAGGGCTGCCGATGTGAACGCCTTGCGAAAAGCCTGTTCGATCTGGGTCTGCTTGGCATCAATTTCGATTTCGATGCCACTCAAAAGCGATGCATCCGGTCCTTCATTCTCGACCACACGCATATAACGGTCGATCAGCGAAATCTGCTCAAGCTGACGGGAACGCACATCGGAAAGCGCATCTTTCACCGGCGTGACATAGCGCGACACCGCTTCAAGATCGCCATTGATCCCCAACGACTGAATGACGGAGAACCCGGTAGCCACCACAAGCCAAACGACAAAAAAGGCCGCTACACCCAGGAACTTCGCCCGAACGGTCCTTAGCATGCCGGTCCTGATCCTCCGAAAAACATGGCTGAAAGCACCACCAAATACGCAAAGGCGATAGGTGCCATATCGTGATGGTCGCACCGCGTAACAAGCATGGCAACCATATGCAACTGATTAAAAATGCTACCTGATCGGTGATCCCCGGTCAAAATGCAATCAGTTGACCCGGCACGAAAAATCCCGCGCGGTACCGCCACCCTTTATCCAACGTCCGATATCGCCGATCACCGTTGGCCCATTCAGGTCCCGCAACAGCATGTGATAGCCGTCGCGATAAAGACAAATCGTGCTTTGATCGCTATTTGACGCCCGCATGTTATCTGCAATCGCGGCAACCGCCCCCGGTGGAATAACCTGATCCTGCTGACCTGACATCAAAAGTGTCGGAATATCGATATCGCCAGCCCGCTGCTGCGCCAAATCCATTAAATCTGCCAGTCCTGCAACCATGTCGACCCGCACCGATTTCATCATGTACGGATCACGAGATAGACGACGAAGCATTTCGATATTGTCAGACGGCCATATATCAAGCCCCTGCCCCGACAGGGGCAACCACGGCAAACTATTGGAAATCATCGATAATGGTGCTGTCTGATACCATGGCATCATGTCGCGGTTCCAGACTGCCGGTGCGACCAGAATAACCCCGTCCATCCATTGGGGGCGCGACGCAGCTGTCACAATTGCAACTGCACCCCCCATCGAGTCCCCCATCAAATAGATCGGTCGCCCCGGATATCGCATGCGAAGAATGACGAGCATATCAGATGCATCATTGATCAGGCTTTGCGTTCCCGGCCAGAATGGCCGTGTCGCCGTGCGGCCAAATCCGCGCTGATCATAGGCAAAAAGCGCAATATTTTCAGAAGCTAACTCCGTTCCGGCTTCGTCAAACGCGTTCGCATAATCGCCAAACCCATGCAGACCAAGGATTACCGCATCCGGATCATCAACCGGCCCCCAATACTGCAACGGCAAAGATGCCCCATCAGACGCCATAAACGCATTTTCGGTCATTCTAACGCTGGCGATCGGATCGCCAGCGGGAATTACCGTCGGCGCGCAGCCCGCCAGCCAAAATGCGAACCCAAGCCCGACAAACCACGACAATGCCTTCTCAATGTGATGAATTGCCGCCCCCACAATCATGTTGCTTTGCATTTACAGATCAAATTAAGGCCAAAAAACAAAACCCTGCAAGCAACTTGCAGGGTTTTGAAGGATGGTGAGACGCCCCGAAAATCAGGCCGCCTTGCCCGCACGGGCCTTGTCGTTATCGCGAGTCAGCATCAGGAAGATATCTTCAAGATCGCCCTCCTCGGTCGACAGGTCGGTAATCGCAAGACCGCAGCCCTGAATGGCATTGAGAATTTCAGCCATCTGGGTGTTGCTGGGCCGGTAATTCAGCGCGATCTGGTTTGCGGCCTTAAGCTCAGCACCCCACGGGGTCAGTTCCTCGGGCACGGCATTGAGTGCATTTTTAACTGTCAGAATCAGGGTTTTATGATCGATACGACGCAGAAGACTGCGCTTGTCTTCATGGGCAATCACATTGCCCTTGTTGATGATCGCAATCTCGTCACAAAGCTCTTCGGCTTCTTCAAGGTAATGCGTGGTCAGAACAATCGTAACGCCCACCTTGTTCAGTTCCTTCACATAGGCCCAAAGCTGCTGACGCAGTTCAATATCAACCCCGGCCGTTGGTTCATCCAACACCAGAACCGGCGGCATATGAACCATCGCCTTGCCGACAAGAAGACGCCGACGCATCCCGCCCGAAAGTGAGCGAGAATAGGAATCGGCCTTGTCAGACAGTCCAAGGGCGGCAAGAATCTCGTCCGTACGACGTTCCGCTTTGGGGACACCATACAGGCCTGCCTGCAATTCCATCGCCTGACGCGGCGTGAAAAATGCGTCCAGATTAAGTTCCTGCGGCACGATCCCGATTGAGCAACGCGCAGCACGCATTTCGGTTTCGATATCGTAGCCCCAGATTTTTGCCGTACCGCTTGTCTTGGTGACAAGACCAGCCAGTATATTGATAAAAGTGGACTTTCCGGCACCATTCGGACCAAGAAGGGCAAAGAAAGAACCGCGTGGAATTTTCAACGACACATTGTCCAGTGCCAGTTTTTCGCCGTTCGCACCCTTATAGAGCTTGGTCAGCCCTTCGACTTCGATGGCGTAGTCGGGCATTGCAGTCATGAATGCGTGATCTCCGCTCTTTTCCGCGTGGCTTGTTTGCGCTAAGACCATGCGGAAGTGTTGATTGAATATGCGCAATCGGTATCATCCCCATGAAAGCGGGGTCAATGGCTCTTGGACCTGTTTCAGGCCGATGATCAACCGATGGCAACACCGATGCCTGTGCTAACTGGGAAGCTGGATATATGAAGATCACCGAAGAAATCAAAGTCGGCAGCCTTAATGTTGCCTGTGACGGCGGCAAAGGTCACCTTGGCCATCCCACCGTTTACCTCAATCTTGAGGAAAAGGGCGAGGTGGTCTGCCCATACTGCTCAAAGAAATATATTTTCGACAAATCCCAGGCCGAGCACGCAGCCCATTAATCTATTTTGCCTGACCACAGGTAAAAGGAACCAGCGCCAAAGCTGCCAATATCGTTGATCCCGGCAGCTTTTCGCTGACTTAATGACTGTCGCATGTCTTTGCCGTCGCGGCATTGTTCGCGGCACATCCACGGGGAAATCCTATGACGTCTGCACCAACCGCTCTTAACAGCTATCGTGCCCTTCCGGATCCGGACGGACATTTCGGCAATTTCGGGGGCCGCTTTGTCGCCGAGACCCTGATGCCGCTGATTCTCGAGCTTGAGCAGGCCTACAAGGATGCCAGGAAAGATCCGGCGTTTCAGAAAGAACTCGACTATTACCTGAAGCACTATGTCGGTCGCGCAAATCCGCTTTATTTCGCCGAACGCCTGACCGAACATCTTGGCGGTGCCAAGATTTATTTCAAGCGCGAGGACCTGAACCATACCGGCGCGCACAAGATCAATAACTGCATCGGTCAGATCCTTCTGGCCAAACGCATGGGCAAAACCCGCATCATCGCCGAGACCGGCGCGGGTCAGCACGGCGTTGCAACAGCGACGGTTTGCGCGCGCTTTGGTCTGCCCTGCACGGTTTATATGGGCTCGAAGGATATCGAACGTCAGTCGCCGAACGTTTTCCGCATGCGCCTGCTGGGTGCCGAAGTCAAACCAGTCAAATCCGGTTCCTGCTCGCTCAAGGATGCGATGAACGAGGCCCTTCGTGACTGGGTCACCAATGTCGAAGATACCTTCTACATCATTGGGACGGCAGCGGGTCCGCACCCCTATCCGGAACTGGTTCGCGATTTCCAATGCGTGATCGGTAACGAAGCCAAAGAACAGATTCTTGAGCAGGAAGGTCGCCTGCCCGATCAGGTAATCGCGGCCGTTGGTGGTGGATCAAACGCGATCGGTTTGTTCCACCCGTTCCTTGATGACAAGGATATCGAGGTGGTTGGTGTCGAAGCTGCCGGTCATGGCGTGCACACCGGTAAACACGCCGCCAGCCTGAGCGCTGGAAAACCGGGCGTTTTGCACGGGAACCGCACCTATCTGCTGATGGATGACGACGGACAGATCAAAGAGGCCGACTCGATTTCGGCCGGTCTTGATTATCCCGGTATTGGGCCGGAACATAGCTGGCTTAAAGATATTGGTCGTGCGCGTTACGAGCCGATCACCGACAAAGAAGCGCTGGAAGCTTTTAAACTGTGTTCGGAACTCGAAGGCATTATTCCCGCGCTGGAATGCAGCCACGCCATCGCACAGATCATGAAAGAAGCCCCAAAAATGGGTAAAGACAAGATCATTCTCATGTGTCTGAGCGGCAGGGGCGACAAGGATATCTTTACCGTGGCCGAAGCACTGGGAGTAGAACTGTGAGCGACGCAATCATCGGCGGCCAGGACCGCATCGCCAAACGTTACGCGAAGCTCAAGGAAGAAGGTCGTGCCGGTCTGGTCACGTTCATCACCGCAGGTGACCCCGACCCGGAAGCATCGTTTGAAATCCTTAAAGCTCTGCCTGCGGCAGGTGCGGACGTCATCGAACTCGGTATGCCATTTACCGATCCTATGGCGGATGGTCCCGCCATTCAGGAAGCCTCGATACGTGCCCTGGCAGCGGGGATGCATATGCGCAAGACCCTGTCATTGGTCCGCGGTTTCCGCGATCAGGATCATGAAACGCCAATTATTCTGATGGGGTATTACAACCCGATTTATATTTATGGCGTGGCAGAGTTTCTTGAAGATGCCCGCAATGCCGGTGTTGATGGCCTGATCGTTGTTGATCTGCCGCCCGAAGAAGACGCCGAGCTTTGCGTCCCGACCGTGGAAAAAGGGTTGTCGTTCATTCGTCTGACGACACCGACCTCTGATGACAAGCGCCTGTCGAAACTCGTTCAGAATACGTCGGGCTTTGTTTATTATGTTTCAGTTGCCGGTGTTACCGGTGCCGGTTCAGCAACCAATGACCAGATTGTTGAAGCGATGGCGCGTCTGCGTCGCCACACGGATCTTCCGATTGCAGTTGGCTTTGGCATCAAGAACGCGACCCAGGCCGCAGAGGTTGCCCGGCAGGCCGATGCTGCTGTGGTCGGGTCAGCAATCGTATCAAAAATTGCCGAAAGTCTTGACGAAAACGGCAAGGCCACCGATAAGACCGCCTCTATGGTCACAGGCCTTGTTCGCGAACTTGCAGACGGGGTACGCAACGCGCGTAAATAACGCTGCGCGTTGCCGTGAAATGACCGATATAGGCAAAACCAAGGATCAGTATCCGATATGTCGTGGCTGACAGAATTCGTCCGTCCCAAGATTCAGAAACTTGTTCGCCGCACCGAAGTGCCCGAAAATCTCTGGCATAAGTGCCCGTCTTGCGAACAGATGATCTTCCACCGTGACCTGGCAAAGAACAAACATGTTTGCCAGCATTGCGGCCATCACATGCGCATTTCCGCCAAGGAACGTCTGGAACTCCTGTTCGATGATGGTAAATACCAGACCATCGAACTGCCGAACGTTCCGGTCGATCCGCTGAAATTCCGCGATCAGAAAAAGTACACCGACCGACTGAAAGCAGCACAGGCCAAAGCAACCTATAAGGATGCACTGGCTGTTGCCCACGGGGAAGTCGGTGGCCATGCAACCGTCATTGCGGTATTCGATTTTTCCTTCATGGGCGGATCGATGGGTACTGCCGTTGGCGAAGGCATTGTTGCGGCTGCCGAACTGGCAACCGTTCAGGATGCGGCCCTCATCATCGTTCCGGCATCGGGCGGTGCACGCATGCAGGAAGGCATTCTCAGCCTGATGCAGATGGCGCGCACCACGGCGGCGATCGAAAAGGTCAAGGAAAAGGGCCTGCCCTATTTCGTCCTTCTGACCGATCCGACCACCGGTGGTGTTTCTGCATCCTTCGCCATGCTGGGTGACATCCAGATTGCCGAGCCAGGCGCACAGATCGGTTTTGCCGGTCGTCGCGTGATCGAAAACACCATTCGTGAAAAGCTTCCCGATGATTTCCAGACAGCAGAATATCTTCTGGATCACGGGATGGTCGATATGGTCGTGCCGCGCGGTGAGTTGAATGAAACCATCGGTCGCCTGATCGATATGATCCGCCGCACCAAGCCGGGTGCCGCGATCGTTCCGATCAAGGATGCAAAAAAGAAACCCGCGAAAAAGGCCGAGACCGAAGGTGACAACGCCAAGAAGTGACGCCATTCTTGCGCGTCTGGGCCAGCTTCATCCAAAAGTGATCGACCTTTCATTGGGTCGGATTACCCGCTTGCTCAACAAGCTGGGTAATCCGCACCTCAATCTGCCGCCAGTCATTCATCTGGCCGGAACCAATGGCAAGGGATCAACGCTGGCTTACCTGCGTGCCATCTATGAGGCCGCAGGCCTTCGTGTTCACACTTCGACCTCCCCGCACCTTGTTCGCTTTCACGAACGCATACGTCTGGCCGGTGAACTGATCAGCGAAGACATGCTGTGTGACCTTCTTGAAGAAGTCGAAGCGGTCAATGGCGGTGAACAGATAACCTTCTTTGAAATCACCCAGACAGCAGCTTTTCTGGCCTATTCCCGAATTCCGGCAGACGTTGTTCTGCTTGAAACCGGTCTTGGCGGTCGGGTTGATGCCTCCAACGTGATTGATAAACCGGCTTTGACCGTCATTACGCCGATCTCGCTTGATCATCAGGGGTTCCTTGGCGATACGATTGACAAAATCGCCTTTGAAAAAGCCGGAATCATGAAGCCAGGCGTCCCATGTGTTCTGGCCCCACAAAGCCTTGAGGCATTTGATACGCTTGCCCGCCATGCCGGTGATATCGGCAGCCCTCTGATCACGAATTTCGGCATCACCGCCGAACGCGAGAACGGCTTCACACTTCGTATCGCCGAAGAAGAATTTGATCTGCCCTTGCCCGCGTTGCCCGGTCGCCATCAATTCATCAATGCCGCAACCGCCATTACCGCCGCACGCTACGCCGATATCCCGAATATCGCAGGCCCGAATATGGCAACGATTTCCCGCGGCATTACCCAAGCCAGTTGGCCCGCCCGCCTTCAGAGGCTGACCAAAGGCCCGCTGTGCGATGCCATGCCTGACAAATGCGACCTGGTTCTGGATGGTGGCCACAACATCGCCGCCGCAGAAGTCATTGCAGACTGGCTGTCACGTCAATCACAAGGTGACACGGTTGTGATTATGGGAATGCTCGACAACAGGGATCCCATCGCATTTCTAAGACCGCTGGCCCCGCATATCGCATCATTTGCCGGGATTCCGATCCCGGGTGATCATGAAGTCCACCGTGCGGAAACATTGCGTGATGCTGCCGTTAAGGCCGGAATTGCCAATGCTTATGCCTGTGACACGTTGAATGATGCGCTGGCAGTTCTGAAAAACAGCATCAATCAACCCAAAAGGGTCTTGATTTTAGGTTCGCTCTATCTGGCGGGTGTTGTTTTGGAAAATCACACCTAAACTAACACATCCGGCAATCAGATTTCCGGCAAACGCACTTTGCTGTGTACCGCGGATGAATTTCCGCCGCCCATACCACTACCACTTGATGACCCGTCATCATCTTTACGCAGGCGAAGACTGCCAGCTTTGTGCACCTTGCGCCGGTCGCCGGTTACACCGGGCGGCAACCCATCCAAAGCAGTCTCTTGCGAAACCTGATTTCTGACTTGTCCGATCCGATCATAACGTTCGGCTTCACGCCGAACATTACGACCAGCGACCCATGTATAACCCAGCACATAAAGCAGAAATCCACCAACCCCGATGGTCAGGGTCAGGAACTGCAAAACTGGCAGGAAGCTTCCGAATAGCTGTCCGCCGCCGTAAATCATGAAAATGCAAACCGCCGCTACGGGTGCCAACGCAAGAAAGAATATCCCGCGCACCTTGTGACGGATCGGCCCGTAATGCATCAACATCGCATAAAACAGATACATCAGCGCGATGAACACGACGAGCTTGATCAGCAGCACAAAATGGTCGGCCGCAGGAAGGCGCTGATTGCGATCATAAACGCCAAAAACCACGAACAGACCGTGCAGGAAAAACCCGAAAATCCCAAACGTAATCAGAAAGCGTAGCCACGAGGACACGCTAAAGAATCTGCGCCATCCCGATCCGTTGGATCGCGCAACCCGTTCAGCTTTCCTGATTTTTTTGTGCCGATTTGCCAGCTTCATGTCGTCATGAAGCTGGCGCGTCGGTTCTGCGGTTTCAATGCCGATGCCTTGCGGCTTGAAAACCGGTTTATCTTCCATCGCCGGCAATGACCGGTTCTCCCGTTTCCCAGAGCGAAGTTGCACCGCCATCGACCATATCAATCCCTTTGCATCCTGATAAGCCCAAAGCGACATACTGCCGCAAATGGCAAGAATCAGATCATGATCAAAAATTTCATTTTGATTTCGATATGATATCAAAATGCCTGTCATCAACTGACAAGCTCCTGTCAGGAGTAAAGCCGATAACAGGTGACATATTCCCGCTTTCGACGATGCCCCACTCGACTTAGCCGACCGGATCGGGCATTCTGCGGACCATCAAATCACATGAATGAATGAGCATTAGACGCATGACAGATTCTGCGCCATCCACCGGCAAAGCCCCGCGCCGCGTCGTTCTGGTTGACGGTTCCGGTTTTATCTTCCGGGCCTTTCACGCCTTACCACAAATGACAAGCCCCGACGGTACGCCGGTGAATGCGGTGTATGGTTTCTGCACCATGCTGATGAAATTGCGCGAAGATACCAAGCCCGATCATATGGCGGTGATCTTCGACACCAAGGGGAAGTCGTTCAGAAACGATTTCTATCCCGAATACAAGGCGCACCGTCCGCCGCCGCCGGAAGAACTGGTTCCACAGTTCGGGCTTATCCGTGATGCGACGCGTGCCTTCAACCTGCCTTCGATCGAGCTTGAAGGCTACGAAGCCGACGACCTGATCGCGACCTATGCCCGGCAGGCTGAGGCCGAAGGTTCTGATGTTATTATAGTATCTTCTGACAAGGACTTGATGCAGCTTGTGACGGACCGGGTGCAAATGTTTGATGCGATGAAGAATCGTACTATTGGCGCACCGGAAGTCTTGGAAAAATTCGGCGTTACACCCGACAAGGTTATTGATATCCAGGCGCTTGCTGGCGATTCCGTTGATAACGTTCCCGGCGTACCCGGCATTGGCATTAAAACCGCGGCCCAACTGATTGACGAATATGGCGATTTGGATGGCCTGCTGGAACGTGCAGGCGAAATCAAGCAACCCAAGCGCCGCGAAAAACTGATCGAGAATGCCGAACTGGCGCGCATTTCACGCGATCTTGTGACCCTCAAAACCGATGTTCCGGTTGTCGAAAAGCTGGATGGTTTTGAACTGCGCGAACCTGATCCGGATGCTCTTTTAAGCTTTGTTTCAACACATGGCTTTAAATCTCTGATATCAAAAATAAAGGCAAAGTTCGGCGGCTCTGTTGACGCAGATGGCATTGTCGAACCGGGAACCGGTGTCAATGATATCAGTGTCAAAAAGGCGGAATATGAACTGGTGCAGGATGAAGATCGCCTAAAGCACTGGATTTCAATGGCTGAATATGCCGGTACGGTTGCTGTCGATACAGAAACCACATCACTGAATGCCCATCAGGCCAAACTGGTTGGCATTTCGCTTTCGACCGAACCGGGCAATGGCTGCTATATCCCTGTTGGGCACGGACAGGGTCATGGTGAAAGTGGCGAAGCACAGGGTGGGTTTGATTTTGATGCCCCCGCCGAAGCACCGGCAAAAGTCGAGGTGCCAAAGCAAATCCCGCTGAATCGCGCGATTGCCTTGCTCAAACCCCTTCTGGAAGACCCGGGTGTTCTCAAGGTCGGCCAGAACCTGAAATACGATATGATCGTATTGTCCCGCCACGGTATCAATGTCGCACCGATAGACGACACCATGGTGCTGTCCTATGTTCTGGACGGCACGAGCCACGGCCATGGTATGGATGAACTGGCCGAACTGCATCTGAATTACAAACCGATCAAGTTTTCCGATGTTTGCGGATCGGGCAAAACCCAGATCACCTTTGATCAGGTGCCGCTCGACAAGGCGCTTGATTACGCCGCCGAAGACGCCGATATCACGCTGCGCCTGCACCGACTTCTGAAGCCACGGATTGCGCAGGAACACATGGCCAGCGTCTATGAAACGCTGGATCGGCCGCTTGTCCCGGTTCTGGCCAAAATGGAAAGCCTTGGCATCCGTATTGATGCCGACAAACTCAAAACCCTGTCGAATGATTTTGCCAAGCGGATGGCTGCCCTTGAAGAAACCATCCATGAAATGGCCGGTGAACCGTTCAATCTCGGCAGCCCAAAACAGCTTGGCGAAATTCTGTTTGAAAAGATGAGCCTGCCGGGCGGGAAAAAAACCAAAACCGGTGCATGGCAGACTGGCGCGGATGTTCTTGAAGCATTGGCGGCTCAGGGACATGACCTGCCGACCAAAATCCTTGAATGGCGGCAGCTTTCAAAGCTCAAAAGCACCTATACCGATGCTCTTGCCAATCACATTAATCCTGAAACCGGCCGCGTTCACACAAGCTATGGCCAGACCAATGTGAATACCGGTCGCCTTTCGTCAAACGATCCCAACCTGCAAAACATCCCGATCCGAAGCGAGGAAGGCCGTAAAATCCGTACGGCCTTTATCTCGGAACCCGGTTGCAAACTGATTTCTGCCGACTATTCGCAGATCGAGTTGCGCCTTCTGGCGCATGTCGCCGAAATCGACGCCCTGCGGGATGCCTTTAAAAATGGCGAAGATATCCACGCCGCAACAGCATCCAAGGTGTTTGGCGTTCCGATTGAAGGCATGGATCCGATGGTCCGCCGCAAAGCCAAGGCCATTAATTTCGGCATCATTTACGGGATTTCGGCCTTTGGCCTCGCCAACCAGCTTGGTATCCCGCAAAAAGAAGCCAAAGCCTTTATCGAAGCCTATTTCGAAATTTATCCCGGCATTCGCGATTATATGGAACAGGCAAAAGACTTCGCCAAAAAGCATGGCTTTGTCAGAACTCTGTTTGGCCGTCATATTCATATCAACGGCATTAATGATAAAAACGGGATGCGGCGAAGCTTCGGCGAACGTGCGGCCATCAACGCCCCTATTCAGGGCGGTGCCGCTGACATCATCAAACGCGCCATGATTGCCGTTCCCGGTGCCCTTCTTGATGCGGGGCTTAAAACCCGCATGCTGCTTCAGGTTCATGATGAATTGATTTTCGAGGCCCCCGAAGATGAAACCGAAAAGGCCGTTAAGGTGATCCGCGAGGTTATGGAAAATGCCGCACACCTGTCCGTACCGCTTATCGCAGATGCCGGTATCGGGGATAGCTGGGCGGATGCACACTGATCAGATCAATATCCAAATCCTTCATCATGACCAAAGCCCCGGCAGTACTGCCGGGGTCTTTGCGTAAAATGCCTCGATTGGCGATGGTTTATAGGCCCAGAACGTCACGCATTGAATAAAGACCGGGCTTCTTGCCCTCGGCCCATTTCGCGGCACGTACCGCCCCCTTGGCGAAAACTTCGCGTGATGATGCTTTATGAGTAATTTCGATCCGCTCACCCTCGCAGGCAAAAACAACGGTATGGTCGCCCACAACATCGCCACCACGCAACGTTGCAAAGCCGATGGTGCCGTTTTCGCGTGCGCCGGTATGCCCGTCGCGTGAGCGTACCGAAACCGCATCCAGATCGACCCCACGGCCCTTTGCCGCCGCTTCGCCAAGGCCAAGTGCCGTGCCGGAAGGTGCATCAACCTTGTGCTTGTGGTGCATTTCAACGATTTCAATATCAGCCGTATCCTTGTCAAGGATCGCCGCAACCTTCTCGACCAGCGCAAAGGCAAGGTTCACGCCGACACTCATGTTCGGTGCGAAAATGATGGTTGCTGTTTTGGCCGCGACCTTAAGCTCTGCTTTCTGATCATTCGAAAGCCCGGTCGTGCCAATCACAAGGATTTTACCGGTTTCGGCTGCCAGCTTGGCATGGTTCATGGTTGCCGCCGGTGCGGTGAAGTCAATTACCGCATCAACAGCTTCAAACAAGGCCTTGGGATCGTCACCTACCAGAACACCGCTTTCTTCCAGACCGGCAATCAGGGTAACGTCCTTGCCGACAAACGGGCTGTCTGGCAGATCGGTACCACCACCAACCTCGCAGCCTTTGGTTTTGGCCGTTTCATTGACCAGCATGCGCCCCATTCGGCCGGCACATCCGACAATTCCGATCTTCATTTCCGCCTCTCCTAGCAACAAAGCGTGCAAATCATGCCTTTGCTTTAGCACAGGCCTCTGACCGCACAAAACAAAACCCCCGACACGTCCGCCGGGGGTTTGAATTTCAGACTGAAATGCTGTGTTTGAACCTAGTCGGTCAGGTCTTTCCAGATTTCCTTCATCTTGGAAAAGAAACCTTCGCTTTCCGGGTTACTGCCCTCTTCGCGTGAAATCTCGTCAAACTCTTTTAAAAGTTCTTTCTGCCGCTCGGTCAGTCTGACCGGGGTTTCGACGCTGATTTCAACGAACATGTCACCACGCGCCTGCGACCGCAGGATGGTCATGCCCTTGCCGCGCAGACGAAGCTGCTGTCCCGATTGCGTACCTTCCGGGATATTGATCCGGGTGCGCGTCCCCTCGATTGTTGGCACCTCGATGGTGCCGCCAAGGGCTGCCTTGCTCATCGGGATCGGAATCCGGCAGTACAGGTTCGCCCCATCGCGCTGGAAGAAGCGATGGTTCTGGATATCCAGGAAGATATACAGATCACCTGCCGGTGCACCATTGGCACCAGCTTCACCTTCGCCCGCCAGACGAATACGCGTACCATCCTCAACCCCGGCCGGAATCGTCACCGACAGGGTCTTTTCCTGTTCAACGCGACCAACACCATGACAGGATTTGCAAGGATTCTTGATGATCTTGCCTTTGCCATGACAGCTCGGGCAGGTACGCTCGATCGTAAAGAAACCCTGCTGCGCGCGGACCTTGCCGTGACCATTACAGGTCGGACAGGTTACCGGCTGCGAACCGGCCTCCGCACCGCTGCCATGGCATTCTTCACAGGCAACCGACCCCGGAATGGTGATCTCGGCCTTTTTGCCTTCAAACGCTTCTTCAAGCGAAATCGCCATATTGTAGCGAAGGTCGGCCCCGCGCGACGATCCACCACCACGACGACCACCGCCCATGGCACCGAAAATCTCGTCGAAAACGTCGGCAAACCCGCCGCCGCCGAAACCACCGCCAAAGCCGCCACCGAAACCACCGGCACCGCCCGGCCCACCTTGCTCAAACGCAGCGTGACCAAAACGGTCATAGGCAGCACGCTTTTCCTGATCTTTCAGGACTTCGTAGGCTTCGTTAACTTGCTTGAATTTTACTTCGGCTTCGGTATCGCCCGGATTTTTATCCGGATGATACTTCATCGCCTGTTTACGATAGGCGCTTTTGAGCGCGGCAGCATCGGCGTCTTTGCCAACACCCAACAGCTCGTAATAATCTTCTTTCGCCATCTGTAACTCCGAAACACGGTCGGGCCGTTCCCGCAATTCTCTGCGTCC
>TARA_R100000049_G_C1956890_1_pt1 | contig 15269 bp, 8 predicted proteins | sample TARA_R100000049 | Tara Oceans TARA_R100000049 (sample SAMEA2619992) | marine metagenome | biome: marine biome (ENVO:00000447); feature: mesopelagic zone (ENVO:00000213) & marine oxygen minimum zone (ENVO:01000065); material: "saline water (ENVO:00002010), including plankton... | reverse complement strand
CCCGGTCGCCCGGATCGACATCGGTCAGCCCGATATGGCCCGAAAACGGCGCCCGGATGGTGCGGTCCGCCAGCGCGACCTGTGCCTGCTGCAAGGCCACTCGCGCAGAATCGAGTGCGGTCTCTCCCGCTTCGATCTGGCTTTCGGATATTGCGCCCGTATCTTCGATCCGCCGGTATCGCCCGAGCAATTGCTCCGCTTCGCGCACCTGGACGCGCGCGGCATCCACGGCGAGCCGTTCCTGCCGCGCATCCAGTTCCAGCAGCGGCTGGCCCGATTGCACATAGTCGCCGGCGGAAAACATCACGCGGGTTACGCGGCCTGCCGTTTCGGGAAAAAGCTGGGCGGATGTAACAGCCCGCGCAGTGCCGATTGCCTCGATCCGGGTCTGCTCCGGCAACAGGCGAATTGTTTCGGCCACCACCGGGATCGCCTCTTCCGCACGTTCTGCGCCCTCTGGCGAACAGCCTGCAAGAAGTATCCCGCCCAAAAGGCCGAGCGGTCGAATTATGGAACCCATGCCGCGTGGCGTAACCAATGCGGACACATAGCAAAAGCCCTAATCCGCTCAGGCATCTATCTTGTTTCGATACGATGATCGCCAGACCCGGACATTGCCGGACCTGGCGTTCTGTCACCGCGTCGATTTCGACGGGTTATATGTCGCTACTTGGCAGGGGCCGGCTCACGCAGGTTCTTCGCTGCGTTCTTGTCGCCCTCGCCCTTGGCGAGATCCGACGTCGCCGGTACGCCGGCATAGCCCTTGATGGACTCTGCGCTGGCCATGCCGGGGGCCTTCGACTTGCCGCCGACCAGATCGCGCGTTGCCTTTTCGATGCGATCGCCGACGTCCTTGTCCACATTGCGCCAGTAATCGAACGCACGCACGAGGATCGGCTCGCTGACGCCATCGGCAAGGTGCCCGGCGACATTGTCGACGAACCGGTCACGCTGCGCGTCGTCCATGACTTCGCGCACCAGCGCACCGGCCTGGCTCCAGTCGTCGTCGTCCTCGCGCAGCGTATATGCCTGGCGGACCATGTCGCCATCGGACATCCAGGTCGCGTCGCCGCCAACCTGCGGCTGCGCGCCGGCGCCGCCATAGGAATTGGGTGCATAGACCGGGTCGACGGCATTGACCGTACGCCCCTGTCCCGCGCGGGAATAGCTGTGAACCTCGGCATTTTTCGCCTGGTTGACCGGGATTTGCTTGTAATTGACCCCCAGCCGGGCGCGGTGCGCATCGGCATAGGAAAATCCGCGGGCCAGCAGCATCTTGTCGGGTGACAGGCCGATGCCGGGGACCATGTTGTTGGGCTCGAAGGCGAGCTGCTCGATCTGGGTGTCCCAGTCGACCGGATTTTCGGTCAGAGTCAGCTTGCCGACTTCCATCAGCGGGTAATCCTTGTGCGGCCAGACCTTGGTCAGGTCGAACGGATTGATGCGGTAGGTCTTGGCGTCCTCGAACGGCATGATCTGCCATTTCAGGGTCCAGCTGGGATGATCGCCCTTCGCGATGGCATCGAACAGATCGCGGCGGTGATAATCGCCATCCTGCCCGGCCATCTTGTCGGCTTCATCCTGCGTCAGATGCGCATTCCCGTCGCCCTGATCGCTGTGCCAGTGGAACTTGACCCAGAATTTCTCGCCTTCTTCATTGACCAGCATGTAGGTGTGGCTGGAATAGCCGTTCATCTCGCGCCAGTTCTTCGGAATGCCGCGGTCGCCCATCAGATAGGTGACCTGATGCGCGCTTTCGGGGCTCAGGGTCCAGAAATCCCACTGCATGTCATGATCGCGCAGGCCATTGTCGGCCCGGCGCTTCTGGCTGCGGATGAAATGCTGGAATTTCAGCGGATCGCGAATGAAGAAGATCGGCGTGTTGTTGCCGACCATGTCGAAATTGCCGTCCTCGGTGTAGATCTTGACCGAAAAGCCGCGCGGATCGCGCCAGGTGTCCGGGCTGCCGCGCTCACCGGCAACCGTGCTGAAGCGCGCTGCCGCTTCGGCCTTCGCGCCCTTCTGAAAAATCTTCGCCTTGGTGTATTTCGACACGTCCGCCGTGGTTTCATACGTGCCGAATGCGCCCGAGCCTTTCGCGTGGGGCTGGCGCTCCGGAATGCGCTCCCGATTGAAGTTCGCCATCTGCTCGATCAGGTAATGATCGTTGAGGACAATGGGGCCGTCGCGCCCGACCGTCAGCGAATGTTCGTCGCTCTGAACCGGAATGCCGGCGTCGGTCGTGGTGAATGGGCATTTGGGGGTATCGGCCATGGCAGGAATCCTTCGCGTTTGCGTACCCTTCCAGAACCGGCGCTGCCGATGGACGTTCCGCGAAGAATCGTAGTGCGCAAATAAACCCGGCAATTACCCGTGCGCGCCGAACTCGTTGGCGATGGCGGTCGAGATGCGCAGGCACAGCGCATAGGCCTGCTCGATAGGATCGATGTACTTCTCGCGGATCGCCGCATAGCCTTCGCCCGCGCCGATCGGATACTGTCCGGGCTCGTCCAGCGCGAAGTCGTCCTTGCGCGGAAAACTGGTCGGGAAGGCGCGGCGCAGCTGTGCCAGCGCATCGTCGATCCGCAGCGTGAAGACCATTTCCAGCACATCGGTGCGGCTGATGTCGTTGGCCCGGCTGAAGGCCGGGACCGACACCACCTTTAAAAACATGTGCTGAAGCAGCGCCAGCCGCACGGCCTGCAAGACGCCGATCGCGCGGCGCACGCTTTCCCGTTCGGGATGCGGATCGTCGTCGGGCACGAGGTCCAGCAGCCGGTGCAGCTTGAGCGCATCGACGCGCAGGCGGGACGACAGGCGGCGGAACACGCCGTTGCGATCGTCCTTGATGAGATATTCGGCGAGCGCTTCGCAGGCTTCGGCCAGATGCGGCTCGGTCCCGCGATAGGGGCGGCTTGCCCAATAGGCCGAATTGAACAATTCGCCGAACGCCGCTACTGTCTTGATGCTTGCAAGGGCGTTCGATGCCCGGATCAAACGTATGATCTGCATGCCTCTCGGGCTGTCGGCAAGCAGGGCGCCCATCTCCTCGATCTGGCTTTCGGCCGCGCTGCCGACCCCGGCTATGATGTTCACCGGATAGCCCAGCTGCTGCAGAATGGCATTGTGCGGGATGGCGCGGATCTGCCGCAGGCTCATCTCGCGATCGGCGGATAAGTCGCTCTGGCGGCGTGATTTTCTGCTCCCCGTCTCGTTCAGCAAGCCCAGTCCGAACGCGGTGATCGCCCGGCTGTAGGTCCGGCTTTCCAGATGGTCGCGCTGGTGCTCCTTGATCGCCCGATAGAAATCCAGGCTGAGATCGGTCCGGCGATAGAACGGGTCCGTCGGCACATCCGGATCCGTATGCGCCGGACTATGCGCAACCACCTGCGTAAGCGTCGCCAGCGCGATTTCGGGGGTCGCGAAGAGCAGATAACCGTCCCCGCCCTGAAAGCTGGCTTCGGGCTCGAGCGCGATCCCGGCGCGCGTGAAACGCCTTTGTGCCCAAGGGCTTAGTGCCCATTCGATGCGATCTTCGAAGCTCGAAGGATGCGCCCCGCGGCCCATACCTTCGCCATGTGTGTCGAAGATCAGGGCGGCTACATCGGTGAGATCGTTCGCCGCCATCGCTTCCGCCAGACGCCCCTGCAGCCGCTCGATCGCAAGGCTTGCAGGGATCTGGCCAACGAACCGTCCCGCATCTGAAAAACCGGTCTGGATGGCAATCCGCCCACGCGCTTTCGCATAGGCCTGATAGTCAGGTTCGGAGAGCAGCAGGTCGAGAAAACGGCCCCCATGTTCCAGCGCGGTTTCGGTCTCGAACAGCGGCGAGACATCGACCCTGTCCGCGATGCCGAAGAGCCTGGCAAAATACAGTGCGGCGAGCACGGTCGACGGCTGTTCGCATTCTGCCACGAGCATGCGGATCGGCGCATCCGCATCGACGTGCTTCAGTATCTGCGTCATGACGAGAAATTGCCTGATCGCAGTTGAGCTTTCTACGGCAAGGCTGGCGAAATTGGCGCTTTGCGGTTCGACATCGGCGAGCAATTCTCGCAGCGCCGCGACTGCCCCGCGGCTGGAAAGGTCGATATCCGCCGCATCGCCGAGCCGTGTACGAATGGCATTGTGCAATTGCTTGGCATTCACCCGGAAATGTATCCATCCCATCCCCAAGCCATCGGCCCGCATGGCAGCCGCAAGCGTGCGAAGCGCCACCGCCGTATCGACACCTTGATCGTCCGCCTCGCCTTCCAGGCGCTCGATAAGCGGAGCCAGGGAAAGCAGTTTGGCGGGGTGATCCTGAGTAAGGCGATTGGCCGCGGCCGACATGTCTTCGGGGGCAGAAAGATCGCCGGCGAATTCGTCCGCGCTCGCCTGCGCCCGCTCCCGCGCCGAGCGCAATGTGGCGATCAGTTCGTGTGAGGGATCGATCGCTTTCAGGCTGGCAGCGTAACGCCCCAGCCGCTCGGCCTTTTCAGCGAGGCGGAAAGCGATGGAAGTGTACCATTTGATGTCGGTACGCCCGTCCATGTCGTAGCCAACCCAGGTGGCGAACCGGAACGGCAGCGGTTGCAGCTCGGTCCACCGGTCGGGGAATGTCTCCCCCGCCTGACGTAATACTGTGGCGACTAACTTGTCGCGGGCATCCTGCGCATTGGCCATCGCTGACATCGCGCGCCCATGCTCGTACCGCAGGGTAATTTCCGGCCTTTCACCGTCTCGCACCGTCGCCTTGCCGCCATTGCCGACCGCGGCAGCAACCGCTTCGCTCTGCTGCGGCGATAACAGGAAGGTCGGGTGAGCAGTGAAGACCGCATGCATGTGCGGACGTTCCCAGAACGCTCTGAATGCTTCAAAATTTCCATTCGGGGCCGAGAGCTGCGAAAGCCTTTCACCTGCGCGATCAGGCCGAAGGAGCTTCTTCAGCCGTGACGCGCGAGCATCGAGCGACTGCGCTTCGAGTTCATCGACCAACCCGGCAAGCTGTCCGATATCGAGTTCGCCATTCTCCAGCTTTCGCGAGATATCGAGCGAAAGCTGGAAAACCGGATTGAAGAGCGGGGTCTCGCGAGTTTGGCGATGGAGCACCCTGAGGCGATCGCTCAGACTTGCGAGGGTCGGTTCGATTGTCGTTTCTGCCATTGCTCTACTCTACCCCTGGATCCGGGTGCGAGTTCCGCGGCAAGGCGGCCGCTGTGTCAAGATACGAGCTTCGCGGGCCGCATGAATACGGATGCAGGTGACATTATCCGACCGCGCGGATTAATCCCCCGACATCCCGGCAGTTGATGAGCGCAGCCACATCGCTCGCAGGCACCGGCTTGCTGAGCAGGAAGCCCTGGATATATTCGCACCCTTCTCGCCTCAGGATTTCCCGTTGCTCGGCATATTCCACGCCCTCAGCCAGCGTGCGCATGCCCAGCGCTGATGCAAGCGTGGTGATCGCCCGAATAACCGCGTGGGCATTGTTCCCCTCCACGTTCAGATCGCGCACGAAGCTCTGGTCGATCTTGACCTTGTCGAACGGAAAACTGCGCAGATAGCTGAGTGAGGAATACCCGGTGCCGAAATCATCCAATGCGATGCGGACCCCGAGATCCCGCAACTTGTGTAGCGTACTCAGTGTCTTTTCGACATCGGCAATGAATATGCTCTCGGTAATTTCCAGCTCCAATCGGTTCGGTCTGAGGCCCGATTGGGTGAGCGCCTGCAAGATCGTCGTCGTGAGACCGGGTGTCGAGAACTGTTTCGCCGAAACATTGACGGAGACCGACAGATGCTCCGGCCATTCGCGCGCCGATCGGCATGCTTCGCGCACGACCCATTCGCCTATTTGCAGTATCAGGCCGGTTTCTTCGGCCAGCGGAATAAACTCTGCCGGGCTGATCATGCCGCGCTTGGGGTGATTCCAGCGGATCAAAGCCTCGAACCCTTCCAGCTCTTCCCGCGCGAGACTGTAAAGCGGCTGGAAATAGAGCTCGAAGCCGCCGTCTTTTATGGCCAGGCGAAGATCAAGTTCCATCTCACGGCGGACACGGGCTTGTTCATCGAGCGAAGGCTCGAAGAAATGGAAGTCCGATTTGCCCCCACGCTTGGCCCGGTAGAGCGCAAGGTCAGCATGCTTCAGAAGGTCGACGCCGGTGTCGCCGTCTATGGGCGCGACCGCCACGCCCACGCTGGCCGAACAATCGACCGTATGGCCGCCGATCTCTACCTGTTGGGCAAAGCAGTTCTGGATATGCTGAGCAATGGGGAGCAGACTTTCGTTCTCGTTCTCGACCACCGTAAGAACGGCGAACTCGTCCCCGCCCAGCCGCGCAATCCGCGCATTGCCGAGTTCGGAGTTGAGACGCGCGGCAATCTGCCGAAGCAGGGTATCGCCTGCTGGATGGCCCAATGTATCGTTGACCACCTTGAAATCGTCGAGATCGCAATATGCGACGAGGACTCGTTCGCCATCCTTTCGCCGCGCCAAAGCCTGACCCAGCTGTTCGACGAACAGCTTGCGGTTGGGCAGGTTCGTGAGCCCGTCGTGCAAGCCGATATGAATGATCTCGCGTTCGCGTTCCGCAATTGCCTCGACCATGGAATTGAAACTTGTCGCAAGCCGGCCGACCTCGTCGTCGGTTTCGGCCTGCAATACGGCTTCTTCGCCGCGGCCGAACTGCCGGACGGCATCGTCAAGCGCGGACAGCGGTTTGGTAATGCCGCGCGCGATCCGCCACCCAAGTGCCACGACCAGCGCCAGTCCCAATGTACCGACCAGCACGATCAGATATTTCAGCACGGCATATTCCGCCATCGCCGATGCCAGCGAGTGGCGCAGCACGAGGCGAGGATCCAGCCCATCCTGCAGGCTTGGAAGAACGCTGACGCGGAAGAGATTTCGGGCTTCGTCGTGAGCTTCAATCACGGTCCCCGGCGGCTGTGAGGCTGCTATTTCCGGCAAGTCATCGTGGAGCAGGACTTCCGAGTGGAAATCGACCGCCGCCAATTCGCCCAGCCGTGCCATTTCCGCCTTGTCGAGCGGCGATGCCAGGACCAGCCAGCCCATCAGATCCGGCACCTCGATCGGCGACGCAGCGGCAAGCGCAAGCGTGTCGCCGAGCTGGATCACCCCTTTGTTTTCGCCCGAGTCCAGAGCGAACCAGATCGGTTCTGCCGGAGGAAGTGCGCCCGAGCCATCACCAATTATGTCCCCGTCGAGCCCAACGACGAATGCGGAACTGGCATTCGTCCGGTCACGTACATTACGCAAGGCGCTGGCGAGCGTCGCCTCATCCTCCGTCGCCAGGGCTTCGCGAAACCCATAATCGCGCGCCAAAACATCTGTCGCACCGCGCATCTGCCGCGCGCGCAGTTCGATAATCTCGTCGAAAACGCGCGCACTGGCGGCGAGATCGCGGCTCGCGCTGTTCTCCCCGAAACGCTCGATACTGACGTTGACCAGCGCCAGCACCACCGCCAGCACTGCCGCGAAAAGGCCTGCATAAAGTATGGCAATCCGCAGCTTCAGCGAAGCGAAGCGCGGCAACTTGATTTTCGTGAGCATGGCCATCACCGCAGACGCACCGCCACCTTGTGATTACCCGATGCGGAAATCTGCTTCGACATTTCACCGCCCGGACCGCGCAGTCGGGGATGCCAGACAATCAGCTTTGCCGATCCCGACGGCACATTGGCCAGGGTCACGTAGCCATTCGCATCGGTTTTGCCTGCAAAGGGCGTATCGACCACGCGAATGTAACCGCGCATCTCATCGTGAATATTGCACCCGAGCGCCACGGCGCCGGCAATGGGAAAGGTATGGGTTCGGGTCTGGTCCCGGCCATACAGGTCGATCTCGAAGCGCGCGGGCTTCGAAAAACTGTAGATCGAATGGCGCACCTTATCGAGGTTGGGAAAGGCGACAGTGCTGCCACGTGCGACCACCAGTGTGCCGGGCGCAAATTGCTCGTTTCGCTGCGCCATCGCCATCCGCCAGGGGAAGGTAATGCGCCCTGCGCGTCCGCCTGCAGCGTTCAGTTCGACCACAGCATCGCGCACCGGCACACCGCGTTCATCGACCACCTGGACCCGGACCGGACCGACGGAGGCCGCCCATGCATAGGAAGCCGGTATCGCCACAAGGGCTGCGAGAAAGGCAAAACGCGTCCACATCCCCGGTATCGTACGGGGTCAGGAGTTAAGAAAGTGTCCGCATACGGTTAATAACTTTTGCACCACATCCTGCCATCAATTGCGCATGACCCCTGTTTTCAATCACTTTGCCACTTGCTTGATGGTGGCGCCCCTCGCTCTGCTGCCGATGTCTCTCGGCGCTCAGGAAGTGCATTCGGATACGCAAACTGTCGACCAGGCCGGAACCTTCCCCGAATACAATGCCAAACTACTGCTAACCAACGCGGTCAGCGCCGTCGATGGTGCGAGCGGTGGCGGCATTTCGAACTGGGCGACCATCGCAGGACGGCAGGAAACACGCGGCGTGGGCGTTCAGGCTCATGTGACGGCAGTGCTTCTGCCGGACTTCTTCTATCAGTCGCATGGGGTGGCGCTGGGAATCGCCGACAGGATCGAACTGAGCTACGCACGGCAGAATTTCGACACGCAGGATGTCGGTGCCGCGCTCGGCATTGGACAGGGCTATATGCTCAATCAGGATGTATTCGGCGCCAAGGTCAGACTGTTCGGTGACGTCGTCTACGGCAATACATTGGTCCCTCAGGTCGCTGTGGGCGCACAGTATAAACGCAGTCTCGACGGCGCCGTCGCGAGCGCCGTGGGGGCAGCGCATGACGAAGGTGTCGATGTTACGTTGAGCGCGACCAAGCTGTTCCTCAGCCACAGCGTGCTGGTCAATACGACGGCGCGGCTGACAAAGGCCAATCAGAACGGCTTGCTGGGGTTCGGCAGCGTTTCAGACGACAGTTACGCGGTCCAGTTCGAAGGCGCTGTCGCTTATCAGTTTTCCCGTCGCTTCGTTCTGGGGACCGAGTTCCGCACCAAGCCGGACAATCTCGGTCTTGGCGAAGGCGACTGGTTCGATGTCTTTGCCGCCTATGCGCCCAGCGACAATCTGACCGTGACCGCAGCGTATGCCGATCTTGGCTCAATCGCGACATTCACGGGTCAGCGCGGCGCATTCCTGCAGGCGCAGATCGCATTCTAGGAGTTATGCCCATGTTGCTCACTGCCACCCTCTCGCTTTTGCTCATGCAGCAAGCTCCTGCAGAAAATGTCGACTGGGATGCCGAATTCGGCGTCGAAGAGGTCGAACGCGATCCTGCAACCGGGGAAATTCCCGTCGAACCTTACGAACAGAAGAACGAAAACGCCGGCGCCAGGCCATTCACAGGCACTGACATGGCTGAAACGTTCGGCGGCCGTGACGGCATCCGCCAGATCGCCGAAAGGTTCGTCGAGATCAATTTCGCCGATCCGCGCATTCAGGGCATATTCGCCGGCCACGACGAAGTCCGATTGCGGCGCACGATTTTCGAACAGTTCTGTTACATCCTGAACGCTGGCTGCGACTATACCGGACGCGATATGAAAAGCTCCCACGAAGGGCTTGGCTCGCGCAAGGCTGACCTCAATGCCATAGTCGAGAACCTCCAGCAGGCTATGCAGGAACAGGATGTGCCGTTCGCTGCCCAGAACCGTTTCCTGTCCAAGCTGGCACCGATGAGCAGGGACGTCATCAACCGCTAAAGGGCTGGACACAAAAGGTCGCAAGGCCCACCCGTTACCGATGGCCGGGATTATGCGAGACGAAGAAAACTCATGAGCGATTGGACGATCGGCATCATCGGGGGATCGGGGCTCTATGCCATGGATGCCCTCGAAGATGCGCAATGGATCCCGGTTCAATCGCCTTGGGGCGAGCCGTCCGACGAAATCCTGTGCGGCAAAATCGGGCATGTTCGCGTCCGCTTTCTGCCGCGGCACGGACGCGGGCACCGTCTGGCCCCTTCTACCGTCAATGCGCAGGCGAACATTGATGCGCTGAAACGCGCGGGCTGCACCGACATCCTTGCCGTGAGCGCAGTCGGATCGCTTTCGGAAGAACTTTCTCCGGGCCGGTTCGTCACCATCGATCAGTTTATCGACAACACCCGCGGGCGCCCATCGAGCTTCTTCGGAGATGGATTCGTTGCCCATGTGTCGATGTCCGACCCGGTGTGCCCACGGCTGTCGAAACACGCTGCAAAGGCCGTTGCCACCGCTGGCGGTGAATGTGCGCAGGGCGCGACCTATGTCGCTATCGAGGGCCCGCAATTTTCCACTCGTGCCGAAAGCCGCCTGTACCGACATTGGGGTGCCGAAGTGATCGGAATGACCGCCATGCCCGAAGCCCGGCTCGCTCGCGAAGCGGAACTTCCCTATGCTCTTCTGGCTATGGTTACCGACTACGACAGCTGGAAGGACGATGCCGAGACGGTGGACGTTGCACAAGTGGTCGAACAGATGCGCGGCAACGCGAAACTGGCAAGGAAAGCGATCGAAGCTTTTTGCAAGGGCCTGCCAAAGAAACGCAGCCCGTCCCCCATCGATCATGCCCTTACCGGCGCCGTCATCACCGCGCCCGAAAGACATGACAAGGCGGTACTTGCCAAGCTCGACGCAGTTGCAGGGCGGTTGTTTCGGCAAGGATGACCGATAGCTACGACCTCCTCGTCATCGGCGGCGGGATCAACGGCGCCGGGATCGCGCGGGATGCTGCAGGGCGCGGCCTGAAGGTCCTACTTGTCGAGAAGGACGATCTGGCATCGCATACATCTTCCGCCAGCACCAAGCTGGTGCATGGCGGCTTGCGCTATCTCGAACACTACGAATTCCGACTGGTCGCGGAATCCCTTCGCGAACGCGAAGTGCTGCTTCGCAATGCGCCGCATATCATCTGGCCCTTGCGTTTCGTGATGCCGCACGAGCCCAGCATGCGCCCGAAATGGATGCTGCGCCTTGGTCTTGCCCTTTATGATCGGATCGGCGGCCGAACGAGCCTGCCGAAGAGCAAGAGCGTCGATCTGCGTATCGCTCCCCACCGCAACACCCTCCAGGGGCGGCTGAAGTCCGGTTTCGAATATTCGGATTGCTGGGTGGAAGATTCCCGCCTGGTCGTGCTGACGGCGAAGGATGCCGAGGAGCGCGGCGCAGAAATCCGGGTTCGTACCGAATGCACCGGCCTGGAACGTAATGCGAGCAACTGGACCGCACATCTGCAAAGCGGGGCGGGGGAACGCAGCGTAACTGCGCAGGCTGTCGTCAATGCGGCCGGCCCCTTTGTCGACCGCGTAGCCGTGACCGCGCTCGGGCAAGGAACGCCAGCGCACTTGCGACTGGTGAAGGGCAGCCACATAATCCTTTCGCGTCGGTTTGCCGGAGATCATGCCTATATCTTCCAGCAACCGGACGGGCGGATCGTCTTCGCCATACCCTACGAACGGGATTTCACACTGATCGGCACCACCGATCTCCTGTACGAGGGCGATCTCGATGACGTGGTGATTTCTCCAAAGGAAATCGCGTATCTAATCGAGGCGGCTTCGCGATATTTTTCGAGTGCGATTACCGAAGACGAGATTGTGTCGTCCTACTCTGGCGTACGTCCGCTCTACGAAGATCATGCCGCCAGCAACTCCACCGTAACCCGTGATTACGTCTTCGAACTCGATAAAGAAGGCGGCGCACCGATCCTGTCGGTATACGGCGGCAAGATCACAACGTACCGCAAGCTTGCAGAACATGCGCTGGAAAAGCTTGGGAGAGTGCTGGCCCTGCCCGGAAAAGCCTGGACCGCTGACGCCCCGCTACCAGGCGGAGACATGCCGGATGGCGATTTTGCAGCCTTCCTGTGGCGGATTAGCGAGCGCTATGAATGGCTGCCGCCGGAAATGCTCCTTCGCCTTGCACGCGCCTACGGTACGCGGATTGAAGCCGTCATCGGCTCGGCCGGCTCACTTGGGGAGCTTGGAGCGCACATGGGCGGAAATCTCTTTGAGGCAGAATTGCAATACCTTGTGGACGCCGAATACGCGCGTACGGCGCAGGACGTATTGTGGAGACGCAGCAAACTCGGTCTCCATCTGCCTGTTGCCGCCCAGCAGGCGGTTGCAGACTGGTTTGCGGCCCAAACGTCATAAGCCGCTACGGAACAAGGACGTTTCACAAAGCTTGTAAGGGAAACACGGCAGGTCCAAGGGGCTTGCTCTAATCCTCCTTTCCTTTCGGAGTCGTATGGCCCTGCACGATCCTGTCCGCCTGTCCCCCATCTCCCGCCAGTCCGTTCGCGAAGCTTACCGAGCGGAAGAAAATACCTGTGTCGCGGAACGCATGGCACAGGCATCCGGCACAAGCGCCAAACACGCGGAAGCAGCTCAGATAGCCATCCGGCTGATCGAGGAAGCGCGCAAGCGCAAAGCCAGTGGGATCGATGCATTCCTGCAGCAATATGGTCTGGCGACGGAAGAAGGCGTAGCGCTGATGTGCCTCGCCGAAGCTCTGCTGCGTGTGCCGGATGCGGCGACGGCCGATGCATTGATCCGGGACAAGATAGGTCACATCGATTGGGCGGAGCACATGGGCGAAAGTTCGTCCACCTTCGTTAACGCAGCGACATTCTCGCTGATGCTGACGGGAGAGGTTCTCGAGCGCCCCGAAGATGCGCAGAAGGGGATGGGCAAGACGCTCAAGCGTGCGGTCAATCGGCTTGGCGAACCCGTGATCCGCACGGCCACTTTGCAAGCCATGCGCATTCTGGGCGGGCAGTTTGTCTATGGTCGCACGATCGACGAAGCGCTCAAGCGTGCCAAGCCAGAACGTGCAAAGGGCCTGACGCACAGCTTCGACATGCTTGGCGAAGCGGCGATGACCTACGACGATGCCGAACGCTATCGCGTCAATTACCACAAGGCGATCGACCGGCTGGTCCGCGAAGCGACGGGAGATGTCCGCACGTCGCCTGGTATCTCGGTCAAGCTTTCGGCACTGCACCCGAAGTACACCTTCCTCCACACAGATCTCGCGATTGCCGATTTGCTGCCGATCGTACGCGATCTCGCCACGGCCGCGCGCGATGCGAACATCCATTTCACGATCGACGCAGAAGAAGCTGACCGGCTCGAACTTTCGATGGATCTCATCGAAGCTTTGGCACGTGATGACAGTCTCTTCACCCGGCCGGACGGCAGCCGTTGGGAAGGTTTCGGCCTCGCCATTCAAGCCTATCAGAAACGCGGCGTTCCGATGGTCGACTGGGTTGCCCGCCTTGCTCGAAAGCATGACCGCAAGTTCTTCGTCCGGCTCGTGAAAGGGGCCTATTGGGACACCGAGATCAAGCTTAGCCATGTTGGCGGTTTCAAGGATTTTCCGGTATTTACCCGCAAACTGGGTACCGATGTCAGCTACCTTGCATGTGCGGAAAAAATGCTCGCGGCCGACGATGCAATGTATCCGGCGTTTGCAACGCATAACGCCTACACCATCGGCGCGATCAAGGCGCTTGCAGGCGAAAAGCCCCTCGAATTCCAGCGCCTGCATGGCATGGGCGAGGATGTGTACGGCGCATTGGCCCAAATGGAAGGCAACAAGCGCACGAGCGTGCGCATTTATGCGCCGACCGGGACGCACAAGGACCTGCTCGCCTATCTCGTACGGCGATTGCTGGAAAACGGCGCCAACAGCTCGTTCGTCAACCGTATGGCGGATGCAGAAGTGCCGGCAAGCGACTTGGCCACCGATCCCGTAGCCGACATGGCGGCACTCGAACCATACCGTAATCCGACCATCCCCCTGCCCGCCGACATCTTCGCAGACCGTCGCAATTCGGCAGGGATCGACCTGTCCGATCCTCTCGTGCTCGAGCCTTTGCAGGAACGCTTGGCCGAACTCGAAAACAAGCACTGGGTTGCAGAGCCCACGTTCAAGTCGGGTTCCGAAGCGGAAATCGCGCCTATCAACAAGCCGCACGATCTGACTGCGGAAGTCGGAACCCGGCGCGACACGCTCGACTTCGAAGTGGAAGAGGCAATCACGCGTGCCCAGGCGATCCAGCCTGGGTGGGACCGGCTCGGCGGTGAAAAGCGCGCCGTCCTTCTCGAAGCTGCAGCAGACCTGTTCGAAGAGCACACCGACGATTTCCTCAGCCTGTGTCAGCGGGAGGCTGGCAAGACATTGATGGATGCCGTTCTGGAACTGCGCGAAGCAGTCGACTTCCTGCGGTTTTATGCCAATGAAGCGCGGCGTCAGTTCACTCGCCCCATCATTCTTCCCGGACCCACCGGCGAAGAAAATCGGTTGAGCCTGCATGGTCGCGGCGTTTTTTCCTGCATCAGTCCATGGAACTTCCCGCTCGCCATCTTCATTGGCACACCTGCAGCTGCGCTGGCAGCAGGCAATACGGTCGTCGCCAAGCCTGCCGAACAGACCCCTTTGATTGCCGCACTGGCCGTGCGCCTTTGTCACGAGGCCGGCATCCCTGAGGAAGCGTTCCAGCTTCTCCCCGGAGCGGGCGAGGTCGGCGAGATGATCACGTCGGATCCACGCATTGCGGGCGTTGCCTTTACCGGCTCGACCCAGACAGCACAGGCCATCAATCGCAGCCTCGCTTCGCGTGATGGGCCCATCGCGACCTTGATTGCCGAAACTGGCGGTCAGAATGCCATGATCGTCGATTCCACGGCTTTGCCCGAACAGGTCACGCGCGATGTCGTCGCATCGGCCTTCCAAAGCGCTGGACAGCGCTGTTCGGCACTGCGTGTTCTGTACATTCAAGACGACGTGTACGACGAAATGCTGCGTATGATTCGCGGCGGTTTCGAAGCTCTGACGATCGGCAATCCGGAACATCTGGCGACCGATGTCGGCCCTGTGATCGATCCGGATGCTAAGTCTTCGCTCGAACGTCATATCGCCCGGCGCAAGAAGGGTGGCCGTCCGGTGTGGCGTCGCCGCCTGCATCGTGGTGCCAACGCCGGCTGCTTCGTGGCCCCCACGATCATCGAGATGGATTCGATCCTTGACCTAAAGCGAGAAAATTTCGGTCCGATTCTCCACGTCGTTCGATACCGTGCTGCCGATCTCGAGCGTGTGATCGAAGACATCAATTCCACCGGTTTCGGTCTGACGATGGGTCTTCATAGCCGCAACGACGACACGCGTGCCTTCGTCGAAGCGCGGGTCAAGGTCGGCAATTTCTATGTGAACCGCAACCAGATCGGCGCGGTCGTCGAAAGTCAGCCTTTCGGCGGCGAAGGACTGTCCGGCAC
>TARA_R100000049_G_scaffold5377_1_pt1 | contig 15284 bp, 14 predicted proteins | sample TARA_R100000049 | Tara Oceans TARA_R100000049 (sample SAMEA2619992) | marine metagenome | biome: marine biome (ENVO:00000447); feature: mesopelagic zone (ENVO:00000213) & marine oxygen minimum zone (ENVO:01000065); material: "saline water (ENVO:00002010), including plankton... | reverse complement strand
AGGCAGCATTACGGTTGATGTTGCCGGTGTTGCCGATGCGCCGACACTTGATCTGTCTGATGCCAGTGGGGACGAGGGCAATGCTGTTGCGCTTGATATCGACGCAGGCCTGACGGACAGCAGTGAGACCCTGACGATTATCATCAGTGGTGTACCGGGCGGTGCGACCCTGTCTGCCGGGACCGATAACGGGAACGGTACCTGGACGCTGAGCCCGGCCCAGTTGAGTGGCCTGAGCCTGACCCCGGCAAGTGATTATTTCGGGACGTTCGAGCTGACGGTCTCGGCCCAGTCGCGTGATGGCAGCGATACCGCCACGACGACGGCGATCCTTCTGGTCACGATTGAGGAAGAAGCCGCCGATCCCAATGAAACCCGTTGGGGGTCGGAAGCAAGCGAGATGTTCCAGACCGGTTCCGGCAACGATACCATCGGCGCGGGTGGCGGTCATGACACCATCTGGACCAATGCGGGCAACGATACGATCTGGGCCGGGAACGGCAATGACGTCATTTATGCCGGTGACGGTGATGACAGCATCACCGGCGATGGGGGCAGCGATTATATCAATGCCGGTGCGGGCAATGACATCGTCCATGGTGGCGAGGGCACGAATACCATCTATGCCGGAGAAGGTAATGACTATGTCACCGGCGGCAGCGGCGATGACAAAATCCACGCCAGCGGTGGTGACAATATTGTCTATGCCAACGAAGGTACGAACACCGTTCAGACCGGCGAGGGCAACGACACCATCTATACCGGCAGCGGCCGGGACACCATTGTTGGGGGGGATGGCAACAACGTCGTCAATGCAGGTGAAGGCGATAACCGCATCTGGACCGGGACCGGCAATGACACGATCCGTGTCGGAAGCGATGACGATTATATCGATGCCGGGGATGGCGACAACACGATCACGGGCGGCGAAGGCCGCAATACCATCCTTGGCGGCAGTGGCGATGACAGCATCACGACCGGCAGCGGTAAGGATACGGTCGCGTCTGGTGACGGCAATGATCGCATTGATGTTGGCGGCGGGGATAATACCGTATGGGGCGAGGGCGGCAACGACTCGATCCATGGCGGATACGGTGATGACACCTTCCTTGGCGGTGACGGTAACGACATCCTGAATGCGGACGGCGGATCGAACTATTTTGACGGCGGATCGGGCAACGATACCCTAACCACCGGCTGGGGGCGCGATACGCTGTATGGCGGATCGGGTGACGACACGATTGATGGCGGTGGCGACAAAGACCGTCTTTATGGTGACGATGGCAATGACACCCTGATTGGCGGTGCGGGGAAAGATACCCTGTCTGGTGGTGCCGGGAATGACATGCTGCTGGGTGGGGATGATGACGACACGCTGATTGGCGGCACCGGCGATGACCAGCTTTACGGTGGTGGCGGGTCGGATCTGTTTATTTTCAACATGGGTGACGGGGCGGACCATGTGGACGGTGGGGCCAATGGATGGACCACCGATACCATCGAATTGCATAGTGCCAATGGTGGCAATATCGATTCGAGTGACTGGACCCTGGTTCTGGATGAAGGCAGCATTACGAAATCGAAACACAACTATATGGAACTCTCCACCGATTCGTCGGGAACCATTGTGTTTTCTGATGGAACCGAGTTGACATTTTCCAATGTCGAACGTATCGAGTGGTGACGAAAAGACGATTTGGATGCCGTCGGGACGCAATCTCGGCGGCATTGTCGGTTTTCTGGGGGAACTCACCCTGTCGCGATTGACAGCCATGGTGTGAAGTCCTATACAGCGGACCTCGAATTTTATCGGATTACCTTTATTAGAACGGAGTAAGTGCAGTGAAGCGCACCTACCAGCCAAGCAAACTCGTACGGAAACGCCGCCACGGCTTCCGTTCCCGCAGCGCGACCGTCGGTGGCCGCCGTGTGCTTACCGCACGCCGCGCCAAGGGCCGCAAGCGTCTGTCGGCCTAATGTTGTGACCGTTTCGGTGGAACGCTTGAAAAAGCGCGCAGAGTTTCTTCGCGTCGCAGGCACCCGCCGGAAATGGGTTACACAAGGATTGATCCTTCAGGGCGCTCCGCGTCCCGGGATCAAACCGGACACAGAATACGCCGGTGAAGATCGACTTGCACGAGTCGGGTTTACCGTCACCAAAAAGGTGGGCAAGGCCGTCGTTCGCAATCGCGTTCGGCGGCGTTTGCGTGCCGTGGCGGACCAATTGATGGCGGATATGGCATTGCCCGGTTGGGATTATGTCGTGATCGGTCGTCAGCAGACCATTGACCGGGATTTTGAAAAACTGGTTGATGATATGCGGTTTGCCCTGCGGCGTATTCCGGATGCCAAACCTTCCGCCCCCGATAGCCAGCGCCCCCGCAAGGGACGTGGATCAAGGCCCGGTGGTGCGACGAAGGCAGGAGACTCTGCTAAATGAGTAACCTTCCCGGATCGAATGTGGGCCCCTTGGCGCGTCTTCTTCAAATCGCGGTTCGCGGCTACCAGCTCTTTTTATCGCCCTATATCGGGTGGTCCTGCAGATATCAGCCGACCTGTTCGGCTTATATGATGGAGGCACTTGCCCGCCATGGGGCAATAAAAGGCGGCTGGATGGGTTTTAAACGGATAATGCGTTGCCATCCATGGGGTGGTCATGGTTATGATCCCGTGCCCGGATGTGGCTGTGAACAAAACAAAGCGCCGTCGGAGGATGAACTCCGGTTAACGGCGCTTTAGTCATGTAAATAGAATACCGGTCAGGCGTCTTGCGCCGCCGGACGAAAGCGGAAAGAGGCGATGAACGAACAACGTAACCTGTGGATTGCGATTGCAGCTTCGGTCGCAATCCTTGTCGGGTTCCAATTCTTTTTCGCTCCCGAACCTGCGCCGCAGGATCGAGAAGCGCAAGTTCGCGAACAACTTGACGTCAATGGCAATACTGCTCCGCAGTCTGCCTCGAACGTGCCCAGCGTACCAGGTGGTGCAGCACCGGCGGCTCCGGTCGTCAACCGCGACGCAGCACTTGCAAAAGCTCCGCGTATCAAGATTGAAACCCCGCGCGTCGAGGGTTCGATCCGTCTGGTTGGTGGCGTGATTGACGACATCCAGTTGCAGGATTACCGCGAGACCGAAGAACCGGACAGCCCGCTGATCCACGTTCTGAACCCGACCGGTAGCGACAATGCGTACTTTGCCGAATTCGGCTGGGTTGCCGCAGACAGGTCGGTCAGTGTTCCCAATAGCGACACCCAGTGGACGGCAAGCTCCAACGAGCTTACCCCGTCAAAACCGGTAACGCTGAGCTGGAACAACGGCAGCGGCCTGACCTTCAACCGCGAGATTTCGATCGACGACAATTATATGTTCTCGATCAAGCAGTCGGTGAAAAACGACAGTGGTTCGGACGTTACGCTGTATCCGTACGGCCTGATTTCGCGCAAGGGCAAGCCGACCACGGCAGGGTTCTATATCCTGCATGAAGGTCCGCTTGGCGTCATTGACGGCACCCTGACGGAAATCGATTATGACGATCTTGCCGAAGACGGTGCCGTGGAAAAGAAAACCACTGGCGGCTGGCTTGGCATTACCGACAAATACTGGCTGGTTGCGCTGGCACCGTCCTCGGACGAGGCACTGACCACGCGTTTCAGCCACCATGTTGCCGAGAATTCCGACAAGTACCAGACGGATTATCTTGGTGCGGCCCGCACGGTTGCGGCCGGTTCCGAAGCCGCTTCGGAAACCCGTCTGTTTGCCGGTGCCAAGGAAGTGTCGCTTCTTGATCAGTATGCCAATGACTATGGTATTACGAATTTCGACCTCGCGATTGATTTCGGCTGGTTCTACTTCCTGACCAAACCGTTCTTCCTGTTCCTGCAGTGGCTGAACCATCTGGTGGGCAACTTCGGCGTTTCCATCCTGATCTTCACGGTCCTTGTGAAGGCGGTGATGTATCCGCTGGCCAACAAGTCGTACAAATCCATGAGTGCGATGAAGAAACTGCAGCCGCAAATCACCAAGATGCGCGAGCAGTTCAAGGATGACCGTCAGCGTCAGCAGCAGGAAATGATGGCGCTTTACAAGCGCGAGAAGATCAACCCGGCATCGGGTTGCCTGCCGATCGTGGTCCAGATTCCGGTGTTCTTCGCACTTTACAAGGTGCTGTTCGTGAACATCGAAATGCGTCACGCACCGTTCTTTGGCTGGATTCAGGACCTTTCGGCACCGGACCCGACCTCGCTGTTCAATCTGTTTGGCCTGATCCCGTGGGATCCGCCGCAGATGCTGATGATCGGTGTCTGGCCGCTGATCATGGGGGTCACCATGTTCCTGCAGCAGAAACTGAACCCGGCACCGGCTGATCCGACGCAGGCCAAGATCATGATGTTCCTGCCGCTGATCTTTACCTTCATGCTGGCAAGCTTCCCGGCGGGTCTTGTGATCTACTGGGCATGGAACAACCTGCTGTCGATCGCACAACAGCGTTACATCATGTACAAAATGGGGATTTGATCCCCATCCTCTCCGCGGGGCGGGCAACCGTCCCCGCGGGGCTCAAGGAACGACAATGACCGAAGAAAAATTGCCATCGGCAACTGCAATCCCGACATTTGAATCGGCTCAGATCGAAGCCGGGCGGAAACTGTTTTCCCGCCCGGTTACTTTCATGTTGGGGGTGGCGCAACTTGAACAGTTGCCCCCCGAAGACAAGATCGAAATCTGCCTTGCCGGGCGGTCCAATGTGGGAAAATCCAGCCTTTTTAATGCCATAACCGGTCGCAAGGATATGGCCCGGACGTCGAACACGCCCGGCCGTACCCAGCAGCTGAACTATTTCGATCTGGATGGGGCGCTTAATATCGTCGATCTGCCGGGCTATGGATTTGCCAAGGCCCCCAAGGATATCGTCGATACATGGCAGAATGTGATCAAGCAATATCTGCGCGGGCGGGTCACGTTGCGGCGCGTGTTTGTTTTGATCGATTCCCGGCACGGCTTCATGAAAGCCGATCTTGAAATGATGAAGATGCTGGATGAGGCCGCCGTGTCTTATCAGATCGTTCTGACCAAGGCCGACAAGCTCAAAAAAGGCCAGATGGAAAAACGCATTCGCGAAGTGGTCGAAGCGGTGAAAAAACACCCCGCCGCCCTGTCGCAGCTTTTTGCGACATCAAGCGAAAAAGGCACCGGCCTTGAAGCGCTTCGCGCAGAAATCGCAACGCTGCTATAATCACCCGATAGCGCTCGTATAACATTGGGGAGAAGACATGAACGAAGAAGTCCGTTCTGAAGAAGAAAGCTCGGAATCCAACGCTTACCGGACATTGGCACGCGCCAAGGTCCTGTCCGAGGCTCTTCCCTATATGCGACGCTATAACGGTCAGACGATCGTGGTCAAATATGGCGGGCATGCCATGGGGGACCCGGAACTGGCCCGCCTGTTTGCCCAGGATATGGTGCTGTTAAAGCAGGTCGGCATGAACCCGATTGTGGTTCATGGCGGCGGTCCGCAGATCGGCCAGATGCTCAAGGAACTTAACATCCAGTCCGAATTCGTTGATGGCCTTCGCGTCACCGATCAGCAGACCATTGACGTTGTCGAAATGGTTCTGGCTGGCAAGATCAACAAGGAAATCGTTTCGAACATAAACCGTGCAGGGGGTGTCAGCGTTGGTCTGTGTGGCAAGGATGCCCATCTGATCAAGGCGCGCAAACTTCAACGCACCAAACGCGATCCCGAAAGCAATATCGAGAAGGTCCTTGATCTGGGCTTTGTCGGCGAACCGGTTGAGGTCAATCCGCATGTGCTTGATTGCTTCATCAATACCGACATTATTCCGGTAATTGCACCGATAGGGGTTGGTGAAGACGGTCAGACATACAATATCAATGCTGATACGGCTGCCGGTGCCATTGCACAGGCTGTCGGTGCCCGTCGCCTTTATATGCTGACTGATGTCAAAGGTATCCTTGATGCCGATAAGCAACTGGTGCGTGACGCGGATATCGACAGTATCAATGCAATGATTGCCGATGGCACGATCCAGGGCGGTATGATCCCGAAAACGGAAACCTGCATGGATGCAGTCCGCAATGGGGTCGAGGCCGCGGTAATCGTCGATGGTCGTGCACCGCATGCGGTCCTGCTTGAACTCTTCACCGAACGCGGGGCCGGAACAATGATCCGGAGCAGCTGATTTAAGTCCTTTCGGCTGTAGATCACCGAGTGATTACCATTATGGATGCGTGGCTGAAGCCCGCGGATTAGGCTAAGTTCCTTGCGAACGAGATGCCTCCGCGGGCTCACGGTCTCTGAAATATGATGGGTAATCAACAGGTGGAGCACCGTTGTGACAGCGACGGATCATCAAGTCTCGAAGCACTGGGATTATGCCAAGGCAACGCTGGATGCTTTGCGCGATCACGGGCTGCGTCCGACACCCGAACTTTACCATGTCTGGTTCGTTTATTACGCCGAGGAAAACCCCGAAATCCTCCGCGTGATTGATGCTGTCAAAGCAACCGGCGAGACGATTGGCGAAGAAACGCTGCTGCAACTTTACTACCGCTATATCTTTGACCGGCAGGCGGCTGATTTTCTTCAGCGCGGCATGGAAGATTTTTCCGATGTTGTCGAAAATAGCGATGCCTGCCTTTCCAGCACCCGCGACGAGCTGCGTGTTTATAGCGATGTGCTGGGCAAGGCGGAAATATCCCTGAAAACCGGCAAAAAGGCCGACGAAGTCATTCACAATGTGGTCCTGCATACCGGGCGGATGCAAACGACTGTCGAAAGCCTGCATGAACAGCTTGGCGACTATCTGAAGACAATCGCCCATCTGCAACGTGAACTGCATGAAACCCGCGAACGATCCTACACCGATGGCCTGACCCGTGTTTCCAACCGCATGCATTTCGAGGAAGTCCTGGCCAGTTGCTGCGTTGAATTTGATAGCGGCGACATTGACGAACCATTTTGCGTGATGATGGTCGATCTTGATCAGTTCAAGGCGGTGAACGACAAATACGGCCATCGGATCGGCGATGAAATCCTTGTTCTGATCGCGTCCATGATCAAAGCCAATACCAAGGGACGGGATCTGGTGGCGCGCTATGGCGGGGACGAGTTTGCAATCCTGCTGCCACAAACACCGCTCAGGGATGCGATGATGCTGGCCGATGATATGAGCAAGCGGATTGCCGCCCGCGAGGTGCGCGCCAAATCAAGCGGGACGTCATTCGGTCACATGACCGTTTCGGTCGGTGTGGCCGAATATGTTAAGGGCGAAGGGGCCGCAAAGGTCGTTGATCGCGCGGATAGTGCGCTCTATCGGGCCAAGAGGGATGGCCGCAATCGCAATTTTGCCGCCGAATAGAATTCCGTCCGTGCTTGATGCATGTGTGCCATGAACCGGCCAGACTTGCATTAAAACTGCTAAAAGCGTATGTAACCAGCGCCCGGCAAGGCGATTGAGCTTGCCGGACTTTCCGTACTGGCAGCAGGCAAATCATTGGCTGGCGCCGACGGAAGTGTTTTGCAAACCGGAATGGATCCTTAAAAGGGCGAGCATGACAGAGCCGCGCGTCGTTACATTTGGTTGTCGCCTGAACACCTATGAATCCGAGGTGATGCGCGACCATGCCAAAAATGCCGGTCTTGATGATGCGATCATTATCAATACATGCGCGGTTACGACCGAGGCAGAACGCCAGGCCCGTCAAAGCATCCGTCGCCTGCGTCGTGAAAACCCCAATGCCAAGATTTTCGTGACCGGCTGCGCTGTTCAGGTCAATCCTGACAAATTCGCCAAAATGACCGAGATCGACCGTATCTTTGGCAATGATGCCAAGATGAAGGCCGAAACCTTCCTGATGCCCGAACATGAACGTGTCGTGGTCAACGACATCATGTCGGTCGAGGAAACCGCAAGCCATCTGGTTTCCGGCTTCGAAGGCCGCGCACGCGCCTTTGTGCAGGTCCAGAACGGCTGTGATCATCGCTGCACATTCTGCATCATCCCGTTTGGTCGCGGCAATTCGCGCAGCGTCCCCATGGGCGAGATCGTCAGTCAGGTCCGTGAACTGGTCGCCAACGGTTACGGCGAAGTGGTTCTGACCGGGGTGGATATCACCTCCTATGGTCATGATCTGCCGGGCAAGCCGACATTGGGGCAGATGGCACGCCGTCTTCTCGCCCAGGTGCCCGAACTGCCGCGCCTGCGGATTTCATCGATTGACCCGGTCGAGGTCGACGAGGATATCTTCCGCCTGATCGAAACCGAACCACGCCTGATGCCCCATATGCATATCAGCCTTCAGGCGGGTGACGACATGGTGCTCAAACGCATGAAACGTCGCCATCTGCGTCAGGATGTCATCGATTTCTGCAACAAGGTACGCGGACTTCGGGCCGATGTAACCTTCGGCGCCGATATCATTGCAGGTTTCCCTACCGAAACCGATGAAATGGCGGAAAATACCCTGCGTCTGGTTGATGAATGCGGGTTGATTTACCTGCATGTGTTCCCCTATTCCGCCCGTCCGGGAACACCGGCGGCCCGTATGCCCCAGGTGCCCAAGGATATCCGCAAGGAACGCGCCGGCGCGCTTCGTGATGCCGGTGAAATTCAGTTGAACAATTTCCTGAAATCACGCATCGGCCTGACCGAAAATGTGTTGGTGGAAAAGGAAAATACCGGACATACGGAGCATTTTGCTCCCGTTACGCTCGATCGCGTGATAGAACCGGGCACGATTGCAAAGGCCAAAGTCATTGGCGTTGAAGACGGAAAATTGAAAGCGGAGCTTGCGGGATGAGTGAAGAGGGGAAAAAAAGCTGGTTTGCCCGACTGAAAGACGGGTTGAAACGCTCCTCCTCGAAACTGACCACCGGGATTGCAGATATCTTCACCAAGCGCCGTCTGGATGATGATGCGCTTGAAGAATTCGAAGATCTGCTGATCACATCCGATCTGGGTGTCACCACGGCGGCAAAACTGGGCGCAGAATTGTCGCGCACCCGTTTCGACAAAGAAGTCGATCCCGCCGAGATTCAGGAATTCATCGCCACCGAAGTCGCCAAAATCCTTGAACCCGTGGCAAAGCCGCTGGTGATTGATGCGACCAAAAAGCCCCATGTGATCCTTGTGGTTGGCGTTAATGGATCGGGCAAAACCACTACAATCGGAAAACTTGCCAAAACCTATCGCGATCAGGGGCTCAAGGTCATGATGGCGGCGGGCGATACATTCCGTGCTGCCGCTGTTGAACAGCTCAAAGTCTGGGGCGAACGGACCGGATGCCCGGTGATTGCGCGTGATACCGGGGCCGATGCCGCCGGGCTTGCCTTTGATGCGATTGATCAGGCCAAGCGCGAAGGTTATGACCTTTTGCTGATTGATACGGCCGGGCGTTTACAGAACAAGGCGCATCTGATGGACGAACTTAAAAAGATCGTCCGTGTCATTCACAAACGCGATGAAACCGCCCCGCATGATACGTTGCTGGTGCTTGATGCCACCACCGGACAGAATGCCCATTCCCAGGTCGAAGTCTTTTCCGAGGCAACCAATGTCACCGGCCTGATCGTGACCAAGCTGGATGGCACGGCAAAGGGCGGCGTTGTTGTCGCACTGGCCGAAAAATTTGCCAAACCGGTTCATGCGATCGGTGTTGGCGAAAGTGCCGAGGATCTTCGCCCGTTCGAGGCCAAATCATTTGCCCGCAGTCTGGCCGGGCTCGAAGACTGAGCCGCCAGACATCAAATCAGAAAAAGGCGGGGAAAATCCCGCCTTTTCTATGCCTGGAATTCATCCAGACTTTGCTGCAAATCACCGATAAGCTCCTTCATATCCTTAAGGGGCGCGGATATGTCGCCCGGAATATCGTCAAGAGCACATAGATCAAGTGTCTTTCCGAGTTCGACGGACTGGTTTTTCAGACCCCGCGCAAGGCGCATATCGGCATCGGGCAGCATCCAGGACATTGCCCGGTCACGTAACTGTTCCAGACTGTGCAAATCCGGATCGGGGGACGATGTCGGCAGGCCATAGGGCCGAAGGGCCAGTTCAAGACGGCGATTGATGTCACGCAGGCGATTGGCGGTATCGTGGCAGATCGCCTTCATCTGGTTGTCTGTGGCCATGGGGTAGATGGCCGATAGCCGCAGCGAAAGGTCAAGCGCGTCGAGCGCAACGTCATTGACGATTTCCTGATCCTGAAACGATGCCGTGCGGTCCGTTTCGCCGTGAAAGGCGTTGGGGGCGAAAACCGGAAGGACCTTGGCCTCCAGGGTGAAGTGCGCAGGCAACTGGCTGATGATTTCGCCGTCGGCCAGAATGGGTTCACCTTCGCCACCTTCAAGGCGGATGTCGTCGCATTCCTGACTGATCGCATATGAGCTGTCATCAACCGAGCCAAACAGCAATTCAGCCGCAATATCCATGCCCGACAATGTGTCGACATTGGCCTGAATGGCAAACATGTGAAGTTTGCCGTCATCAAGGCGTTTGTTTTCGCGCGGACGCAAACCGCCGCCAAAATACTGGCCATTGGTAACCGTCAACTGGCGCAGTTTCAGATTTCTTGCCGGATTGTCGCCACAGGTCACACTCAGTTCCAGTGGCTTCATGTCGTTCCAGCTTTGCCAGTTCGCCACCGCATAGCTGATGGCCCCGGTCCAGCGTTTCAGATCCGGGTCAATGCGTTTTCGGGCATCGGCGGGGACGCCGATACTGGCCGCATTCACAAAGCTCTTGCCATTGACCCGCCCGATATCAAGCATGGCAATCTGGCCATTGATTGCCGCGCGCGCGGCCTGAAGGATATCGTCGGGGATATACAGGCTGCGGGCAAAATCGTTTGCCGTGCCAAGCGGCAGGGGAACCATCACCACGCCCGCCTTGATCACGGTATCGATAACCGCATTGATCGTTCCATCACCGCCGCCGATCACGACAATATCGCCCCGTTCGCAGGACACGCTGATGAAGTCATTCATGGCGACGGGATCGTCACACAGTTCCAGTTCGGCCCGATAACCGGCATCCTCGAAAATGGCCCGCAATGGTTCTGCACCATTGTCCCGCCATGCGTCGGGCACCTTGTGGCGTGTCAGAAGGATACAAACCTTGCCTGTCAACTCGGTCGATTTCACCTTGATGCCTCCAAAACGGGTGCGGGACTTGCTGCCTGTTTACCATGCTCAAACAGAACGGCAAGATTGAGACACAAAACCGGCGCCAATCTGGCGCCGGTTTTGTAACATGTGATTTAGGAAATGGTTGCGCGAAGCATCCATGCCGCTTCTTCGTGAACGCCAATGCGTTCCGTCAGAAGGTCGGCCGTCTTGACGTCCTCTGCCGCTTCGGCCTCTGCAACACCTTCGCGCAACAGGCGCGATACGCTATCGTGGTCTTCGACCAGTTCCTTGACCATGTCATTGGCCGGAAGAAGTTTGGTCTGATCCTTGACCACGGAATGTTCCATCATTTCCGCAAGGCCGGTGGGGGCCTGGAAGCCGATTGCACGAATGCGTTCTGCCATATCGTCAATCGCTTCGTTCAGGTCCTCATATTGCTCTTCGGTCATTTTATGCAGCGAATAGAAAGCCGGACCGACCACGTTCCAGTGAACCCCGCGCGTTTTGGCATACAGTACGTGCGACGAGCCAATGATCTTGGTCAGCATCTTGGCCAGTTCGCGACGGTCTTTGCGGTCGACGCCGGTTTTGACCGGAAATTCTTTCGCAACGCTCTGCATACTGCTGTGTGCCATTTTTAACTCCTGTATTTCTTTATAACGTTCTGTCGTTCTGACCCCGACCCCGTTATTGGCGGCCGGGCATATCCCGAACGCATGCCCCAAAAACGTCACCCGAAAGCAAAGGTTCCAGAAAATAAAATCGGAATAATTGGAACATTCTTTTGGATCACCCGTTTGAATGGGCAAGCAGTGCGAAAGAAAAAGCGCTGTTGTTTAATAACCAGGAGGTTGTGATGCTTAATAAAACTGTTCTGATGGCTGGTACTATTATGATGTCTGTTGCCGTGACTGCACCGGCTTATGCAGATGCATCGAAAAGCTCGGATCAGACAGGCACGATGGCAACCGACGACGCGATGAAAGCGGATGCCGAAAAAATGGGTGACAAAGCCGCGGCCGAATATGATCAGGCCAAGGAATTCACCTATGAGCAAAAGAACGAGTTCCTCGCCTGGGTTGAAGAAAAATCCAATCAGCTTGGCGAGAAATACGATGAAGTATCCGCAAATGTCAGCGATGACAGCGAGGATGCTGTCGATGAACTCGCCGAAGCATGGGATGGTGCGAAGGTAAATCTGAGCGAGGCCTATGAAGATACCAAGGATGCATCGGCAGAGACGTGGGAAAACGTAAAAGCCAATACCCTTGAGGCACTTGATAATGCCGAACAGGCGCTCTCGGACGATCACACCACCGAATAAGACATCACAACCTTAACTCGGTGAAGTGGTGTTCCGGGTGTTGGCGGCCCACCCTTAACGGGTGGGCCGTTACTTGTTTGACCGTGTATCAAGAGCATCCATGGAAAAGAAAAACAGAAAATCAAACAAAGGCGGCTTTCGGCGATGGTGGCGTTTATGGCAACTTCGTCTTGAAAAGCTCGCCTCCGGTCGCAAGGGCCTTGGGGGCATCACTGTTGCGTCGTTTCTTGAAACCACCATCATTCCCATACCAATCGAAATCCTGATTGCCCCGATCATGGCCGCATCCCGTCGGCGTGGGGCAATCGTTGCGACGGTGACCCTCGCAGGCAGCGTCGCAGGAGCGGTGTTTCTGTATCTGGTGGCTTATGGGCTATCAGATGAATTTGTCCGCCCTCTTGTTGAACTGTCCGGCGGGCAGCAGGAATTTCAGAAGGTCGAACAACAGTTCCGGGACGGCGGTTTCTGGGTGGTTTTTGCAATCAGCATTGCACCGGTTCCGATGCAGCTTGCCGCGATTGCCGCCGGGGCAACAGCATATCCCTTCTGGCTGTTTCTGATCGCAATCGGGATATCGCGTGCCTTGCGATATTACGGGTTGTGGTTGCTGGTTCTGGGATTTGGTGTCGGTATCGCCCGTCTTTTCGAGGGCAAGAAACCTGACAGGCTTGAAAAGCCCGAGAAAGGTGATTCGGTTTAATCCGAAAACACGCAAAATCGAGATAGAAATAACAAAGCCCGGCTATTTGCCGGGCTTTTTTCAGAGATATTGAAAAAAAATCTCTTCGGACTATTCCGCTTCAATCCGGAAATCGGTGGTGGTTTTGCCTTCGGTTTCCGGATCTTCGACATCCTCGGAGACCAAGCCGCGGCGAATCAGTTCACGAATGGCTGCTGCTCGGGTTGGCATGCGATGCTCAAATCGCCAGTCGTCGATGAACTTCAGCTCATCGTCGTCGAGCATAATCTGAAGCTTTTCAGTTCGTTTCGAGGTTGACACTCGTGGGCCCTCATTAAGTTCAGACGTTCTAGGGTGCGTCTGAAACCATTGATACGCAACGTGTTCAGAAATTTTGGAGTAACTTACGTTACCTCCGTTTTCTACATATTACAACCAGGTTCCTGAACTGAACCAGTCAACGCAACCTGATCAAGTAATGTAAAGTAATGATTAAGTGTTATCTGCGTATAATGATCATATTGATGTGATTATGTTTGTTGAGCTTGTTGTTGTTGTTAATGATTTGAAGCAGGTTCATTGTATTGCCTAAGTGAACCATACGATTTTACTTTAAATAATATTTTCTTTTGTTACGGTGGGGACATCCAAAAACGGAGGTTGTGATGTCTGATCAAGTTATGAACGAAATTGAAGATCACGTTCCCGCTCTGCGTCGCCATGCTTATCGGCTGACCAGCAGCATGGACCGTGCACAGGATCTCGTGCAGGACACCTTGCTGAAAGCCATCAGCAAGAAAGATCAGTTTGAAGAAGGCACCAGCCTTAAAGCCTGGTTGCACCGGATTCTGTTCAACACATTCATTTCGGGCAAACGTCGGGAGAAAACCCGCGGGCATCATGTCGACTGGGATGACCTTGGCGATGTGTATGGACATGGCAGTAATCAGATGGCCCGTTTGCAATTGCGTGATGCCGATCGTATCCTTGGTGAACTTCCTGAACAGGAACGTCAGGCGATCCTTTTGACGGCTGTTGATGAAGTTTCCTATCAGGACGCCGCCGACCAGATGAATGTCGAGATTGGCACGGTCAAATCCCGTGTAGGTCGCGCACGCCGGAAGCTGCGTTCTTCCGTCGGCCGTATCGAAGCCCGGGAACACGCATCGCGGTTCGTGGGGGAGGCAGCCTAATGACCCATGTGCTTGCTGTTTACGGCAAGGACGACATCGTAAGTTACGTGCACGGATCCATTGACGATGAAGACAAGGGCGATATCGAAGATCTTGTCCAATCGGATCCGCGCGCCGCAGGAATTGTCCGTGATTTCGAAAAAGATCATTTAAGTGACGGAAAGACAGTTGATCTCCTGCGTTACCGTCGTCTTAAAAAATTGAAGTCTCTGGCTTCTGGTGCCGGTCTCCTGCATGAGTGATGCGTTAAATGCAATAGTGCATTGAAGCGAAAATTTATTGACTTTGTTGACCAACGGTCAGATAAAGTATGCATCGGAGTTGATCGTCTTTTCCCTCAACGTCTAAGGCCCTTCTCCGAAATCGGCCGGAACCTCTTGGTTTCGGCCCTTTTTTTGTCTTGATGCTGCCTTGCCAGCGATGAGGCCGCGAATCGATGATCTCCATCCCCGTGCGGAGATGAATTTCGCGTCATGGTTATGAGCCATGCATCAAAACTGTCATTTGGATTTTTTGAAAATAATCCCGACATATATGTCTGGCATGTTTCCGTGTGGCCCGGCTTTATGCGCCTCCGGCACAATCGGTATCCCAACTTTGCGTAACGGATCCGCCGTTTTGATGTTCGGCCATGCATGAATTGGGGGTTGCCAGAGGCAAGGCTAGCGGTGATAAATCTCTCGCTCAATACAACAATAAGAAAAAGGAGCAACTTATTATGGTATCCGACGTCCACGGATCGGTCCGCGATCTGTTTGAATTTACTGACGCCGAAAAGGCAATTGCCCGTATCAAGGAAATTTATACGACGGGTGCGGAATCTGTTCGCGACGCCTTCACCCGCTTTGGAAACGGTCAACAATCCTCGCCTGTGCGCGCCTATTACCCGTATCTCGGGATCGAGGTGCCGCCCGAGAAATTGCATGTCGAAAGCACCCTGTCCTA
>TARA_R100000049_G_C1956896_1_pt1 | contig 15318 bp, 28 predicted proteins | sample TARA_R100000049 | Tara Oceans TARA_R100000049 (sample SAMEA2619992) | marine metagenome | biome: marine biome (ENVO:00000447); feature: mesopelagic zone (ENVO:00000213) & marine oxygen minimum zone (ENVO:01000065); material: "saline water (ENVO:00002010), including plankton... | reverse complement strand
TATATCAAGATATTATATTCCAAGAACTTCTACTTTTATTTAAACGTAAAAATGAATTCTCTAAGACGAACATAGTGAATGCTTATGATTAAATGGCGACTAAAAAATACCCTGAAGCAATAGCACACTATCCAAATAGTATGCAATTATTCATAAAGAAAATATATAATAGAATTGAATCAGGAAGGAATGCTTTAATAATTGTTATAGGTCAAACAGGAAGTGGTAAAAGTCTTAGTGCTGTTTCTATTTCAATGGGTTTACATCTTTATAGATATGGAAAGATGCCTTCAGTTGAAGAAGTTGTAGGACATTGTATTTTCAAAGCATCTGATTTTATGAAAGAAATGAATAATCCTAACTTAAAGAAGAAAGAAGTATGGGTTTGGGATGAAGCTGGAGTAGACATTGGTCATAAAGACCACGCTTCTAAACACAATAAAGTAATTGGATGGTTAGCACAAACATTTAGGAACTTACAGCAAGTAGTATTCTTTACAGTTCCATCTATTTCTTTTGTAGATGCAAGTGTAAGGAAATTATTACATTATCAATTAGAAACATTATCAATTAACAAATCTAAGAAGATTGCAATCATTAAACCATTAGAATTACAATATAATAATAGACAAGATAAGTTATACTATCATAATCTACGTTTTAACCAGGGAGATGGTTTCATGCATGAGCTTAATGTAATGGGAATTCCTATTCCTCCTCCTGATTATGAAAAAGACTATGAAGAAAAGAAAAGTAAATTTACAACAGCTTTAAATGTAAGAATTCAAGAAATGTTGGAAGAAGGAGAAAATAGTGGAGGGAATTATATGAAATATAACCATAAGAAAATTTTTGAGTTATACCATAATCATTCTAAAGTGCAAAAGGAAATTGCAGAGCAATTAGGTGTAAGTCCAAGAAATGTTGGTAAGGTTATGGTTACAATGGATAAGAAATATAATAATTGGAGAGAAAATAGTGAATTATTACTAGGGAAAGTACAAAATGAATACCATGAACAAAATTCCCAACCAATACAACTTAATTCACAAGAAGAGGGTAAAATAATTGTAGATAATATGAAAGGAGGTAATAAATAAATGGTATTCAAAAGAAAGAAAAAAGAAGTTGCTCAAGCAGAACCACCACCTCAGACAGAAGGAGAATGGGAACAAGGTGTAGAAGATTTTAATGAACAACAACTCTCTAATATAGGGAACGCTCCAGCACCAACTGTTGCACCAGTTGCTATAGCACCTGTTGCTCAACCTATTGCACCACCAGCAAAACCAACAGAACAAGCTAGGATAAGATCAAGGGTAATAAGAAGTGATGGAGTTTATGAATGGATCATAGAATCAAATTATAACTTGGGAGAAATAGGTGAAATGATTTAATGAAAATTAAATCAGATGTGTTAGCTGGAGTAATTGCATTTACAATTTCTTTTTCAATTACTCTATTACTAGCGCATATAATTATTCAATTAATCTTGAATAACTTGTAAATAATGTTGGTGCATCCTTCCGAGGATATAACCTGCTACAAGATTAAGTAATAATATAAATATTACTTTAGAAGGATTTGTGAAAAATATTTCTAAGTTTACCATACTGCATTTACTATAAATGATATTATCATAGAAAGAATAAGAGAGCAACCTAATCCAATAAGATAATAACCAGTTAATGCTAGAAATCTCCTATAGAAATAATCTGAAACTAACCATCCTTTATAACTAAAAGTGTCTTTTACCATACTGCTACTATTTCATCCTCCTTTTTATCATTAAAATTATGAGTTATTAAAACATAAATGTAAATAGTAAGAACTAAATATAAATCCATAATTAAAAATAATTCTGCTAAACTCATATCAAATAAAAATGCTCTTACAATTACAAATCCAATCATAAATGCAGTTATTATATTTTGTAATCTACTTAATCGATCTCGTTTTCTCCTATAAGAAGAAGTCGGGTTTTGTATATTATGCGTCATGTTTAGTTTCTTCCCTTTGTAGATTGTTTTTTAGAGTGTCGCTTTTCTTCTCTTTTTTTGGTAATTTGTGACCTATGGGAAAGTAGTATTGTGTTTCTTGAAACATTTTCTTCTCTCGTTTATTTTCTTCCAACCACTCCGTTTCAAATTCCCACCTCAATCCAGAGAGTTCACTTTCAGCATTTGTATTAACAAAAATTAATTTTTTAACTCCTCTCTTTTTTATATCTTCAAATACTGTTAATGGAATTGATAGTTCTTTTGTAATCCAAAGAATAGCCAAATTAAAATTGCAATGTTTAACATAAACTAAATTTTCTCCAATTATTTTAAACTCTCCATAATTTATTGCCATTTCAAAACAACTCCTCATAACTTTTCAACGCATCCTGTGGTCGAGCCTTAGTATAAACATTTGTAACTGATAGTGACGAATGCCCCATCAATAATTGCAATTGATTTAATGGAACTCCAGATTCTACCATACGAGTTCCAAATCCATGACGGAGAGAATGAAAAACATAATGCTTTTGAAGTCCAGCCTTTTTTGCATAGGCTTTAAATTTTCTCTGGAGTGTTCTTTCACTTTTTTTAATTGGCAATTCACTTAACATATATTCTTTCCAGCCTTTTGGTTTTGGAACTGTTCGATCTTTGCCACCCTTCGAATCCCAGATTGAAATATAATTATCCTTAACATCATCTTTTTTTAAATTTGTAACTTCCGAGATTCTTAAACCCGAGCCATAGCCTAATAGAAAACAAGTCTTGGCAATTTTATCTTTTGGTGGAATTACAAAAATTAATTTCTTAAATTCTTCGGGCGTTAATCCTTTCACTAATTTTTTACTATCTGCAAATTGTTTCATTTTAATAATGTTGTTTGTGGTTCTTTGAAAGCCATTTTGAAAATGTGTAATGCTTCCTCTGGCTCGACACAATTTCTTATCGTTTTCATTTTATCAATACCCTTGAAATTGGTTAAATCAAAACCTTTCAATTTATATAAATCTTGTAAGTTTTCATCTGCTCCCATCCCTCTACCTTTAGGATTATGAATATTATTTAAGGGAAAGTTACACCAATAATAGTGTTTGCCAACTTGCATTGGTTTAATTAATGGATTGTAAAAACTAATGACATTCTCTACAACCCACTTACCTTTAAAATAATGTTTTAGAAAAATGATCTCTTGCCATAAAACCATATCCGGAAATATTGGTTTATTTTGAACTTGATTTGCAAATCTAACTTTACTATGACTTGGACATGGAGGACTACTCCAAATAAAATCATACTCTTGGAAATTGTTTAATAAGAATTGGTGGGCATCTTCAACGATCACAACATCATCTGGGAAAAAGTCTTGGTAAATTTTTGCGATTTGTGGATTGCTTTCAACAGCGGTTACTTCTATATCTCCACTCCAAAGTTTTCTATTCCCTCCAATCCCTGCGTAAAGGTTTAATATTTTAATCTTTTGCGACATTTTCTTACTATTATTAACACTTAATACTATATAAATGTGTCGTTCTTTCTATCTTCTACGACACATTTTAATTCTTTTATTTTATATATTCTAATATAAAAAAAATCGAAAGTCCGATTGTTCCTATATATTCTCTACTAATTTCAAAATATTCTTTTGGAATAAATATTGAAGATATTAATAATACTCCAAATAATATAAAAATTACTTGAAAAGGATTGAAACCATAAATTATTGGATTAATAATATTTAATTTTAATTCAACCATTTAATCATAAGGAATATGATTTAATTCTTTTGAATCATCTTCAATTATATCTAATTCAATATCTTCATCCCAGACTATTATAATTTCATTTGGAATTATATTATTCACTTTCATAAATTCTTTTGCACTTTCAACACTATCTACTACTTCACTAAATCTCATTTTTTAATTTTTTGAATTCTTTAAATTTTCCATAATAACCACATCTACTTTTATACCAACAAGGATCGCATAATTTAGATTTACTACCTCTAGGTCTTTTAAATATCTTTTCACATAATTTACACATCATTTTCTTTCATTAAAATTATATCTTTTTCCAGTTAATTTTTCATACTTTTGAGCATATTTTTTTAATTTTGTTGAATATTTTTCTTTATCTTCCATTGGAGAATATTTTAATTTTTCATAATGAAATTCAAGTTTTTCTTCTAATTTTTCAATTCTTGTTTTCATATTAACCTCTTAACATTGATGTGATATAAACTGATGTTGAATTAAAATTATAATTTTTTCTTTCTTCAAAGTTTTGACAGAAACAATTTAAACCAAATTTTTCTGCACAATAAGTTAATGGATGGTCTGAAAGTTCATCAACATGAAGATAAGTGTAAAAAAATAATGTAATAATACAAATCCAAACTCCTATCATAATAAATAATCCATATTTGAATCTTAATCTTTCAAAAGGTGAAAATTTTAAATATTCCTCATAAGTTGGAACATTTGTTTTTTTAATATATTCTTCTTCCATTGTTATTAGTGTAGTAGTTTAGATAAAAGAGATGTGAGAGTAATAAGATCTAAACTACTACTATGAATAATGGAGGGAATAAAATTAACAGTATGGCTGCTAATAAAAAAGGTATCATTCCCTCCATTATGGTATCTTTTTTGCAAAAGAGCATTATTCATTTTTAAGTTCTCTCCGTCGGATAATTCCATTTAATACTGCTATTTCTCGTTTTATAATACTATAAACAAATGGATATTGTTTAGAGAGTTCTAACTCTTGCTTTTTTTCTCTTAGTTTTATTTTTAATTCTTCTTCCATGAGTATGAATCATGGATAGGAAAAAGGTGATGAAACCTATCCATGAATATAATTTATTAATTTAGTGCCTTAACACTATATTTTGTTGCTAATCCTGAACCAGCTTTAGTTACATTAACTTTTGTAACTGTTGGTTTCAATTCTAAAATTGTTTTAATTTCTTCTAAAACAGAATTAGGAACACGATATTCTTTTCCATTTAATACAAAAAACTTGTAAGTGTATGCCTTTCCTTCACTATCTACTTTATTTGCTTCAGTTAATTCTAAGTTTATTGGTACTTCGTCTAAGTCTGCTATATTCAATGTTAGCTGTGGCTCATATGCCTTTGCTGAATCTTCTATTGTTACCATCTTGTTTATACCTCCCTTGTGAATTTTATCATAAACATTTTCTAACCAATCTGTAAATTTATTCATTTTTTCCCTCCGTCTTGAAATGTGGTATTAGTATTGGAAGGGTAAAAAAGAGTGTATGAGTAAATAGGTGTGAAACTATTTTCAGAACAACTTGTCAAACACCTTCCAATACATTTATTCTTTCGGACCAACCACAAGCCCTGCATTTTTGTTTAACTATTAAACATTTTCTACCTCACTCATTTTAAATTCTTTAAATGAACCATCATCTAATCCTATGACTGTTATCTTAGGTTCTTGGAAATCTAAAGCTGTTCCCATGACTAATATAAATCCATGTTCTGTTAATTGATATGTTTTATTCATTTTTCTTCTTTTAACCTCTCAAAATCCTCTTTAAAGGCGTTAGAAACGCTTTTAGACGTTCGTGGCTGTTCTTTTTCTTTTTTTATTGCCTTTCGTGTGTTTTTTGTATATTCGATCAGATAAGCCACGTGTGCGGTTGCTTCTACCTCACTCATTCCTTCTTTCATTTTCTGATATTTGATTCTTTTCAATTCTTCCATTGTAAATAATTTATGTTCCATTGTTTTTATATTATTTTACTAGACAGACTAGACAGACTAGACGGCATATCCTACTAATAACCCCTATGGTGAAATGAGTGGGAACTGCTGTCTAGTTCGTCTAGTGCGTCTAGTCTTTCCATTTTACATCTTCCCAAACCCTTGCTTGTCCTCCTTTTCCATCATAAAGCCAATCAAAATACTTTTTACCACCTACAATTCCATGAGTTTTCATTTTCATACTTAAACTATTAGGTGCTAATACTCTATGCCTATTTTCAATACACCAAGCATCAAATTGTTTTTTAAAGTCATTTTTAGTAATATGTTCACCAATTTGCTCAATTAGATAGTCTGAAATGAATTTCTTTAAGAAATCACTCTTTTCTTCGAATTTCTTCATTCTTGCCTCAATATCTCCTTCATTATGAAATTTCTTCTCATCTAACAATTCTCTAAGTATTAACATACTCCTTACAGCTAGACATTGGTATTCTTCATCAGGTATAGTTGCAAGAATATCTTTTACTTCATTAAATTGGTTAGGAAAGTCGATAATAAGCCACCTCCTATAAAACCCAACAGTCTTATCACTTGTAGTTGGTAAAGAGTTAGTTGCTATAAGTATTTTAGCATAATTTAAATCATCAAAAGGATTTTTATTCTTATATTCAAAACCTATAACATCTTGTCCTGTTAATTTCTTTAGAGTAGAAGTTTGGTTTAATTCATTGAAATTAGTTTCTCCCATTACACACGCCAATTTCTTATGAAGTTTAGTTATTTCAAATCTAGAGTTCATTAAAGTATCTAATTCTGTTGAAGTAACATTATTTTCACCTATAAATCGTCTTAATAGTTCTAAAAATTTACTCTTACCATTCAAACCTGAACCTATGAAACAAAATAGTCTATGTATTGGATAGTCAGGTATTAAACAATATGCTATGATTTGTTTTAGTGTTTTAGTATGTTCTTCTCCAACCCACTCAATAAATAACTTATCCATTACTGGAGTTTCAACAAATCGGTCTGGGTGCATTTCCCATGGAATAGGATTTGTTATGAAATATTCTTTAGTTGCTTCAAATTCTTCACCAGTTGCAACATCTACAATTTTATTTTTAAATTGTACCCAAGTTTTTTTAGCAGGTTTAGGTTTTCTAAATCTTGCTTCTTGTCTTAAAGCTTCAAGTATTTCTGATTTTTCTTTAGAATTGACAGTATTATAATTACTACTTTTTCTTACAATATTTAGAATATCTGTTTCATCTTGTATTTTCCATTTAAATTCTTTAGAATTCCAAGACCACCATATTTTTGAATTATCATAATAGAAAGGATTTAAATCTAATATCTGTTCTGCTAAATCTTCTTTAGAAAAATATGAACTTATTAAATCTTCCATCTCTTTTTCTTTATCAATATCACTTTTCCACCTCAACACTCCTTCATCTAATAAATCTTGTTTTATTTGGTGTTCGGCAATCCTCTTAGCTTCCTTAGGATTTTTATATCCTGGGTTTACATTTGCTTTATGTTTCTCCCACTCCTTTTTCAAATTAACCATTATACTTTTATATTAACAAAGTCTCCTCTATACATTTGACATGTATCCTTGTCATTCAACCTCTCCTTCAATTTCCATTGTTCACCAACATTCTTTCCTTTTGGATGGGGTTTACAAGATGGACAATGTTCTAAATCTAATAGAAATCTTTTATTTCCTTTATGTTTTGGATTTTGACATGTATTAATAATTAAATCTTCTTGAGAAAGTAATCGACAAGGTTGTAATTCACATCTAATATAAACATCATCTTTTATTTCTTTTCCATCTTTTATAAATTTCCTTCTATCAATTTTTAATTTACCTAAACATATCAAAAGACTAAAAGCATCTCTATATTCTTGCCCATAATTTCCTGCTTCTCTAACTTCTGAAATTCGTAATTCCGTTCCAATTTCTTTTTCAGTAATTTCATCTAATCTTTTAATGAAAGCATCTCTATCATTTTCATTTTTAATATTAAATCCTTCAACTTTTGCTAATAATCCTTTAATTCTATTTTTAGCATAACTAACTAACACTCCTCTTTCTGAACAAACTTTTCTTTCTTGTCCTGATTTTTCATCTTCCATATAAGCGATAATTCTTTTTACTTTAGGTAATAGATTTGGAATATTTCCTTGAGTTATTTCAGGTTTTAAAATTTTAAGTATTTCTTTTTCCCAATCATATTTCTGACATTTATGATAACAAATATTACAATTTGGACAATTAAAGTAACCACATAATTTACATTCTTTTAATTTCTTTTTTGTTTTCCTATCTTCAATTTTAAATTCTTTAGTACAATTATTACAATGATAGAATAAAATTTGCCCACACTTATCACATTTAGTTCTTTCTTCACCTAAACTTATTTGAGTATTGCAATTCCAACAAGTTCCCATTATCTCTTTTTACCATCCCTCATAGAAAAATTACGAGAAAGTATTATTTAAATGTTTCTACAATCCTTTGTGAACTTTTCGTCCCTTTCGAATTAATTTCTTTACAGTATCGTCGTGAACTTTAGTAAAGTTAGTTCCTTTCTTAACCATAGGTTTAGGATATTTAACTTCTACAAGAGCAAGATTATTATGGTAATAAAGTAATCTTCCTAAATTTTGCCTAGCTTCCTTTCTAGTTTTATGCCTAGATAATATTTTACTTCCCTTCCTTATTTGATATTCCATTTATTTAACCTCCTTTATTAAATCTTTTTAACATTTTTTTAATTCTTTCTGCCCTCGCTACATTATCTTTTTCATATTCTTTTGTTAATTTCCTAACTCGTTTAGTACCACTATATGTTCTTACAAATTCTTCTGACCACTTACTCATTTTCTTTTTTTCCTCCCTTCCAATTTTCTTATCTTACAATTAATACAAATCCATTTTAAATGTTTGTAAGGTGTTACATTACTGTGCCATTTATTACATACTGCACATTTTGTTCCGAATATCATTTTCTTTTTTTGTAAGGGAATTCTCTATTCCTTTTATGTTTTCCTTTCTTTTTATTTCTTTCCATTGTGAATATGAACCCTCGTAAAATGAATGAGGGTAAACCTTAAATTATACTGCTCGTCCTCCGAATGATCTAGTAACTATTCCTAAAACAATAGCTGCTGCTAAAACAACTACTATTACACTAATCCACGCCGCCATTCCACCTACACCTGTTGAAGTTGTTGTTAGAGAACTACAATAGTTGCTCCCTGTTGTTGCTCCTGTGTAAGTATAGTTTACAGTCCATACATTATTTGAACCTTGATTACTTGAAACGTTGGCTATTGTTCCAAATGCTCCTGACGTTGTATATTGTGCTGCCGGAATTAACGTTCCGTTAAATCCTGCTGCTTCTGTAACTACAAACGTTTGAAACCCACAATCTGTTGCCGTAGCAACCGCTGTAGGAATATCTGTTACAGTTACGTTTTCACTTAATACAGTAAATTCGTGTGTAGAAATAGCATCTCCAGTTTCATTTAATATAAAAATCCCAATTCCAAGTGCTATACCTACGATTATAATTGCAATTACTGTAGGGTATAAATCACCTAGTCCTAGTCCTTTTTTATTAGTTAAAGATAGCATTGAGAAATAACTAAACTCCTCGTCTACCACCACCGAAAGAACTTACAACTACTCCTAAAACTATTGCTGCTGCAATAACTACTACAATTACTCCAATCCATGAAGCTAGACCTCCTAGACCAGTTATAGTTGTGTTAATTTCAGTTGAACCACCAGTTATGTTTGCTTCAACTTGTGCTAAAACATACAAACCAATTCCTAGAACAATACCGATTAAAACGATCGCAAGTACAGCAGGATATAGATCTCCTAGAGTTAATCCTTTCTTACTTTTATGAAGTTGTTGCATTCTTTGTGAAATGCTTTTCATTTGTTTAATTTGAACCTCCTTTCTACTTCTATAATCATTCTAAATTATTACTTCAAGTTCTATATAAACGTATGTTACAAAATGTTACACTTTGTTTAAGGATAATCTTTTAATCCACCAGCGTTTTCTAATATTCTGGCTAATATTTTAGAAGCATGAACATAACTACAATCTTCTTTATCTTCTATTTTTAAAATATATTTATGTAAATCAATATTAATTCTTCTTAAAATAGACTTATCTTTAGGTTTAGAAATCATCATCGTCTGTTATGTTTCCATACCCTTTCTTAGCTTTCATTAATGCTAATGCTCTCCTTGTTTGTTGTATGAATATGTAATACATTATTATTACAAGAACAAGTCCAACAATCCACATCATTCCTGACATTAAAGTTGATAAGTTACTTTGAACTCCTGCATTTTGTAATAATATAACTCCTGCACCAACAGTTAAAGCCATTGTTAAATAACCAATTAGATTAAAGAATAATTGTATTCCTGGATTTATTGTTGCCTTTGAAAATATTAAGAAAAAGATTGTTACACCAAACATTAATACTAAAACTATAGCTGACGAGAATGAAGAAGGATCATCGAATGCACTTCCAGTTGGGGTTATTATATATGTATCAGATCCATAACCTAATAAATTATTATCTATACATATTACATTTCTACTAAACTCACCACTATTAGAAGTTAAAGTAAGATTAAGTGTATAATTATGATAAGCTCCTTGATTCTGCATTAACTGATTATTAATTAATACTGTATCTGCTGAATCCATAATTGTTATATTACAAGTAGCACTTCCACTACAATAAGTATTATTATTTAGACAAGGAACTTTTAAATCCACAACAGTATCTTGTTGATATACTTCACTTTCAGCATTAACACTTGGCAATAGTCCAGTTAGTATTGCAAACATGAAAACTACCGCCAAGATCATAAATATTTTATTTTTCATTTCCATATTATATACATTCATCATTATTAACCTTTCCTTTTTTGTTAAATGTTTAGTTTTCCTCGAATCTCTACATCTTAAACAAAACTTAGACCTTCTTCTAGTACTATTAGGAATTATATCCCTTCTTTCAAATACTTCTCCGCAATCATCACATGGATATAACATTATTTCTTTCCTCCTATAAGTGTTCTTTCTTTATACCAAACACTATCTGTGTTGTTTCCTAAATTTAAATCTTGACTTATATCGATTACTATTAATGTTAAGTCAAATGCTTCTGTATTGTTAAAAGGAGTATTGGTACATCTTTGAGTTAGATTTCCCTTATTGATTGCGTATTCATAACATATTTCACATTTTGTCTCAGTTGCAAATCCTTGTTTAATTGAGACTTCACATAATTTGTCAGTTAAATAGGTAAATGTAGTAAGACTACTATTTGTCTCTAATATCCTATTTATTAGATTTGAATTTTGAAAGTCAATTGCTTCGTCTCTATTGTCAAATACTTTTACATTATTATTTGTATGTCTTCCTATTTCATCATTTAAAATTATAACTCCTGCTGAAATTGCACTTGTTAATAAAACTAAAGATAAAATCATTATCATTTTCTTCTTCATTGTTTTTTCTCCCATGGTTTTGTATGTAGTACTAAAGGAAATAGTAAGGAAGTAATAATTACTCCAGTAAATAACCTTACTATTTTCTCTGGATTACTTAAATGTTTTTGGTCTTCCATTGCCCATTTTAAACTTAAAAAATCTCTTCCCATTATCCTAAAGCTATGAACATTAATATGTCACATTCTCCTTTTTCATTTGCATTATCTTTATTACAGAAATCATAAGACTTTCCTAAAACTCTTTGAAAAGAAAATATTGGATCATCAACACCTTTCATTCCTCTTCCAGGTGTTGAACTACTTACTATTGCATCTGTTGGACGAATTGCACCGCCCTCTAAAGTAACCTTTGTCCAAACAAGACCTGCTATACCTATTGGATAAGCTAACCTTCCATTATTCCCCATGTTTATTATACTTGTATTAGAAACAACTCCTGCTACAGCTTTAGAATATTTCCCATCACACCTTTTAATAACTTGACCATACCTTTCGTCAATACAAACAACTTCTCCTTCCTGTAAATCTTTTACATAACTATCTATGTTACATTCTGATTCTGGTTTACCAGTTCTTTCTGCTTCCCCTAAACATAATGTTAACCTTCTACTTTCTATTGTCTGTAAATTCTCTGCAATATCGGAATTAACTATCGAAGTATATCCTCCTGTTAAATAAAATGTTCCGTCAACTTCTAAATCGTCTGCAACGAAAACATCGTCTACTGAATTTAAACCATCATCTGAACCTGCCCCACCAAAAGAATTATAAGCATATGTTGAAGTACCTCCTGCAGTAACAGTATTTGCTACAATTAAATAAGAATTAGTATAAATCGGTAAAGTTGAGTGTATACCCCATCCTCCAGGACTTGAAGCACTTCCTACCCTAATACCATTAACATTTGCTAATTCATCATTTGAAAAATCAAGTATTCCACTAGGGGCTTCTATATCATCAACATTAAGTTCTGTATCTACAGTAATATCCCCATCAGTATGAAAGTCTCCTGTTAATGCGTTAATAGAAGCTGATACAGCTGTGTTGCTAGAACCAAAGGTAAACCCCCTACCAGCTGTTGCCCCTATATTATGATGTATTGAATAGCCTGTTACTGTTCCGTCATTATTTTGGTCATCTCCCATTGAAATCATATAGTTAGAATTACCATTCCAAAACTTAATACCGTAATTATCTCCTGATTCTATCTCTAAGTTTCTAAATTGTGGACTGTCTGTTGTTTGTACGTTCTGATCCATATCGTATAACTCATTAGCTCCTTGACCTGTATTTAATGTTGTTAATACTCCTGCGTCATTTGTTTCTAAAAACTCTGTTACATCACTTAACCGAGTATATAAATTTGCTTCTGTGAAAGCATCAATATTGCTGTAAATGTGATTATGTGAATCATCATCTACTGAAGGACTAGCCCAAGTACCTCCTAAATCTCCAGCAGGTGCTGTTCCTCCATCAAAATCAATAGTTGTTCCATCTAAAGTTAATGCATCTCCAGCAGTATAAGTTGTATCTGAATCTCTATGATCAAAACTTGTATTAAAAGTTGCATCCCATAATGGGTCTCCTACTGTATCAGCATCTGCTGCACATTTAACAGTTCCATTACTTTCTATTCCTATTACTAAGAAACCTGAACCGCAATCTCCACTTATTAACTCTCCAATTCTTACTGTTTCATTAGCTATTGTAGTATCAACTGTGTGGCTTAAATCACTAATATTTGCTTCATTAATTGTATCACTTAATCTTCTATAAGTTACATTTCCTACTTGAGAAAATGAATTATTTGTTATTAGACTTAAACTTGTATTACTTATTATAGCTCCATCTCCGCTACCTCCACCTAAACTTTGAACATCAATAGAACCATTAATATATAGAGTACCAGAAGTATTAAAATCTCCTTGAGAAACTATTGTATCGGCAAATGTTATTCTATCTGAAGTTGTAGTGTCAATGAAGGGACTATAATCAAAGAATCCAAATAGAAGATCTGAAGTGCCTGAAGAAGATTCTATTTTTAGGTATTCATTAAAAGGATTAGTAAGTCTTACTCCTATTAATCCTGTTGAATTTAGTTCTATAAAATCTAATACTTCTAAATTACCTGCTTTCAATGGACTTAATCCAATCTGAGTTCCATGTAGAAAGAAGTCCCCAAATACATATAGATCATTTGTCACATTTACAACTCCATTATCCGTTACTCCAAATAATAAATCCTCTGCAATATTTTCTGTTTGATTTAATACTCCAAATAGTACTTCAGATATTACACTTGTATCTATTGAAAATGTAAAATTCTGACTTGCAAAAGCTGTTTGATTTATACTATCTATACATTGTACATTCCATGTAACATTTGACCCATCTGGAAAGTTCCTAGTGGGAAAAGTATTGGTAATTACTTTACTAATACTTGATGAATTAGATACATTAAACTGAAATGTACTAATGTCTGTTCCTAAAAATAAACTACAATTTTGTAAGGCATCTGAATCTGTTACTAAATATTCAAAATCTATTGCTGTTGTTGTTTGATTAATTGTATCTCCTGGACTAGATAAAGTTACTATTGGAGGTTCATTTACTTCTGGTGGAGTACATGTTGAACAATCTACACTTAAAGTATTTGGGAAAGCACATGTCTCTAAGTCATATGCTGCTCCACAAGTTGCATCACAAGCATTTCTTTTTATTGTATCATCTGCTCCTGCAACTAAATCTCCACATACTCCCTCTGTACTATTGAAAAAATAACTACCACAATCTACTGTCGGTGTTGCTGGATCTACACATCCTAAACTTGTACTACATGTTTGGGCATTTAAGAACCCACAATAATCATGTCCTAGTGATGCTTTTCCAGTGTCTCCTGTATTTGGATCTCCTAAATCTGCACAATCAATTAAACTACCCCAAGAACTTTCCCCTCCAGTACATTGATTATAATCATTATCAGGGGCTACACAATTTATTCCTCCTTCAGCAAATTCTACACCATCATCTATACAACCAGTTGCATCTGCTGTGCAAAACTCATCTGTTGCTCCTATATCATCATTAAAGCAATATCCTCCTATACAAGCGTCATTATCGTCTAGTCCACTAAATTCAACACTGTTACAAGATAAAGTATCAGCTATTTGGATATCACAAGTGCTTGTAGAACTACAGAAACTTGTAGCATTACAACTAGCGTGACTTGTACAACTTGTGAAACAAGAGTTAGTTGCTGGATTACATACAAATCCATCTGAACATTGTGAATCCATACAAGTAGTTGAAACAGTATAACTTATGTTAGCAGTTGCAAAACTTATTTGACTTGCATTATCTGCAAATAAAACATTCCAAATGAATCCTCCATCAGGATGTTTTGAAATGTTGAAAGAAACATTTGATTGAACTCCTGTTATACCGATTGTTTGATTTGCTTGCCAAGTTCCAGATTCATTATTATATAATGTAGCGTTTACTAAATTAAAGTCATCTGTTGCACTTGTATTAAGAGTAAAGTTTTCTATTGAAAAAGCTGTTAGATCTGGTGTTTCTAAAGTTACTGTTGGAGGATTGTCTACAGGTCCTCCAGCTCCTGCAGCATCTGTTGAGAAAGTTAAATCTTCTAACTCAACAACTTCTGTACCTGTTGTTCTAGTAAACTCTGCTGAAAACTGAACATATCTCCCATCATCTACAGAAATATCACTAGGACTTGAAGAATATGAACTACTATAAGCACTCCAATTATATATAAAAGAATTATTTAAATCTATTATTTCTTGAGCAGATAATGTTCTATTTAGGAAATATAATTCTGCTATTGCTGCATCTATAAAGTTTGCATTATTAGGACGGCTAGCTACATAAGTATCCCCATCAGCTGTTGTAAAAGTGCCACTCCAACCAGTATTAGTATCTCTACCTTCTTCAACACCATCTACATATATTATTAATTCATTAGCTGAATCTATTACACAAGTAACAAAATACCATCTACCCACA
>TARA_R100000049_G_C1956900_1_pt1 | contig 15329 bp, 16 predicted proteins | sample TARA_R100000049 | Tara Oceans TARA_R100000049 (sample SAMEA2619992) | marine metagenome | biome: marine biome (ENVO:00000447); feature: mesopelagic zone (ENVO:00000213) & marine oxygen minimum zone (ENVO:01000065); material: "saline water (ENVO:00002010), including plankton... | reverse complement strand
TCACCGGTGATATTGTGTGTAATAACAGCGTTACAAGACTGACCGCTTAGTCACCGGTATACATATCGGGCGCAATGCGTTTGACCGCCGCACCGTCACTTCGCCACCCGTGGCAGCTATTCACCAATGGAGATCGGCGCTTTTTCGGCGGGTTTGGCACCGTGCCATCCTTTTCCGCCTGCTTTCGGCGTTCTTCGGCCTCGCGGGCGCGGATCGGAAAGATTGTCTGAAACGCAGTCGTTGCCACCGGTCCCATCAGTTCGGTCAGATGCGTGCATCCGTGAATGCCTCCAACCCGTTCGCGAATCTGCTGTTTCAACCCCGGCCCGATCCGAAGTCCGACCAGTGCTGCGTAGTTCGGGGCAATTTCATCACAGGCATTGAACGGGGCATGATCAGTGACGGCTTCAACCGCACTTATCACCATGTCATCCCCCACAGTAATGCGCAGCCACATTTCATGGATCGGTACACCGGCGGGAATTTCGCCGCGGTCGTTATTTTCAAACCCGTATGTCTTGGTATCGGTGATATGGCCTTCGATATCCCAAAGACCGTCCTTGCGACGATATCCGGTGCAGGTAACGTTGCGGGTATGGATATGGTCACGTTCCGAAGGGTTGGATAAAGGCATGGCGTATATCTCCTTTACGTAAACGTAAAGACAGTAACTGGCACGTTGTCAACCTTCAAAAACGCAGAACGGCTGATGCGAAACCTCCGCATCAGCCGTCCAAAGCATATTTCATGGACTAAACCTGATTTACGCGACGCCGTAATCGGACCCGAAAATAAACTTTTCGCGTTCGCGCAAATCTTCTTCAAGCTGTGCCTTCACGACATTGAACAGATCGCGGATCGACACCATGCCGACGACATTTTCCCCATCAAGCACCGGAAGATGTCGGTAGCGGCGCGCACTCATCAATTCAAGGGCATTCATCGCCGTATCGCCGGGTGCAAGTGTATCGGGATTGGTCGTCATAACCTGTTTAAGGGGGGTAGAAGCCGCATCAAGACCCTTTGCGACAACCCGGTTTACAAGGTCACGCTCTGTAAAGATGCCGGCAAGCCTGGCATTGTTATCGACAATGATCACAGCACCGATCTTGCGTTCGGTCATCATATTAACGGCGTCCATGACCGAGTCTGCTGGGTTCAAGGTTGCGATCGACTGCTCTTTGACCACACCAGGTACGATTTTCGTATCCATGTTTTTCCCTCTGCGGGTTGCTGTTGCCACGTGCCCTGCCCCGATCAGATTGCTGAAAACAACGCATCAAATGCGTCCGGGGCCCTTATTTGCAATTGGCCCTGCAATCACATCGATCAAGACCTTTGCCGATCATTTTAACCGATAAGTAGATTTAAAAGAACATATTTACACCCAGCAAACAAAACGGGCCGCCCGGTTTCCCGTGCAGCCCGTTTGTTTTGGTGCAATCAATGCTAGTTCGTATCGTCGGTTGCGACTTCGCGCACTTCACGTAATTTGATGCGGGTTATCTGATTTCGAATGCGACGCAGGACTTCGAATTCCAGTCCATGGAATCGGAACTGCTGTCCGACATCGGGAATACGGCGGGTTTCATAAAGCAACAACCCGGCAACGGTTGCGGCCTCTTCGTCGGGCAAACGCCAGCCAAAACGACGATTAAGGTCACGAATGGTCACATCACCGCGCACAATGACCGATCCATCGGTTTGCGGCTGAACACCAACAACCTCGACGTCGGTTTCATCGGCGATATCGCCAACAATTTCTTCAAGGATATCTTCAAGCGACACGACGCCTTCGAACGCCCCATATTCATCGACGACAATCGCGAAATGCTCGTGACGTTCCTTGAACGCCTTAAGCTGATCGGCAAGCGTGGTGCTATCGGGGATGAACCAGGGTTCGGAACTCAGCATGCGAACATCTTCTGCCGTTTCAGGCTTTGCCCCGCGGACGATCGCTTTCAGCGCCTCACGCGCATGCAAAACGCCAACGATGTTATCCGGATCCTTGTCATAGATCGGAATACGCGTATGCGGGCTTGCCAATACCGTATCAAGGATTTCTTCCATCGGGCGCGTGATATCAATCATCTGCACCTTGCGACGGTGCACCATGATTTCCCAGACCCCGACATCCTCAAGGTCAAGAACCCCATGCAACATCGTGCGTTCGGCATGATGATCACCAACAACGACGTCATCCGCATGCAATTCAATGGCACCGCGCAATTCACGCTCGCGGTCGGTTCCCGGGCCGTCGCCGCTGCCAAAAAGATGCAGGGTGGCACGTACCAGCACCTGAATGGTCTGGGTAACCGGCGCAAAAACAACAACCAGAATACTCATCGGCCGGGCAACGCGCAGCGCCATGCTGTCTGCATGCTGAAGCGCATAGGTCTTTGGCAGAATTTCAGAAAATATAAGCACAAGTGCCGTCATGGCCGCGGTCGCATAAACGACACCGCGTTCACCAAAAAGCTCGATCATGACAGACGTTGCCAAGGCAGATGCCAGAATGTTGACAAGGTTGTTACCCAGCAGAATGGCACCGATCAACCGCTCCTGATACTGGCGCAACCGGTTGACGATCCCTGCCCGCTGATCTCCATCCTGTTCCTTGTGATGCATGACTGGCTTTGATGCTGCTGTCAGCGCAGTCTCCGAGCCAGAAAAGAACGCCGAAAGCATCAGCAGGATAAAAATCACGACAATCGTGATTGTCATTCAGGTTCGTCTCCAATGAGTGTACGCAACAGATATTTACTTTGTGCTGTTGCGGCGTATCAGGTCAATCTCTGATCGGGCAAGTCATCAAGTTCACAGTCGCTATTACCCCGAACTTCTGTCTTAGCCGTGGCAGGAACGGGTAATGGCAGCACGCATTTTCTGAATGTCCATCGCCTTGGATGTAAAAGCCTTGCCGATACCACGCGTCATGACAAACGTGATTTCACCGTCACGAACTTTTTTATCGCGCGACATATGGCCGATCAAACGATCAATATCCCAATGCATGCCCGGAACTTCGGACGCACATACCGGCAAACCAACCGATTTCAGATGACTTGCAATCCGTTCTTTTTCGCCAGCCGGGGCCATGCCCATTGCCGCGCAAACGTCATGGGCGATGACCATCCCCATCGCGACGGCTTCGCCATGCAGAAGCTTTGCGCCGTATCCGGTTTCCGCTTCCAGCGCATGCCCAAATGTGTGACCCAAATTCAATAGAGCACGTTTCCCGGACTCGCGTTCATCCTGAGACACGATCCGCGCCTTGGCCGCACAACTGCGCATCACGGCTTCTCGGCGCTCCGCACCATCGTTGCTCAAAACGGCTTCGGCGTTCTGTTCAAGCCAGTCAAAGAATTCCGGATCATCAATCAGGCCGTATTTAACAACCTCGGCGTACCCGGCAAGCATTTCGCGGCGCGGCAATGTATCAAGGACCGCCGTGTCTGCCAAAACAAGGCGCGGCTGATGGAATGCACCGACAAGGTTTTTGCCCGATTTCGAATTGATGCCTGTTTTGCCACCAACCGAACTGTCGACTTGTGAAAGCAGGGTTGTCGGAATTTGAACGAAATCAAGACCACGCAAAAGCGACGCTGCAACATAACCCGCAAGATCGCCAACCACCCCACCGCCAAGTGCCATGATCAGGGTCGAACGTTCGATCCCCATCGCCAGAATCTGTTCGATAACATCTTCAAATACGGCAAAGCTTTTGGATTTTTCACCGGCAGGGACGATCACTTCGCGATGCGCGATACCCGCCCCGTCAAGTGATGCCAGAACCACCGGAAGATGGCGTTCCGCCACCGTCGCGTCACTGATAACGACGACACCGGCCTTTCTGACGAACGGCGCGATATGGCTTGCGGTATCCGCTAAAAGATTGCTTCCGACCAGAATATCATAGCTGCGCGCACCAAGTTCGACGCGCAAAACGTCATGATTTGCCGCAAGAGGAGACGTCTGATTGCTCACCGGATTATATTCCCGTCTTTATCAAATGAACGGCCAAGCAGGGCAATAACCCCGTCGCGCGTTTCTTCCTTGGAGGATTCGTCACAGTCAAAAATGATATCTGCGCCGGCATAGACCGGATAGCGCGCCTCGATCAGATCGCCAAGAATCTGACGCGGATCGCCATTATTGAGCAGCGGACGATGCGTTCGCCCGCTGGTACGTTGCAGCAACAGATCAAGGTCGGCACGCAGCCAGACCGAGACCGATTTTTCCAGAATAAGTTCCCGGGTTTTTTCGCGAATAAACGCACCACCACCGGTCGCAAGCACAAGCGGCTCGCCATCCAGCAGACGCGCGATTACGCGTTCTTCACCTTCGCGAAATGCCTCTTCGCCGTATAGCTTGAAGATGTCGGCAATCGAACAGCCTGCGGCTTCCTCGATTTCACGATCAGCATCAACAAAATCCAGATCAAGTGCCTTGGCGACCATACGTCCGATGCAGCTTTTCCCGGCCCCCATCAGACCAATAAACACCAGCGGTCGGCCTTTCAGCCCTGTCCGGATATTTGCAATCACGTCATCGCGCAAACCCGACTCGGCAATATTGCTCTCCATGATCGGTTTGCAGTCCTGTCTTTAATCCGGTTATCACACAATTTACCCATTTCTTTAGGCCAGCTGCGGCCTGAACGCAAGCAAACCGCGCTGTTCACCGACAAATTCCTTCGCTAAACAAGGGATCTGAGCAATTCCGGTACGCAGCGAGATTTGTGCACCCGCCAAAAACTTTTGGCCATCGCGTTAACCCTCTGTGAGGACCCGGACCCTAAACTGCCTTTATATCGCCGAATTGGAATGTCAGGGAAAAGGTTCGGGGAACGGGGTTGGAGAAATCACAGGCTGAATTCATGGCTTTGTGCCAAAGCGGTTCGGCTCTGTCTTGCATCTTTTACCGGGCCCCGCATACTGATCTTTGCGCATATAGAACCAACGCACCGAAGTCTGGATAACCATGAAGATAATTTCGCGTCTCATTTTATTGCTGATCATTGCTGTCATCGCTGGTGGCGCAACATTTTTGGTCACTTGGGATATTCCATCGCCAACGACCCAGATGGAAGAAACCATCCCGAATTCGAGGTTCAACTGACATGCGCTTGCGTTCTCGCCTGCTGATGCAATCCTGTTTCGTCACAATGATGGCAGGGACAGGAATCACCTTGCCCGTGGCTTTTGCCAACGCGCAGGCACCGGTTCCGCTGTTTTTGAAACAGGAAGCAGAACAGAACGCAAATTCGCAACCGGATGCGACCGCCCCTGCAACAGGCGGCAATTCGGGCCCAAACAGCAATTTTGGTCAGGGTACCGGTACACTACCAGATACATTCCCAAGCGACCCCGACGCGGTCCAGACGGTTACGTTGCAAGCTGTTGATGCTGAGGCCGTTGGCACACTGGGACGTGAACGTGGCGGATTTGGTGCCGATATGTGGAACGGCACAAGCCGGGAAACGGCGGCACGTCTTCTGACAGATCTTCCGGCAATGCCCGCAACGCATACGGGCCGCGACCTTGCACGTCGCCTGTTGTTAAGCATCGCGGCCGTTCCCGATGATCACAAGGAAATCAGCATGCTTGAAACGCGTGCTGCCAAGCTGATCAATATGGGTGAACTGGACGGTGCGATTGATCTGGTCCGCGCCACACCACAAGGGGCACGGGGCTCGCTGCTGGCACAGGCCGAAGTGAATGCTTTGATGATTGCTGGAAAACTTGATGATGCCTGTGCGGCAATCGATGGTTACAGCAACAACTTCGACGATATTTTCTGGCTCAAAGCCGCTGTCATGTGCGCGCTTCATGCCAATGACCGGACATCGGCATCGTTTTCGACAGATCTGGTCCGCGAAATGGAAGGCGAAACCGACAAAACCTTCTTTAGTCTGGTATCAGCCATCCGGAATGGATCGGCCCCGTCGCAAGACATTCTGAACTCGCTGAACACGTTGCGCCCGATCGATATTGCGCTTCTTGAAATCGCCAAGCAAAGCATTCCGACCAATCAGCTTGAAACCGGTAATGCCGCCGCCATTCTGGGCATGATCAATGCGCGTGCAACGTCGACCGATGTGCGCCTTGAAGCCGCCCGCAAAGCTGAAAAACTTGGCCTGATCGAAGCCGCGCAGTTGCGCAAGATTTATAGCGACGTCTCTTTTGACGCAGATGCGATAACCAATGCGCTTGACGATGCCCCCGAAGGGGTGCAGGCCCGCCAATATGCCAAACTGTATCAGGCGGCCGCCAAAAGTGACGTTGCAGCAGTCCGTGCGGAAATCCTCGCTGCCCTTTATGAATCTGCAACCATCAATGGCGATTTCGTTCAGGTATCACGCCTGACGTCCGATCTGCTGACCGATATCCCGGTGAATAGTGATTTTTCGTGGTTTGCGATTGATGCGCTAAAATCCTCGATTGCGGCAAACAATATGGAACGTGCGTCCGGTTGGCTGCAAACCGCCAAAAACAGTTCCAATCCGGGCAACGATATCGAATCCCGTCTGATCCTTCTTTATCCGGTTCTGGCACTTGCCGGACTTGAAGATACCGGAACACCAACCGCCACCGAAATGGCCGACGGGTCGAATGGCAGTGTCACGGTTAATCTGCCCGACGATGGGGCAACAACGCCTGTCCGTTATGGACTGGGCGGTGCTGTAACTCTTACGCCACCTGCCAAAACTTCTGCACCGATGAACGACGCACAGGCCAAACACCGCGCCCGTATGACCGAATGGCAGGAAATGGACGCCGCCCGCGGCGATCAGATTCAGGCAAAACGTGATTCAGAACTGATCTTTAGCCTGTTTGACGGCTTTGGCATTGAAGTCCCGATTGCACTTTGGGATGCGCTTTTGACCGCGCCCTATCTTGATGAACGCCAAACCGTAAGCACGGCAGTCAACCATCATCTGGAAACCGCAGCAATGAATATGCAGCGCGGCAAAACCGTCGCCCTTGCCATTCATGCGCAGCAGGTTGCAGGGGTTCCTAACGGTGATCCGAAGGATCTTTCGGACGCGGTTGCCGCACTCAACCATATCGGGCTTAACCGCGAGGCGCGCCGTCTTGCCGTCGAAATCCTGATGGCTCGAAGCCAATAACGGACAGATATCGTGGCACAGCCGCTTAATAGCAATCTTGTCGCGGCCTTTCTGGAAATGATGGCAGCAGAACGTGGGGCAAGCATTCATACGCTCGACGCGTATCGCCGTGATCTGGAAGATTATGTTGCAAGCCTGAAAACGCAAAAATCGGATCTGATCGGTGCGCAGGACATCCATGTCCGGAAATATATGGCATCGCTTGGCGATGCCGGTTTGGCGCCGCGAACCCAGGCCCGTCGGCTGTCCGCCGTCCGGCAGTTCCACAAATTCCTTTATGCCGATGGATATCGCAATGACGATCCATCTGCCCATATCGACAGCCCCAGGCAGGGCAATACATTGCCAAAATTCCTGACCATTGATGAAATTGATCGACTGATTGTCACCGCCACCAATCATGACGGCATCAAGGGCAAACGCCTTCTGGCGATGGTAGAACTGATGTATGCCACCGGCATGCGCGTCTCCGAACTGGTTGAACTGCCTTTTGCCGCTGCGGCGCGTGACCCGCAAATGCTGATCGTTCGGGGCAAGGGAAACAAGGAGCGGCTCGTTCCGCTGTCCGATCCTGCCTGTGATGCCTTAAGGGATTATCTTGAAGTCCGGGCATCGTTTATTCCGGTCACCAAGGCAAACCAGCCCGGCCAATCACCCTATCTGTTTCCGTCGCGCGGCAAATCGGGTCATCTGACGCGCCAGATGTTCCTCAATATGGTCAAGGACCTTGCCGCCGAAGCCGGAATTGCCCCGTCACGGGTTTCCCCGCACGTCTTGCGTCATTCCTTTGCCAGCCACCTTCTGGCAAACGGGGCCGATTTGCGCAGCCTGCAACAGATGCTAGGCCATTCGGATATTTCAACGACACAAATCTATACCCACGTCCTCGAATCGCGTTTACGCGGCCTTGTGCAGGAACACCATCCACTTGTTCAACTGCAACGTGGCTGACTTCTCCCGCCGGAATCACAAAATTTGTCTAGCTCTCTGTATAAGAAACCTCGACCAAATGCTGTGAAAAGTGTCGGTTTTCTGCGGATGTCATATATTCGTAACTGTACTGTCATCAGGTTGTTGCCGATCCTGCGTTAGGAGCTTTGCATGTACCGTGATGCTCCTGCCGCTCAGAGGATTCAGTAAATTTTTCAAGATCGGGGAATAGCCTTGGCATTTGATGCGGAGGATGAACTGACCGCGGACAGAGCTGCCGGCTCGGCACTCCGCCTTCGGAACTGGAAGCAGATCGTCGAAAAAGTCGACTTTGCCTTTCAACCGATCGTCAACCCGCATACCGGCCACATATTTGGCTACGAAGCGCTTTTGCGTCGCTGGGAAGACAGCGGCTTTGACTCGATCCAGTCCCTTTTCGATACGGCTTGGGAAACCGGCAATCTGCACGGCGTTGACATGATGCTGCGCGAAAAGGCGATTGCAAAGTTTGCCCGCCTGCCCGAAGCACGCCGATTGAAACTGTTTTACAATTTTGACAGTCGTGTTGTCCGTACCCCGGATTATCAGCCGGGCCGCACCGCCGAATTGCTGCGTAAGGCCGGTCTTGAACGCGACACCATCTTTCTTGAAATTTCAGAACGTCACGACATCAGCAACGCCCAATACCTTCAGGATATTCTGACGCGATATCGCAGTCAGGGTTTCAAGGTTGCGATCGACGACTATGGCAGCGGCTTTGCCCAGCTTCGCGCGCTTTACGAATGCGAACCAGACATCATCAAGATTGACCGGTTCTTTATCGACGGGATTGATCGCGACCGGCGCAAGGAACTGTTTGTATCCCAAATCACGGCTTTCGCGCATATGATTGCCGCACAGGTCGTGGCCGAAGGCGTTGAAACCCGCGAAGAGTTTTTGTGCTGTCGACGGATCGGATGCGATCTGGTGCAGGGATTTTTCATTGCACGGCCATCGGTCGACCTGCCGGAACGTACAGATATCGTCCCTGCCATTTCCGGGGTTGCGATAGAAAACCGGCGCGGGGTAGAACGCGACGGCGATGTTTTGCGGTCCTATTTGCTCGAGACGCCACCGATCGAAAACAACATCAATCCGGTGGAAATCCTGTCCTATTTCCAGAAAAATACCGACATCGCCATTGCACCGGTTATCAACAGGCAGGGCGAACCGCTTGGCGTGATCCGGGATTCGGATTTCAAGGCTTTCATATACACGCCATTTGGTCGCGAGCTTTTGCAAAACCCGGCCAACCGCACAAATATCAGCCGTTTTCTGCGCCGCTGCCCGATTGCCGATATCAATACCAGTCTGTCAGAACTGCTTGAAACCTTTGTCGCGGCAAACTCGCTTGATGGTGTGATCCTGACTGAAAAGGGGGTTTACCTTGGCGTGCTTGATCAAAGTGCCCTGCTGCGCGCGGTTAATGAACGCAATACGCTAAATGCACGCGATGAAAATCCGCTGACCCGTCTTCCGGGAAACAGTGCGATTTATCGCTATGCGGCCAACGCACTTGCCAAACCGCGCCGCCGTCGCTTTGCCGTTTACTTTGATTTCGACAATTTCAAACCCTTCAACGACCTTTACGGTTTCCGGCAAGGGGATCGCGCCATACTGCTTTTCAAGGATATATTGGGCAAAGCGCTAAGCCAGAATGACTGGTTTGTTGGTCACATCGGCGGCGATGATTTCTTTGCCTATGTCCAGTCAATTGACTTCGAGGATGCCGTAAGTGCGGTTCAACGTGCCCAATCCATGTTCGATGAACAGATCAAAAGCTTCTATGACGCCCAAACCCGCGATCAGGGTTACCTGATCGGCAAGGGGCGCAACGGTGAAAGCAGCGAATTTCCTTTGATGACGGTTAGTGCGGCATTGGTACGTATCCCGCCGGAACGCACAGACATTACGCTTGACCATATCTCGATCGAGGCCGCGAAACTCAAAACGATTGCCAAAAATAGCGTGACCCGCTTTGCCGCGGGCCATTATGACGCGCCGGACAATATCGCGCCGATGATACAGGAACCCGGATAACAGGCGATACGCGTTATCGTTGCAAATAACGCTTTTCTTTAAAATCACTGGCGCTAAAATCCGGAAAATGCAGCATACCTGTTTTGCTGCCCGTCATAACAAATGTAGCGAGCCGTCCTGCCATCATGGTCAGCGTTACCAGCACTTCTGAAATTCTGCCGCCGATTCCGGTCCGCCCGGCAAGTCCGGTATCGCCACGTGCATCCCAGACGCAGCAGGAACAGAAGCAATCCGTCGAGCAGGTCGCAAACTCGATCCAGCTTTCTGACGAAGAAATCGAACGCGTTCAGCGTGCTGCGGAAACGGCACGCAATGAACGCCGGTTTCAGGATGGTCAAACTGCCCTGACACTTGAAAATAATCAGACCGATGATGCCGCCAACAGCTACGGGGCCAACGGGAAGTCCAGTCACACCTTCGCCAGCGGTGCCAACAACCGTGGCAGCCTTGTTGATTTCTACGTCTAACCTGACAGCAGCGATAACCCGGCCTTAAAGCCCAAGGGTACGTTTCCACCCATCCCAGTTCCAGATCAGTTCGGCAATCCGGTCATAACCGGCCCGGTCCGGGTGATAGCCATCTCCACGACGAAGCGCGCGCTGCCAATCCTGATCGGCAAGCGTGGTTGCATGCAGATCAAGATAAGGCACGTCAAACCCCCGCGCCGTTTCGGCATATATCTGGTTAAGCCCTTCAAGGCGTTCGTTGATTTCCTTACTGGACTTGCCGCCGTCAATGACTGCCTGAGGTCCGATCCACAAGGTCGGTGCCAATTTGGATGCCTCGCCTATGATCTCTGCTGCATTTGCCGCCGATTTGGCGGGGGAAACCCGCATGGTGGTTTCCTCGCCACGGTCTTCGGCATGATTGGCATCATTCACACCAAAACTGAACATCAAAACCGTCGGGAATTCCGGCACCATGCGAAGTTCGGCCTCAAACTTCCAACGGGCTTTCAAGCCCTCGCTGGTTTCGGCACGAATGCCCAGATTATAGATCGTCGTTTCGCGCTTGGCCTCGTCCAGCAACCGGCGGCCTAGCCGTATTGGCCAACCGCCTTTATCCCCGTCGCGCACGCCATTGACCAGACTGTCCCCAAAACAGCAAATGCGATGACCTATAACGCCTTCGGCCATGATTACTCCTGCAACTTTGCGGCATTCTGCACCGCCAAATAATTCATCAGTTCCTCGCGACCGGGCGCAAAGGCATTTGCAATCCAGTATTCTTCCGCCATCTTCAATAACCAGCCCATTGTCGGCCCGGCGGTCACAAGACCCGCTGCGAGAAGATCCCGCCCCTGAATTGGCATTTTAACATCGACCCAGTCTGTTGCCGCCTGCAACAAAGCCTGCCAATCGCGGTTTTCGGCACTGCTGGCCCGTGGCGGGATCGCCGCACGCGCCGCCCAGGCAATCAAAACCGCATCGCGAAAGGCATCCGGCCCGATGCGATAAAGATCACGCCGGATCGTATCCTCGGACAAATCGGCACTGATAAGATTGGCATTGGAAATCATTGCCGCGAAACGGTCGGCTTCGTCGTTGGACAATCGCAATGCCCTGCCAAATTCGGTTGCCGCCTGCAAATCGTCATCAGCATTTTCCGGCGCACGGTACAAGGCCGCCAGACGGCGCAACGGATCGGGCTTGATTGCAGAATCGGCAAGAGCCGTACTATCAAGCCATTCCATCATGCGAAGTCTCGGTGTATCTGCCAAATCCGGCAAGATAACCGGCAACACATTAAAGCCGATCATCTCCTTAATCGTGGCTGCCGGGCTGCGTGAACGCAGCAACTTAAACATCTCATCGCGAATACGTTCGGGTGAAATATCCCGAAGCCCTTGCGCCCCCTTGCGGCATGCTTCCGCACCAATCGGGTCAAGTGGTGGTCGACCAAACCATGCCTGAAACCGGAAAAATCGCAGAATACGAAGGTAGTCTTCTTCAATCCGGTCTTCGGCAATACCGATGAAACGTACCCGGCCTTCGCGCAAATCCGTTTCACCGTCAAACGGATCATAGATCGTCCCGTCCAGATCGCAATAAAGCGCATTGAATGTAAAATCACGACGTCTGGCATCGCCAAGCCAGCTATCAGTAAAGGCGACTTCTGCATGACGGCCATCGGTCGTGACATCAATGCGCAGCGTCGTGATTTCATAGGCCGATGCATCGGTTATCGCCGTCACCGTGCCGTGTTTAAGCCCGGTGGGGATAACTTTGAGCCCCGCCTTTTCAAGGGCAATAACCGTTTCTTCCGGTTTCAGGTCGCACGCGATATCCACATCGATCAGATCACGTTTCAAAAGCGCATCGCGTACGATCCCGCCAACAAAGCGGGCCGTGCCACCATGTGCTGCAATCGCATCAAATACACGTGCTGTATCGGGATGCGTCATCACCCCGTAGGGCTGCAGATGCCCGGTTGCTGTCAGTTCGGTCATCGGTAAATCTTTGCTGGCCTGAAACCTTGCAGGCGGATGTCTTTTTTCCGGGTTATTCCTTGGGTTCGAAAAATCCTGGCTGAACGACACCATCCTTTAATACCGGCGGATGATAAATGGAATCAGGTGATGCACCAGTCCCGAGTGCCGTTACAATCAGGATTGCCGCCGCCAGCGCCACACCAATACCAAGCAGCAAAAGCCACGGCCCTTTGTCCCAGGGCGGAATAACATCATGCCCTTCCCGAATCGCCTTTGCACGTGCCCATTTAAGCCAAAGACCGTAAACAAGAAACGGCAGGATTACGGGAATGGCAATCTGAATAATCTGTCGCAGCATTACCGATAGTCTCCAATCATTACCGTTCAGTACTCGCCTTAAGAACCTCGCTGAAATTCACCAGCATTCCAGCCGTTGCCCCCCAGATGTAATATTCCTGATACGGGATGGCAAAATAGCGGCGCTTTGCCCCTTCGAAGGTCACGGTCTGAAGTTTCTGGTTCTGCGGTTCAACAATGAATTCCAACGGTACTTCAAATACTTCTGCCACTTCATGTGCATCGGGTGCAAGGTCGAAAGGCGGTGTGATCAGCCCAACAACCGGCGTCACCCGATATCCGGTTACAGTGTAATAATCGTCCAGACGACCAACCAGTTCGATATGCGTGCGCGACAGCCCAATTTCTTCCTCGGTCTCTCGCAGGGCGGTTTCCTCAAGCGTATTGTCATGGTCTTCCTGACGACCGCCGGGAAAACTGATCTGACCGGCATGATCGCTCAGATGATCGGTGCGGCGCGTCAAAATCACATGCAGGCCTTCGTCGCGACGCACAAGCGGCACAAGAACGGCTGCCGGACGCGCAATCAGTTCCCCCTCGGCAAAGTCGCGCGCGCGTGATTCTGATCCCGGATAGTCAACCGCATGGTCCCCACGCCGTTGAAGAATATCATCACGCGGCGCATTCAATGCGGCAATGATCTGGGCCGGTGTCATTCGCCAGCCTCCAGCGTTCCGATCTCGAAGAACTGATTGTGACTGTAAACACCAATACGCATTTTGCCGGTCTCCGGTTCTTTAAGCTCGTCAGCCATATCGACCAGCTGATAAAATACAGCCCGGTTCAGTCGGGCCTCAAGACCGCGATCAAGCTTCACATAGGGCGACGGTTCACCAGTTTCGGGATCGTGTTCAACCCTTAAACCATGATTTTCATCAAGCTCGACCCACTGATCAATATTGGTGCGAAAACGGATGACCGATGCCGCGCCCTCGCCGGTTTTTTCCAGTTCGACCGCAATGAAAGCAACATCTTCGACCTCAATGCGCGCCATCTCGGCCGGGGTCACCAGCCAGTGCCCGCCTTCCTCGTCGCGTTGCAGGACAGATGCGAAAAGTTTGACAAGTTCGATACGGCCAATCGGCCCACCTTGATAGAACCAGGTTCCATCACGACCTATAGACATGGGAATGTCGCCACAGATCTGTGGATGGCGTCCGCCTGCCGGTTTTCCGGCGCGAAGGCGGGTCCAGAGCTTTTCGGCAAGATCGACGGTTTTTTCGTTACTGCTCATGCTATACACTTAGGTCCGAAACCAAAAGATTGCGCGCTTTTATAACGCTGATACCATCCTTATTGGGTAACCGGCTTCGATTACCGGCACAACAGAGGAAGCAAAGTTTCCTGTCATGACAAACGCGCCACGTTTTCCCGAAGAAATGGGTCTTTCACAAGACAGCAGCCTTGAACGCGACGCAGGGCGGCTTGACGCCTGTGTTGGCCGGTTGGACGAAGCCCGCAAGATGGTTTCATCTGTTATATTTGGGCAGAATGAAGCCATAGAGCAAACACTTATCGGCATTTTATCCGGCGGACATGTCCTGATGGTCGGTGCGCCCGGACTTGGCAAGTCATTACTGGCCCATACATTGGGAAAAGTCCTTGGCCTGCTTGATAAGCGTATCCAGTTCACACCCGACCTGATGCCGGCCGATATCCTTGGCTCCGAAGTTCTGGAAGAAGGGGCAGACGGCAAACGCGCATTTCGTTTCATCAAGGGCCCGGTTTTCTGTCAGTTGCTTCTGGCCGATGAAATCAACCGCGCCAGCCCGCGCACCCAGTCCGCCCTGTTGCAGGCCATGCAGGAACGCGAAGTATCCGTCGCCGGTTACAGCCACAAGCTTCCGGAGCCGTTCCACGTTCTGGCAACCCAGAACCCGCTGGAACAGGAAGGCACCTATCCCCTGCCCGAGGCACAGCTTGATCGTTTCCTTCTGGAAGTCCGGCTGGGCTATCCCGATCAGGATGAAGAAAGACGCATCGTAACCGAAACCACTGGCCGCTATCCTGTGCGCCCACGGCAGGTGCTTCAGGCCGACGATCTGGCCGAAGCACAGGATTTCGTCCGGCGTCTGCCGATGCCCGACCGGGTGCTGGATACCATCATTGCACTTTGCCGCGAATGCCGACCGGAAAGCACGCATATGGCCGATATCCGCGATAATGTTGCCTGGGGTCCCGGCACACGTGCGGCACAGGCCCTGTCGCTTGCCTGTCGTGCCCGTGCCATGCTGTTTGGCCGCTTCGCCCCGTCAATCGAAGATATCGAAGCCCTTGCCGTTCCGGTGCTTCGCCATCGTTTCGGCTTGACCTATGGGGCACGTGCCGAGGGTTTCACCGCCAGAGGCCTGATCACCAACGCGTTGGAATATCTGCAGGAGAAATAAGAATTGGCATTGG
>TARA_R100000049_G_C1956950_1_pt1 | contig 15895 bp, 10 predicted proteins | sample TARA_R100000049 | Tara Oceans TARA_R100000049 (sample SAMEA2619992) | marine metagenome | biome: marine biome (ENVO:00000447); feature: mesopelagic zone (ENVO:00000213) & marine oxygen minimum zone (ENVO:01000065); material: "saline water (ENVO:00002010), including plankton... | reverse complement strand
GTGCTATGTGGGCTATGATTGCACCGCAGACAGCCTGCATGTCGGGTCGCTTGTTTCGATCATGATGCTGCGCTGGTTGCAGAAAACCGGCCACAAGCCGATTGTCCTGATGGGCGGCGGTACGACCCGTGTTGGTGATCCGACCGGCCGTGATGATGCCCGCCCGGTTCTGACCGATGAAATCATTGCCGCCAACATGGCCGGTATCAAAAAGGTGTTTCAGCAGTTCCTGACATTTGGCGATGGCCCGACCGATGCGGTCATGGTCAATAACGCCGACTGGCTCGATAAAATCAATTACATCGAATTCCTGCGTGATTTCGGGCGTCATTTCTCGGTCAACCGGATGCTGAGCTTTGATTCCGTCAAGCTGCGTCTGGAACGTGAACAGTCGCTGAGCTTCCTTGAATTCAACTACATGATCCTGCAGGCCTATGACTTTGTCGAACTGCAGCGCAAATATGGCTGCGTCCTTCAGATGGGCGGTTCGGACCAGTGGGGCAATATCGTCAATGGTGTCGAGCTTGGCCGTCGTGTGGATGACAGTGCATTGTTTGGCCTGACCACGCCGCTTATGACCACCGCATCAGGTGCGAAGATGGGCAAGACGGCATCGGGTGCGGTGTGGCTGAACGAGGAACGCCTGTCGGCGTATGATTATTACCAGTTCTGGCGCAACAGCGAAGACGCCGACGTGATCAAGTTCATGCGTCTGTTCACCGAGCTGTCGCTTGAGCAGATTGCCGAATATGAAAAGTTCGAAGGGGCCGAGATTAACGAAGCCAAGAAAATCCTGGCGTTCGAAGCGGTCAAGCTGTGCCGTGGGGAGGAAGCCGCCCTTGCGGCAGCAGAAACCGCGCGCAAGACCTTTGAGGAAGGCGTTCTGGCCGACGACCTTCCGACTGTCGAAGTTCCGAAATCGGAAATTGATGCGGGCATCGCGGCATTTGATCTGTTCCGTCGGGCCGACCTTGCCAAATCGGGCGGTGAAGCGCGCCGCCTGATCAAGGGTGGTGGGGCCAAGATCAATGACGAGAAAGTCGATGATGAAAACATCATCATTGGCGGTGATGCGGTCAATTCTGATGGCGTGATCAAGCTTTCGGCGGGTAAAAAACGCCACGTTCTGATCAAGCCGGTTTAATCAGGCTATCGCGTCTTTATCGGATTGAAAATCAAAGGCCCCGGGCATGCGTCCGGGGCCTTTGTTTATTTCATCCCGGTTCAGCGCCGGTTATCAGATTGCGGAACACGCCCGGCACAAAGGTCGATAACGGATTGACCGTGACTTCCGGGTCTTCAAGTGCGCCTTCGATGGTGTAGGTCGGGGCGAAAATACCGCCGCCTTCCTCGCCCACCAGCAAATCCCCCAGAAGCGGTATCGCACCAAGGGCGGAATTAAGCGCATAGATCGGCACAATCGAGCCTGCCAGCCGGATTTCGGCCTTTGCCATGTCAATCGAGCCATTGCTGGTCACGCCAACCGCCGAGCCGTTGGCGGCAAATTTGCTGAGCGCGAGCACATCATTGGCATAGGTGAAATCGCCGTTCAGTTCGTCAAAGGCGATGCCGTTTCCGCCCAGCACATCGGCAAGACCGGTGAGCGATGCCGCGCCCAGAACACGGGCGGCAAGCGGTGCATTCACCGCCCGGAAAGCCGTGATATTGACCTTGCCCGTGAAGGGTTGCGACCATGTGCTATCATCAACCGTCCCCTCGATGGCAAGCGCGCCCCCCAGAAGATTCTCGTACAAATCCACCGCACGCAGGAACTTGCCGGCATCTTCGCTGGTCAGGCGGACATTTCGCGTTTTCGCATCCTTGCGTTCGACCTGGACAAAGACGTTTGACCGATCCCCCAATGTGCCGTTCAGAACCAGTCCGTCCCATTCATCGCCAACGACGTGAATGGAACCTTCAAGATCGCCAAGCAATTCGGAATTGGCCATGATCACCTGATCGATCGACAGGAAGATATCGGTCTTCCCGCCAACGCGCGAGGCATTCTGGCCGATGCCACCACTATTGGGGCTTTCGACCGGGCCGGGATCACGCGGCGCATCGTCATCGGCGATCCATGGCTGCGCATCGGCCTGACGGGCGGCGATTTCAACCTCGCGGTTTTCGCCGGTCTGGTTAAGCAGGATCGATCCATCGCGCAGAACGGGACGGTCCCCCTTGATCAGAAATTCGGAGGCTTCGAGCCGGATATCCATCGCATCGAAATCCCCCGCCGGGCTGGCCGGTTTTTGCGCGCCGTCCTTTGGGCTGTCTTCGACGAAGGAACGCAGATCAAACTGCTTGCCCTTGAGATCGACCAGAAGCTTGCCCCCCTGATCAACCGTGATGGCCCCGGATACGGCAAGGTTTTCGCGGAACCGGGTATCATTCAGATTGATGGTGAACTTATCGGCAATCGGGCTGTCGCCGCGCCAGCGCCCCTTGGCCTTGGCGACCAGTTCAGGTGCCATCAGATCAAACGACCGGACTTCACCCGCCCCATTGGCCTTGACGGTCAGGTCAAACGCAAGGCTGGCATCCTGCCCCGGTGTTTTGTGATAATCGACCATATCAAGCTTAATGTCGGCGGCAGACAGGCTGGTTTGCGCCTTGATAACGACATCGCGGCTGCGCAGATGTTCGATGGTGACCTTGCCGGTGGCGACACCGCTTGCATAGGGATCGGCGGCAAAGCCGACCTGTTCCAACGCGGCAAGATCAAGATCGCCTTCAAGGTCATAGTGGCTGATGACGGGCGTATCATCGGCAAAGCTTTCGATCCATTTGATGTTTGTTCGGCCCTTGCCAATCGCGGCCTCGCCCGACAGTTCGAGCCCCTTGGTATTGACCTGCAATTCAAAGGTGCCATCGGAAAGATCAAGTTCACGGAACGCATCGGTAATCGCGGCATTTTCGATGCGCGATGCAGCGGCGACCTCGACATCATCGAAAGACAGGTCTTTGAGCAATGGGAAATGCAGCTTGACGCGGGTTGCCTGTTCGCCATCGACCTGTGCGGGATCGATGCCAAGCTTGGTTGCGAAACCAAGCGGTTCTTCATCGATCATTTCAAGCACATTGCGCGCGCCGCCGTGGGCGACAACCTCGATATCGGCCATTTCGGTGTCGGTATCAAGCTGCGAGAAGACAAGCGTTGCCTCGTCAACCACGATCCCGTCAGCTTCGCCTTCATTAACGAAAATGCTGAAACTCGACTGATCAAACTCCGCCCGTCCGCCGGCACCCAGAACCGATGGCATATCGCCAAGATAATGCACGGTAACACCGGTCATGTTCATTTCGCCGTCCAGATGATCGACAACGATGTTTCCGGTTTCGTCCTGATGCAGTCTGGTGCGCAGTTCGGCCTGATGAACGATCCCGTCTGTCAGGTTTTCAACCACCCAGGTGCGTGCATTATGGCCAATGGTTTCGGGCCACAATTGCGGCAGGTCATTGGTCCGCACATCGGTTGCCGTCGCCGTGATATCGATGGCCCACTGGCCCAGCGGGTTTAGCGCAACACCTTTGAGCACCACGGCGGTTTCCCCGGCTTCGATCCGGACGTCATCAAAGCTCAGCCGACCGGGTACGAAGCTCAGATCCGCCTTGCCACCGGTGACATGATAGGAAGCGGTCATGGGGGCGGGAAAATCAACCCGCCCGACCCCAAGATCAAGATCGGTGCCAAGTTCGATCACGCTGCCATCCGCGCCAAGTTTTGCGGTGACACGTCCGGTTACCGGCACCTCGATCCCGGCCAGATCGGCAAACATATCGGAAATGCTGGTCAGTTGTGATGGAACGACTTCGCCCAGATCGACCGCCATATCGATTTCTTCGATCCGGCTGTCATATTCGGCGGTGACATTCACATCGGTCGAGACCGTCCCGGCATTGACCTTCATCGTCGCATCCGCGTGGATACCCATGGGTTTACGCGACAGTCGGATATCGGCAGACGGTGCAGACCAGACGATATCAAGCGCTTCGTCACGTACTTGAAGATCCGCGCCAGACACCCCGAACGATTCAAAATAGGCTGCTGCCGGGAAATCGGCGGCCTCGCCCGACAGGATCGCAACGATTTCGCGCATTGCACTGCTGCCGTCGCGGATGCCGCGCTGTGCATCGCTTAACGGTTGATCGTGTTCGGGCGATGGGTTTTCCGAGGCGGTTGGCATCGGCATGGTTACGACGGGTTGATCGGGATTGTTCTGGGCCGGTGCCGTACCTGCAACGTCATCTGCGCTATCGGTTTCTGCCGCAGGCACAGGTACCGTATCAGATTTCACCGCATCCGTGGTTTCGCGGCTTGCCTGTTCGTTCGCGGTATAACCGATATCGATCTTGCCATCGGCACGGCGCACAAGGCGTAATTTGGGGCCGATCAGGTTGAGTTCGCGCAGCGCCAGAACGCCGTCAAACAATGCGCGGCTGGAAAACACCACGTCGGCCTCTGGAACATGCAGCATTTCATTGTCCGCACCGTCGCGGACCGAAACATCGCGCAATCGGATATCGAACCGTTCCTGCCATCCGCGCCAGAACAGGACCATATCGCCAACATCGAAACGGGTATCGCCGCTGCTTTCGTTCAGCTCGGCCACGACATACGGTACGAGACGATGCAGGGAAACCGGGCCTTGCGAGATGCGCCAGACCAGTACACCAAGGAAAACGCCGACAAACAGGACCACGGCAGCAAGAAGCAGCCCACACCAGCCGGTAAAGATTTTGATGCGACGCACCTGCCTAAAGATCCCGAATTTACGATGCCATGAATGACTTTTCAATCAATGCAATAACGCCGTCAAGCCAATGAAGTTTCGCGGATGGCGAAAAACCTAATAAATGTAAACTGATACTGTTTCCCTGTCGCCTTTTTGGTATCGTCGGAAACAAAGGAAACAATCTGTGTCATGTCCTGCCCCTGACCGGATGCCGGAAATAGCCAGCAAAGCACGACAAGCCAAGGGATAGCCCGGTTCGACGTCCAAGAGCAATAACAAGAGCAACACAAGGAAAGCAAAAAGTGTCTCTTTCCTGGATTACACCTGATCTGCCGAAACCCTTCGATGCGGATCGCTGCAATAACGGTTTCGAAAGATGGTCAGCACTTGCCGATCGTCCCGTCTTTGAACATCTGGCACAACAGATTGGCGACATTGCGGCCAACAGCCCGAAAAAAGATGTTCTGGCGGCAATGTTTGGCAATAGCCCATACCTGACAAACCTGTGCCTGCGCGATCCCGATATCGTCTGTCTGACCTTTGATCAGGGACTTGATGCCGCCTTTGACGCCGCCCTTGATCCGGTGCACAAAAGTGCGAATGCCAGCGCCCTGGATCAGGCAAACACCATGGCCGAAGTGCGCAAGGCGAAACGCCGGGCGGCTTTGGTTATTGCGATGGCCGATATCTGCAAGGCCTGGACGCTTGATAAAATCACGAGCGCGATTAGCACCACAGCCGAGGTCACGCTTGAGTTCGCCTTGGCGCATTGCCTTTCGGCAACGGCCAGACAGCGCAAATTCGACCTGCCCCATCCCGATGATCCGTTGCGCGATTGCGGGATATTTGCGATTGGCATGGGAAAGCTTGGCGCCAAAGAGCTTAACTATTCATCCGATATCGACCTGATCTTCCTTTATGATCACGAGGTCGTCACCTATATCGACCCGGATCGTTTGCAGCAGGATCTGGTGCGGATGGTGCGCGATGTTACGCGCATCATGGAAGAACGCACGGGTGATGGTTATGTTTTCCGCACCGATCTGCGCCTGCGCCCCGATCCGGCATCCACCCCGCCGATCCTGTCGATGCTGGCGGCTGAAACCTATTACGAGACGGTTGGTCAGAACTGGGAACGTGCGGCAATGATCAAGGCACGCATCGTTGCAGGCGACAAAAAATCAGGGGATATATTCCTTGAAATATTGCGCCCTTATGTCTGGCGCAAGCATCTTGATTTCCTTGCCATTCAGGACATTCATTCGATCAAACGCCAGATCAACGCCCACAAAGGCGGCAGCAAGGTCGTGATTCCGGGCCACAATATCAAGCTTGGCCGCGGCGGCATTCGCGAGATCGAATTTTTCGCCCAGACCCAGCAACTGATCTGGGGCGGGCGCGAGGTTGCGCTCCGCTGCAAGGCGACCTGTGATGCGCTGCGCGAATTGACCGAATTTGGCCAGATTACCGAACAGGTTCGCGACGAAATGCTTGTCGCCTATGAGTTTTTGCGCACCGTCGAACATCGTTTGCAAATGACAAACGACCAGCAGACGCAGACATTGCCCGACAATGACGAAGGACTGCACTGGCTTGCGACCTTCCTTGGCTATGCCACGCTTGATGGTTTCAAAGCCGATCTTCTGCATCATCTGCGTAAGGTCGAAAGCAATTATGCCGAACTTTTCGAAGATGATATTCCCCTGGTCGCATCCGACGGCAATCTTGTCTTTACCGGAACGGAAGACGATCCTGATACAATTGAAAATCTGCGCCAGATGGGGTTCGAGAACCCGACCAATGTTTCGGTTACCGTGCGCGGATGGCATCACGGGCGTTATCGTGCCACCCGGTCAAGGCGGGCACGTGAAATCCTGACCGAGCTGATGCCGACCCTGTTGAAGGCATTGTCGCAAACCACCAACCCGGACATGGCGTTTCGCGCCTTTGATGAATTCCTCAAAGGGCTGCCTGCTGGCGTTCAGCTTTTCTCGTTGCTGACGGCAAATCCGGAACTGCTTGAGCTTCTGGCGCAGATTGCCGGTACGGCACCGCGCATGGCCAAATATCTGGGGCGCAATGCCGGGGTGCTTGATTATGTTCTGATGTCGGGCTTCCACGACGAACTGCCCGATGCCGATACGATGCTTGAGGAACTCAACAGCCTTCTTTCGCGCGAGGATATGGTCGAAGACTGGCTTGATACCGCACGGCGCTGGGCGAACGATCAGAAGTTCCGCATTGATGTGCAAACCATCCAGAACCGCCATACCCCGCATCAGGCAGGCCGGGCATTGGCCGATGTCGCCGATGTGGCCATTCGCGCGCTTTTCCCGCGCATTGCCGATGATTTTGCGCAAAAGCATGGCAAGTTTGACGATGGCGGGCTTGCGGTCTTTGCGCTTGGCAAACATGGCGGGCAGGAACTGTCGCCCGGTTCCGATCTTGATATGATCTTTGTCTATGAAGTGCCCGAGGATGCCGAAGAATCAAATGGCGAAAAGCCGCTTAGCCCCGGCCATTATTACATCCGGCTCAGCCAGCGTTACATCAACGCCCTTTCGGCACCGACGGCCGAGGGGGTCCTGTTTGAAACCGACCTTCGCCTGCGCCCCAGTGGCAACAAGGGACCACTTGCCACCCATTTCAAAAGTTTCGAGGCCTATCAGCTTAACGAGGCCTGGACGTGGGAGCATATGGCACTGACCCGGTTACGTCCGGTTTATGGCCCGCAGGCCCTGTGCGACAGGGTCATGGAAACCACCAATTCGGTGTTGCAGAAAAAGCGCAATCCCGATGATCTTCTGCGCGATGTTTATGACATGCGCAACCGCATGGATGCCGGCAAGGGGGATAGCCACCCCTGGGCGATCAAGATGCGGCGCGGCGGGTTGGTTGATCTGGAATTCATTGCGCAATATCTGCAACTGGCGCATGCCCATACCCATCCCGAAATCCTGTCGCCCACCACGCGCGAGGTTTTCAAAAACCTGTCATCCGCCGGGATACTGGAGGCAGAAGAAGCAACCTTCCTTGCCAATGCAGGATCATTCTGGCTGGCGTTGCAGGCAATGCTGCGCCTGACGACCGAAGGGCCGTTTGATCCCGCAAATGCCAGTACCGATTTGCGCCGTATGCTCGCACGCGCCGGGCAATGCGATGATTTCGATGCCCTTCAGGCCAAGCTTGACGAAACAGCAGGCCGGATCAAGGCGATCTATGATCGTCTGATTACCGAACCGGCCGAAAAACTTCCGCCCCGTTCGGAATGAGCAGAGTGATCCGGAACAATTTGCAATGCTTATAAGGTTTTGTATTTTCGCAAGCACGGTCTGGAGAAACTTCCTGACATGGCTTTCCGAAGCTGGTCAGGGATGTGCAACTTTGAACAAGGATAGAACAATGGCACTTGATGTTGGTGACAAAGCCCCTGATTTCGACCTGCCGACCGACGGCGGCGGTTCGGTCAAATTATCGGACCTTAAGGGCAAACCGGTTGTGATCTATTTCTATCCCAAGGATATGACGCCGGGCTGCACGACGGAATCGTGCGAATTCCGCGATGCCGAACCCGATTTCAGCGCGGTCAACGCCCAGATCATCGGTATTTCCAAGGACAGTGCCAACAGTCACGACAAGTTCAAGGCCAAACATGACCTGAACTTTATTCTTGCATCGGATGAAAACAGCACGACCTGCGAGGATTACGGCACCTGGACCGAAAAAAGCATGTATGGCAAAAAATTCATGGGAATCGAGCGCAGCACATTCGTCATTGATGGTGATGGCGTGATCCGGAATGTCTGGCGCAAGGTAAAGGTCAAGAACCACGTGGCAGAGGTTCTTGCCGCGGTCAAAGCACTGTAATTTACCGCCCCAGTCTTACGAATAGGGACCGGTCGGATGAGAATCCGGCCGGTTTTGCATTTTTATAACAATTAAAAACGGATATTTTTCAGGCACCTAATAAACCCTACCCTTATTCAATATGTTGCCTTGCCTTGTTTGTCGGGCTAAGAATCCGGATATGGGAGTATAAGGTGTATCGATTTTTACACTTCCTGGTGTATGGCGAACGACCGGGGAACCGGCAAGGCAGGGTAAAACAATGAACAAGAATGTTATCGATCTCGACGATCAGATGCTCGCCGATTTCCGTGATGAGGCGAACGACATCGTCAACAGCATCGGCGTGCATCTTCAGAATGCGCGCAGCAAGGCCGATCCGGCGATCCTGACATCGATCCAGCGCGAAATTTTCAACCTTCGATACAAGGGCAAGTCGGTTAACGCGCCGCTGGTCAATCTGACCAGCCACCGTCTTGCAGATTATGTCACGACATGCCGCGAGCTGACCGAGGACGCGATTGCCGATATTCAGGCCTTTATCGACAAGATCGAGGGGCTGCTGGATGGTGACATGTCCGGTGGCGGTGCCGATTCAGCCGAATTCGTGCGCGAACTGCCGTCCAAACGTGCCCCTGACATTGATCCGAACTGGCTTAAAAAGACCAATGTCGAAGCCCTTCTGGTCATTCCGCAACGTTCCATGTCAGCCATTGTCGAACGCGAACTGGCGGCTTGCGGTTATCGCTGTTCGGTCACGCAAAGCTCGTTTGAGGCGATTGAACTTGCCGTGCGCACCCGCCCGGATTTCATCATCGTTGCCAAAACCATTGATGAGCTTGGCGGTGTTGACGTTGCCAGTGCGTTGCAGGCCATGCCGAAAACCCGCAGCATTCCGACCGCGGTTCTGACATCGGACGCCCCGAACCACCCGTCCCTTCAGGACCTGCCATGCCGAACCGCGATCATCCGTAAAGGCCCGGCCTTTGGCGAAGATCTGGCCGAAGCACTGGCGCGCTTCAACATTACCTGAGACATCATCGATATATCCGGGTTTGACAGGGCGGCCGTGATTTTTCCGGTCGCCCTTTTTCGTACCATCACCACGCCGGGATTGACCCGTTATCCTGCACATGGCACAGAATGCCGGTAATCCTTCATGTTCCGGAAAAGCCTCATGTCCCGCCTGACCCTTGCCGAAGCAGCCAAACGCGCCCTTCTGACGGCGGATGCCACGGAAAAAGCCGATGTCACCGCCGAAATGGCGGCGATGTGGCGCAATGGCGAGATTACCGAGGTGGGTTCAACCGATCTTCCAGATCGCCCCGGACGCCCGGCAAAACCGGAACTGCTGCCGCCCAACAAAATGCCCAAACGCAAAAAAGGCAGCGTTCAGGGCCGCATCGGGCTTCTGCATGCACTGGCCCATATCGAACTTAATGCCATCGATCTGGCGTGGGATCTTTGCGTGCGGTTTCCCGAAGCCGACATGCCCAAGCATTTTCACGATGCCTGGGTTCAGGTTGCCGACGACGAAGCCCGTCATTTCAAGATGATCAACAAACGTCTGGGTGAAATGGATGCGGCCTATGGCGATTTGCCTGCCCATGATGGCCTGTGGCAAACATCGATGGACACGGCCTATGACATTCTGCCGCGTCTGGCGGTCGTTCCGATGGTGTTCGAGGCACGCGGCCTTGATGCCACCCCGCCGACCATCGAACGGTTGCTGTCGCATGGGGATACCGAAAGTGCGCGCATCCTTAAAATCATCGCCCATGATGAAATCGCCCATGTTGCGGCGGGGCGTAAATATTATGAATATGTCTGCGATCAGCGCGGCCTGCCCTATTACACGACATGGCATGACATGCTGCGCAAACATTTTCGCGGGCCGCTTAAACCGCCCTTTAACGACGAAGCCCGATACGAAGCCGGAATGCCGCCCGATTATTATCAGGACTATGTTCTGGAACTGCCGGGCGAGGATGAATAGGGGCAGGGCCGATGCGGTTTTTATCCCGTTCCTTGATACATCGCAAAGTTTAGAACCATATTATCCTATACCCTTCCTGCGCGCTTAATGCATGCCCGCTACCGGTGGGCATAAAATCATTCCGCAAGGAGGATATGAGCATGCCTGCTACCATGAAGGCCGCCGTTGTGCGGGAATTCGGCAAGCCATTGTCGATTGAGGAAGTCACCGTCCCCAAAGTCACGCCCGGCAAAATTCTTGTAAAGATCACGGCATCCGGCGTTTGCCATACCGATCTTCACGCTGCCGAAGGCGACTGGCCGGTCAAGCCGAACCCGCCCTTTATCCCCGGCCATGAAGGTGTGGGCATCGTTGCAGAAGTTGGCGAAGGCGTCACATCGGTCAAGGAAGGCGACCGGGTTGGTGTGCCGTGGCTGCATTCGGCCTGCGGGCATTGCCATCATTGCATTACCGGTTGGGAAACACTTTGCGGCGAACAGCTTAATACCGGTTATTCGGTCAATGGCGGTTTTGCCGAATATGTTCTTGCCGATCCGAACTATGTCGGCCACCTGCCCGATCCGCTTGAATTTGGCAATGCCGCACCGGTGCTTTGCGCCGGGGTCACGGTTTACAAGGGGCTTAAGGAAACCGAATGCAAACCGGGTGAAACCGTTGTCATTTCCGGTGTCGGCGGGCTTGGTCACATGGCCGTGCAATATGCCAAGGCGATGGGCATGAAGGTGATCGCGGTTGATATCAGCCCGGAAAAACTGAAACTTGCCAAGGACCTTGGCGCTGATTGGGTTCTGAATGCCAAGGAAACCGACGTGGTTGCCGAAGTGCAAAAACAGATGGGCGGTGCGAACGGGGTTCTGGTAACTGCCGTTTCCAAATCCGCCTTTGCGCAAGGTGTTGGCATGCTGGGCCGTCATGGCACCATGGCATTGTGCGGCCTGCCGCCCGGCAAGTTCGAGCTTGATATCTTTGATACCGTGCTGTCGCGCAAAACCATTCGCGGCTCCATCGTCGGCACGCGTGCCGACCTTCAGGAAGCATTGGAATTTGCGGGCGATGGCAAGGTGCATTCGCACTTCACCACCGAACCGATGGAAAACATCAATTCGATCTTTGATCGCATGCGGGCCGGAACCATTGATGGCCGTATCGTGATGTCGATCTGATCAACCCGATTTATCGCTGAAATAGCCAAAGGGCCGCCCTGAAAAGACGGCCCTTTGGCATTTGACCACATTTATTTCAAATCCTGCCCGCTTAGCGGATCTTCGCTGTAATAACGCACCGGCACCGCATCGCCAACGATGTTGCCCACCCGCCTAATCCAAGCGGCAAGCCCATCGTAAGGCACCATATCCAGATCGGCTTCATGCGCCAGATGCGTGTAGGCATAAACGGCGATATCCGCGACGGAATAGCGCGAATTTGCAAGAAAATCCTGATCACTTAAGTGACGGTCAAGCATCGCCAGCACATTTTTGGCGCTAGCACGTCGGTTTGGTAGCTGTGCATGATTGGCGTCATTTTTTCCCGTCAAATTCCAGTATCGTAAGCTTGCGATAGTTGCCTGGACATAGTCAGCTTCGAAAAACAGCCACTGGCAGACCTTGGCGCGCTCAAAGGCGTCCGAGGGCAAATAATCCGTTCCATCCGCCAGATAAAGCAGGATGGCATTGGATTCAGCAATAAAGCGCCCATCATCAAGTTCAAGCACCGGCACCGCCCCCGCCGGGTTCATTTTATAGAACGCATCGGTATGGCTTTCACCGGCAAAAATCGAAACCCATTGTGTTTGGTATTCACGGCTCAGATGGGCGCAAAGCTGTCGTATCTTCCACGCATTTTGTGATCCGGCGTAATCATAAAGCTTCATCAGATGAGACCTTTCAGGCAAAGAAATAGCGTTCCGGCACATGGACCGCCGGTCGTTACTCAGGAAAATTCAGGATTATCGGGGATCAGGCGGCTTTTCGGGCCATCCTCGCCTCGTGATCAAGCAGCCAGCGTTTGCGATCAAGCCCGCCGGCATAGCCGGTCAAAGTCCCGTCCGATCCGATCACCCGATGGCAGGGCACAATGATCGAAACCGGGTTAAGTGCATTGGCACGTGCCACCGCGCGGACCGCTTTGGGGTTGCCAAGGATATCGGCCTGCCCGGCATAGGATCGGCTTTCACCGCTGGGTATGGCGATCAGGGCATCCCAAGCCGATTTCTGAAAATCGGTGCCGATCATCCGGACATCATGCATCGGCAAGGGCATGAGACGACCGGCAAAATAACTGTCCAGCCAGTCCGTGACCGATTTGGGCGCAGTGCCGCCTTCGTGCCAATCGAGATTTTTGAAACGTCGGGTCTGGATGGTGTGCAGGCGGTCATCGTTGTTTTCAAAATCCAGATGCACCAGTTTGCCATCCACCATCGCAAGGCTGAGTTTGCCAATCGGGCTTTGATAGCGGGCAATGTCGATGCGGGTTGTCATGGTCATTTCCCTTTCCTTGGAGGCTGGGGCTTTGGCTTTGGCGCATGTTCCTGTTCAAGTGCCGACCACAGATATTGCGCGGCATAGGCACGCCACGGACGCCAGCGTTCGGCATGCTGTTCCAATGGTTTGGGCTTTGCTGGTCCCCCACCGATTTCAGATGCCTTCAGGATGCCAAGATCAGCCGCCGGGAAGGCATCCGGGTCGCCAAGCCCGCGCAGGCCGAAATAATTCAACGTCCACGGGCCGATCCCCTTGGTCGCGGTCATTGCCGCCAGGATGTCATCGCCCGATTGTCGGTCACATTGCGGATCGGCAAACAGATCGATGATATCGGCAAGTGTCTGGGCGCGGCGGGTCGTAAGCCCGATTGATATCAAATCCTGTTGTTGCAGCGTGGCGGGTTTCGGAAACAGATGGGTGATGCCGGTTCCGGCGATCAGGTTTTCAGGCAAAACCTGGCCAAAGCGGGCCACCAGTCGCCCGGCCAAGGTACGGGCGGCGGCAACCGAAACCTGTTGACCCAGTACCGCCCGGATCGCCAGTTCGAACCGGTCCCAGCATCCGGGCACACGCAAGCCCGGGCGTTTATCGACCAAGGGACGTAGCAATTCATCATCGGCAAACAGCGCCGTGATTGAGGGCACATCGGCATCCAGATCAAACAACCGCCGCACCCGGCCCCCGATTTCAAGCACGGCGTCACGCGCCGGACCGCGCAGGATGACGTCCACCCCGCCCTGATCGCTCGCAAACCGGCAAATCATCAGACCGACGGCATCATGGATGCGAAAGCCGCGGGCATAGGTGCGGTCGCCCACCGCCTCCAGCCCCGGAATGGCGCGTGCCCGGAAGAATGTCAGAAGGTAGTCGGCATCAAAGGGTTGGCGGGCGCGCAGGCGCAGGATCAGATCGTCGCTTTTGGGCGCGAAGGGATCATTATCGTTTTTGTCTGACACGGGTTCGGCCTTTATGCCGCGCCGGAACGCGGTCGGTGCGTGGCCATAGGCGGTTTTCATGGCGTCATTGAACCGGCGCAAACTGCCAAACCCGGCAATGTCGGCAATTTCCGTCATTGACAGGTTGCTGTCGACAATCAGTTGCCGGGCACGCAGCAGACGCCTTGCCTTGGCATGGTCTTGCGGGGTGACGCCGGTATGTTCCTTGAAGATACGGCGCAGATGACGGTCCCCGACGCCAAGCCGGTCGGCAAGCTGTTCGACCGATCCGGTTTCAAGGGCGCCTTCTTCGATCAGCCTTACCGCACGGGCAACGGTGGCGTGAACCCCGGCACTGGCCGGTGATCCGGGGGCGGCTTCGGGGCGGCAGCGCAGGCACGGGCGGAACCCGTGGGCAATTGCCGCCTCGGCACTGGGATAAAATTGCACATTCACGCGCTTTGGCGTGACGGCCGGGCATATCGGACGGCAGAAAATCCCGGTGGTCAGAACGGCGGTGTAAAACCGACCGTCAAACCGGCGATCCCGGGCCTTTAATGCGTGATAGCAGATATCATCATTGAGCTGTTCCATGCCCGGCAGCTTAGCAGATCGCGCAGATAAAACTCGCCAGATTCGGACTCAAACGTGAAAGGGCCGGATCACGCCGGCAATCTCAGTTCAGCGGAATATCGTTTGCGCCCTTGCCGTCCTGATACTGATCGGAGAGCGCGTCATATTGCGCGGCAATCGATTTTGCCTTTTCAAGCCACGCTGCACGGTCGGCTTCGGGCAGTTCGGCAATCATACCCATCATGGAATGACTTTGCCAGAATGCGTTGGATTTGTTGTATTCCCCGGCATCAAGGGTGAAGACTTCCTTGAGGATTTTAAGGTCATGGGGGATTTCAAACGCGTCGCGGGAATCCTCGTGGCTGAAGAAATAATAGAAATTATCAAACCCGGCCCAGGTGATCGCCGACAGGCACATCGAACAGGGTTCGTGCGTTGACAGGAAAATAAGATCCGACGTTGCAGGGCGCGCATCGGCAGGCATTTCGTAAAACCGTTTCAGGCAATGGACCTCGCCATGCCAAAGCGGGTTTTCGGTTTCATTGTTGGTTTCGGCCAGCACCAGCGAATGATCGGATTTGCGCAACAGGGCCGCCCCGAAAATCTTGTTACCGGCGGCGACACCCATGCGGGTTTTGGGCAGGATGTCATTTTCAAGTGTGGCAAACAGGGTGGCAAGAAGGGCGTTTCTGTCGTCGCGTGGCATAAGGGCGGTTCCCGATGAAATGTTTGATGCTTTTTGATGGCTTCCATTTCATCGTCAATGAACCGCCCTGCCAACAGAATTTATTGCAGGTTTTGTGACCGGACGGGAGAAACACTATGTGCGGCATATTGATAGCGGCAGGAACCGGATGGTTTCCTAACCACGCAGGATGCCATCATTGATGTCTTCGTAACGCTGATCGGCGGGAACAGGGCGATAGAAATCCGGGTCCAGCAAGGTCGTAACCGCGATAAGCGTCGGCGATTTTCGATCCCGAACCTTGGTGATCAGGGCATGATCAACCGGTCTCATTTCGCGGATTTTGATGACCTCGAAAATGGGACCATTCGGGGTGGCAAGTTTGAACTGGTCGCCAACAGCGACCTGGCCATGGGACTGACGCGGCATTTTTGGACTTCACCTGACTGATAGACGTTTACTCAAGATGCAAAACCCGCCGAGGCCCTATTTTTCAAAGACTTGGCCCTTTCGTTTTTCAACGGATTTTGCTTATCGGCAACACACTGCCACACATATCAGGCGAGACTATGACAGAAGCGGGATTTTTACGGGCAATCGGCGACCCTTTTGCATAAAAACACCCCGCCAGTTTCCTGTGCGGGGTG
>TARA_R100000049_G_C1956964_1_pt1 | contig 16073 bp, 18 predicted proteins | sample TARA_R100000049 | Tara Oceans TARA_R100000049 (sample SAMEA2619992) | marine metagenome | biome: marine biome (ENVO:00000447); feature: mesopelagic zone (ENVO:00000213) & marine oxygen minimum zone (ENVO:01000065); material: "saline water (ENVO:00002010), including plankton... | reverse complement strand
CCTCGACGGCCAGCCCGTAGGCCAGAGCTCCTCCGGCTCGGTAACTGTGAACAACATTGATCGCGGCACCCACCAGGCCGGAGTGCATATTGTGGACGACCAGGGCGTTCAGGTGAAAACCGGCCCCGGTATCAGCTTTACCGTTCATCGCCCGTCTGTTCTGCGCCGATAACACATCAGCGGTAGCACCCGGAATCAGTTGCACCAATTTAGTGCATACGCACCACATTAACGCCATACTCTGGGCAGCGAAGGGGCAAATCGCCGGCTGCCTGTAGCCTTTCCCGAACCATCTGCACCAGGCCACAGCACCGCCATGCCCCACAGGCCGGCCCACGCCCGGCCGTTGCCCATTTTTTTCTGTCAGCCAGAAAAACTGGTTCGGATTTTGCAAATCCGGGGTACACGCATGAAACGAAAACGGAAGCCGAGCATGACGTTGCAGCCGCCCGCCACCCCGGACAGTGGATACAAAAGCATTCTGGACAGCCTGAGCACCTCCCTTCTGGTGCTGGGCGAAGACCTCACTATCCGTTACCTGAACCCGGCGGCCGAGAATCTGTTTGAAACCAGCCTGACCCGCACCCGGGGCCTGCCCCTGGGCGACCTGTTGATCGACTCCAGCGACGCCCTGAAGACCCTGTACGCAGCCCTCAACAACGGACAGTCCTACACCCGCCGCGAGGCCGAGTTCGCCCTGCTGACAGGCTCACGCTTCACCGTAGACTATTCGGTAACCCCGGTCAGCGTAGACCCGACCGAGCTGGTGATCGAAATCCAGCCGAAAGACCGGATGCTGCGCATCAGCCGGGAAGAAGACATCATCTCCCAGCAGGAAACCACCCGCATCCTGGTGCGCGGCATGGCCCACGAAATCAAGAACCCGCTGGGGGGCATTCGAGGTGCGGCGCAACTGCTGGACCGGGAACTGAACAGCGAAGACCAGCGCGAATACACCCAGGTGATCATTAACGAAGCCGACCGCCTGCGCAGCCTGGTAGACCGCATGCTGGGCCCTAACAAGGCCCTGCAAATGGCCAGCACCAACATCCACGAAGTACTGGAACGGGTACGCACCCTGATTGAAGCCGAAAGCAAGGGCCGGGTGCGCCTGAAGCGGGATTACGACCCCAGCATTCCGGAATTCACCGGCGACAAGGAACAGCTGATCCAGGCCTTCCTGAACATCGCCCGCAACGCCATGGAAGCCGCCTTCGAAAACCAGGTAGACAGCCACAGCGGCGACATGCCCACCATCACCTTCCGCACACGGGCCCTGCGCCAGTTCACCATCGGCCACCGACGCCACCGCCTGGTGTGCCGGGTAGACATTATCGACAACGGCCCGGGTATACCGCCGGAACTGCTGCAGAACGTCTTCTACCCCATGATCAGTGGCCGGGCGTCCGGCACGGGCCTGGGGCTTTCCATTACCCAAAGCATCATCGGCCAGCATCGCGGGCTGGTGGAATGCGAGAGTGAACCGGGAAGAACCGACTTCATCATCTTCCTGCCTCTGGAGGACAACCAATGAGCCGAACGGGAAACGTCTGGATCATAGACGACGACAAAAGCATCCGCTGGGTACTGGACCGTGCCCTTACCCAGGCCGGCCTGCACCCCCGCGTATTCGACAGCGGTGAAAGCATCATGATGCGCCTGGAGCACGAACAACCGGATGCCATCATCAGCGACATCCGCATGCCCGGCGTAGACGGCATTACCCTGCTGTCCAGGATCGTGAAGAAGCACCCGGACCTGCCCGTTATCATCATGACCGCCCACTCCGACCTGGACAGCGCGGTGACCAGCTACCAGACCGGTGCCTTCGAATACCTGCCCAAACCCTTTGATGTGGATGAAGCCGTGGCCCTGGTTAAGCGGGCCATCGCCCACAGCCACGAGAAAAAGGCCGCGGCGGAACCACAGATGGAGTCGGTTCAGAAAAACCTGGAAATCATCGGCGAAGCACCCGCCATGCAGGAGGTGTTCCGGGCCATCGGCCGGCTCTCCAACTCCAACATTACCGTGCTGATCAACGGCGAGAGTGGCACCGGTAAAGAACTGGTGGCCCAGGCCCTGCACAACCACAGCCCCCGGGCCCACAACCCGTTCATCGCCCTGAACATGGCCGCCATTCCCAAAGACCTGATTGAATCGGAACTGTTCGGCCACGAAAAAGGCGCCTTCACCGGCGCCGGCGCCACCCGCCAGGGCCGGTTTGAGCAGGCCAACGGCGGCACCCTGTTTCTGGACGAAATCGGCGACATGCCCGCCGACACCCAGACCCGACTGCTGCGAGTACTGGCCGATGGCGAGTTCTACCGGGTAGGCGGCACCACCCCCATCAAAGTGGATGTGCGCATCATCGCCGCCACACACCAGGATCTGGAAAAACTGGTGCAGGCCGGCAGCTTCCGCGAAGACTTGTTCCACCGCCTGAACGTAATTCGCGTACACCTGCCCAAACTGGCTGAACGCCGAGAAGACATCCCCAAACTGATGCAGCACTTCCTGAAACGGGCCGCCAAGGAACTGTCGGTAGAAGCGAAAATACTGCGGCCAGACGCTGAAGAATACCTGACCACCCTGCCCTGGCCCGGCAACGTGCGCCAACTGGAAAACACCTGCCGCTGGCTGACCGTAATGGCCAGTGGCCGGGAAATCCACGTAGACGACCTGCCCCCGGAACTCCTGCACCAGGCGGAAAGTGAGCACAGCGCCACTGGCCAGACCTGGCAGGAAGGCCTGAAAAACTGGGCGGAACAGGAACTGAAACGCGGCAAGAAATCGATCCTGGACACCGCCGTGCCGGAGTTCGAGAAGATCATGATCGAGGTGGCCCTGAAGCACACCGGCGGGCGCCGCCGGGATGCCTCCGTGCTGCTTGGCTGGGGCAGGAATACGCTGACCCGGAAGATCAATGAGCTGAAAATCGATTCTGCTGAGGACTCGGAAGACTAAGCAGCCGTCAATCCTGGGCGACGGACGCCGCTGGCTGCGTGCAGATTTGAACCAGCCCGGCATCAATGGCGAAGAAGACCAGCTTCGCCATCGACTCGATTCCAAGGCTGCTCTTAATGGCGGTCACCGTATTGGCCACGGTTTTCTTTTCGATTGCCAGGGCATGGGCAATTTCATCGTTGCTTAACCCGCGAGCCAGCATGGAAAACACTTCAAACTGCCGGCGCGTCAGTTGCTGCAGCTTTGAGGACTCAGATGCTTGATCATTGAAAGACGACTTCATGATCAGATCGTATTCAACAAAGATTTCACCTTCAGCAACTCGCTGGACCGCCTTGATCAGAGTGTCAGTATCGCAGGACTTGGTGATGTATCCCATGGCGCCTACCTGGAGGGCGCGCTTAACGATGGGGACTTCGTTGTACATGCTGAAAAACAGGATGCGAGCATCTTTCTGATCCTCCAGAATTCGGGCCGCGGACTCAATACCGCTGATGCCGGGCAGTCCGACATCCATGATGATCAGGTCCGGCTGATGCACTCGGCAGTACTCACAAGCCTCTTCACCGGAGGCAGCCTCGACGACCTCACACGGCTCCAGGGCCATCGATAACAGGCTCACATACCCCTGCCGTACCACCGCATGGTCATCCGCAATCAGAATTTTCATTTTGAGCTCATTTATTGTTGGTGTTTGCCAAACCAGATTATCACAACGGTCTCCAATATCTGCTCACCCAAGCCTATACGAAAAAGGCTCCGGCTGCCTGGCAACCGGAGCATCGGAAGAAAAATGCCGGGAAAAGGAAGGAAACCCGGCCAAGCGATATGACTAACCGAGGGTCATATCAAAACCTCACTGTTGCGCCAGCAACAACCGTTCTCGGAGCGCCGGGGCGGATGCCGTCCTGCACATCCGAGATATACAGCTTGTCTGACAGGTTGCGCCCCTGAACCCACAAGGTTGCATCCGTGGTGGTTGGCAACTTGTAGCTTGCCCGTGCCGAGAACAGGGTACGGCTCGGCACCTTGCCCGCCTCGCCGTCGGAGGTCAGCTCACGGGTATTTTCGATATCACTGTAGAAGGACCCCAGATGGCTGACAGTGGCGCTCAAGTGCCAGCCGGCCATGTGATCCATCCCAACGGTGAAGCTGCCTGCCCGGGTCGGGATTTCAGGTACCCGATTGTCGTCCAGGGGTCCGGTGGTGAAACGGGCATCGGTGTAATTCAGCGCAGCTTCGGCGAACAGGTTGTAATCCGCCAGATAGAAGGCAGAGGAATCGATTCTGGCGCCGACATCGACGCCGATAATGCGCGAATCCGCTGCGTTTACAAACAACGCATCGCCGAATTCGTCCACATCATCACGAATCAACGTGTCCTTGATGCGATTGTGGAACACAGCTGCATCGAGGCTGACGCCTTTGATTGCGCTGGTACGGACACCCAACTGGCTGTTCACGCCGGTTTCCGGGGTGAGCGGAAACTCATCCGAGCGAGCCGAGGCAGGCGCATAACCGCGATGGATGCCGGCGTAGATCTCTGATTGCGCAAACCCTGTGTAAAGCAGGCTGATCCCAGGCAGGAACAATGAGTTGGAATCCTTTTCCCGAACACCTTCGTCACTGCTACCAGGGCGAAACACCGTGTCTTTGTATTGGTTGTAGGTTTCATAACGAAGGCCCGGGGTCACCGTCCAATCACCAAAGCTCATGCTATTCTGGATATATCCGGAAACCGCCTCGGCATCGTATTCCACCAGGCGCCCGTCACGGGTGTAACCGTCCTCGCCAGAGACCGCCAACAAACGGCCGCGGTTGCCCTCATCCAGCTTCTCACCCGGCAGGCCAACAGGGCGGCGGTCCTCAAAGTTATGGTTTTCGTAGCGTACGCCGGTCTGGATACGATGGGTCAGCCCAAGCGCTTCAATGTTGGCCCACTCCAGTCGGCTCTCAACCCCCAGGTTCTCATAACGGCGATCCCGGCCTTCCATCACGCCGCCGTCTGCAGGTGCCGTGCCGCGAGTCTGGAAACGCGGGCGGTCCAGGTCTGTAAAGAAGACTTTACTGGACACGCTGACATCGTCCGTCACCTGCAGGTTATGGGTCAGGTCGTACTTCAGGTAGTTCACCGAAATGTTGTTATCTTCGCGCCCCTCATCGAAACGGCTCTTGTTGCGGGGCGCGTCACGATACTCCTGCAGAGAAAGATTCGCTTCGTCGTAACCATCGCTGCGCTCACGCAAGTAGGTCACAGACGCCGCCAGCTGGTTGCGTTCATTAACCTGCCATTCCAGGCCAGTGTAGAAATCGTCGTACTGCTGCTCTTCCACATCAAAGGTTCCGTCAGCACGCTTGCCGGTGTAGGAGAACACCATGCCGACATCGCCTTCAGTGCGGCGATGGTGAATATGCTGCTGGATGGTGTCCTGGTTGCCCACGCCCACTTCGATGACGGTTTCCGGCACCGGGGTAGGTTTCAGGTTACGGAAATTGACGATGCCGTTGTTGTTCAGAGGGCCGTGGACAATCTGCCCTGCGCCCTTGTAGACCTCAACGCGCTCCAGGCGCTCCAGCGGCGGGGTGTAATGCGCACCGGAATCGAGATATGCACTGTTGTTGATCGGCGTGCCGTCTTCGAGCAAGAGCACCTTACGGGAACGACGCGGCGGTGCACCGCGAACACCAATACCGGAGCGCCGGCCGAGGACATCATCATCAATGGTGCGCACGCCCGGCACAAAGTCCAGGGCATCATGCAGGGTGTAGGGCTTATACACATCGATCTGGTCACGGGTCAGCACGCTCGCGGCACCCGGCATGCCCTCAACAGACGTGGGCACCAGGCTACGCACATCCAGTGCCGGCAGATACACTGCCTCGCCTGTCTGCTGGGCCATCACAATGCCCGGAACGGAAGCCAGAACGGCGAAACGCACCGCGCGGATTATTGGTTTCAACATCAAACTCATCGTATTCCCCTTAGCACAGGTTTTTATTGCTGTTGGGGTAACCTTAGAGTGGGGAGCGATTCGGGAGAACTGAACGATGGAACCTGAGGAGGCCTACTTTGGGTCGGGACATTTTCCCGTTAAAGCCGGGCGTTACCGCAGGGAGAAGGCGACGGGCAAGGTCACCGTCAACTCGGGCCGGCCATAATCCGCAGGCACTCCGGGTAACGGTACCGCCCTGGACAACATATCCCGCACCTCGTCATCCAGGGGGCGAAAGCCCGCACTCTTTACCACCCGGGAGTCTGCCACCTGGCCTTGCCGGTTAACCGTAAAGGTCACCTCGACCACACCTTCCCGACGCATGCGGCGAGCCGAATCGGGGTAACGTTTATAGCGGTTCAGGTGGCCCAGTAACGCTTGCAGATAACGGGCTTCATCGTTCACCACACCACCGGTATCTGCCTGTGTCGCGGGGGTTGCCGAGGCATCTTCGGCGGGGGCCAAGTTAGGCTCTGCGGTGGGTGCCGGGTCGGCGCCACTGATTTCGGGCACCTCCTGCTCCTCTACGTCCCTATCGGGTTCTGACGTTATCGATACTGGCTCGACAGGCTCCGGCTCTGGCTCTGGCGTTGGTTGTGGCTTGAGCTCTGGTTCTGGCAGGGGTTCTGGCTTTGTTTCTGGCGACGGCGCGGGCATGGGGGCCTGCAAGGAATCAGGCTTCTGCAGGGGCTCCTCTTTCGGGGTGGTCTGTACCGGCTCCGGATCAGTATCAGAAGGATTTTCAGCAGGCGACATGTCAGCACTCGCCAGCGTCACAAAAACACCATCGGCCCCTTCATCTGCGGCCACATCCAGCACCGGCTGGTGCGCCAATACACCCTGCACGACCAGGAAGGCTCCGGCATGAAACGCCAGTGCACAGAGCGCACCCGCAAACAGATACCGACGCTTCAAGCCCATCACGGGCTCCGCCGCGTGGACAGGTGCACCGATTCAAACCCTGCTTCCGACACCCAGGCCAACACCGGCTGCCATTGCTCTGCCGTTAACGTCTGATCAATCTTGACCAGCACCGGGGATTGGGAGCGCGCCGCTCCCTCCACACCCCAGCCATCCGCCAATGCCCTCGAGAGCTCGTCGTGCTGGACCGGGGTGCCATTGAGAAAAACCTCACCACCTTCCGTCATCAGAATCTCGACCTGCGCTGACACCTCCGGTTCGCCGGAGTCCATGGCTGGCGGAACAAACGGCAAACCATCAGACGCCCGAATCTGACCGGCCAGCATGAAGAAGATCAGCATCAGAAAGACCACGTTGATCAGCGGTATCAGATGATCGTCATTACTGGCCGCCGGAGCGCTGCCACGTTTGATGTTCATTCTGCCGCCCCAGTGTTCACCGAGACGCTGGCTGCACCCAATCCCCCTACCTTATCGAGCAACCAGACCACCTGTTGTATTGAACTCGCTGGATGGGGTGTGAGGATCACGGTTCGGTCGCCTCCTGCGAGCAGGTCTCTCAGCTGCCTGTCATCCAGAAACACGAGCGGCTCATCCGGCAGGATTGGTCGGCCATCCGGTGCCATCCCCAGCATCAATGGTGGCTCACCGGAGACCTCTGAGCCCTCGCCCGTCGACATCGTCAAGTCGAGACTCTGCCACTGGATAAACGAGGAGGTCAGCATGAAAAACAGCAGTAGAATGAACACCACATCAATCAGTGGTGTCAGACCAATCAGCTTTCGGGAGGGTGCCGCAGGGCGATCAAGCTGCATGGCCCCGCCGCTCATCACTGGCGTTAAGAGGATTAGCCGCCGGCTCAGACACATTCACCGCGCCGAAAGTATTGCCAACCAAGGGCCCGGTAAACACCGCGGTCAGCGCATCTTCCATCTCATCCACCAGGCGATCCGTTTTACGCTCAAGGTAGCTGTGCAACATGACCACGGGAATGGCCACAATCAGGCCCGCAGCCGTGGTCAGCAGCGCCTGCCAGATCCCTCCCGACAGCACCGACGGGTCCACCTGGTTACCCGCCGCTTCCATCTGCTGGAACGCCAGAATCATCCCCATTACCGTACCCAGAAGGCCCAGCAACGGGCTTAATGTGGCAATGACTTCCAGCGGCTTCAGATAGCTCTTGAACGACGCCAAGTGCCGGGACGCCTGCCGGGCCAGCTCCTCCCGAACCAGCGGCGCGTCACCATGGCGCATCACCGAGGCCATGGCACTGGCCACCAATGCTGGCACCGGCTGCTGGCTGGCCATCAAGAGACTGTGGGCGTCACGCACTTGGCCATCCCGCCACAAAGACAGACTGTCCGAAACTTTTGTTTTGGATTGCCAGGTGGCCAAAAACAACTGCAGCGATTTGCCAACAATCAACGTGACGGCAACCATGGAGAATACCAACAAGATCGCCACCACCGGCCCGCCAATACCCAGCAATTCCACCAACCCGGGCGTCAACACACCCATTTCCACCAACGGATTCAACCACTCAGACATCACGTCACCCAATTCCGCGCAAATGGCACTGATTCAACCTGAGCGTGACACAATGCCAGGACCGCCTGAACCGCCCTTTGGTCGCCGCTTCCCCAACTTTGGTCGTACTACGGAAAGACGCTAGGTGTCCCGACCTGTCCGTTGATACTGTCGAGACGTGTGGATGAAGAGAACAACGCGATGAAATTCTGGATAACGATACGTGTGGCTGGCATCACACTGCCCTTTCAAGCTCACAGTGAAGGCGACCTGACCTGCCCGGTAGCCGGGCATCAGGAGGCAGGAATGACCGGCAGCATACGCATCTATTGATGACGCCGGGGGCTTAGTTAGCAGGCACTTCCCGCCAGTAGATGATGCGGTCGTTGCCTCGGTAGACGCCGAAGGTGGCCCAGGCATAGGGGTTGACCAGGCTATCCGAGTTGTCTGCGTCCCAGAAGTCTTTTAGCCAATCATTGCCTGTATCCAGATCCACCCGAATCCCACTCGCGTTGGGAGACTCAGTTCCGGAAGGGCTAGGAGCTGACAGCTTCAATCTGTAATCGGCCGCCCCGGAAATTACAGGGCGACCGTCTTCCAGAGCAAGCTCGGCTTCAGCCACCTCAACTACGCCAGTCTGGCCAGTGGCAAAGGCAGAGCCATCAAAATCCACCGATGTGTTTTCAGGCAAGTCGTAGAACCAGCAGTTTTCGTCCTCGTGTATCCGGAACCCACCACTGGCGTACACCTCCGCCCGCAGGGGAATGACTAAATCCAGATTCTCGGGACCGTAGGCATTGTCCAAAACGATACGCCCATAGCGGATTTCAAACTCTGCTTCCGGCGTGAAGGCCTGTGGCAAATCTTCCGCAGGGTTCCGGACCGTTACCCCATCGGCATCGGCCAAACCATCAAGGCTGAAAGCCAACTGAGGGCCGTAAGCATCAACCCTGGCGTTACGGGTTTTGGGATACCAAAACTCATCGTCTGAAGCGAAGCGATAGATCAGATCACCGCCCACTGCTGGCGAGAGTATGGCCGGAGCGAGGATTGCGTCAGCCTCCATCGGGGTGCCATCAACCCCGGTCGCGCTTTCGTCTTCGACGGGAAACTCCGCGAAAACAAGATCCTCAATGCCCAGCCGCTGAAAAGCTGTGCCCGCATAGTTTTCTGTTGTTACCCCGTTGCGGTTCTTTGGGGTAAGAATGAGCTCTGGAGGCATATCCCAACCAAATGGCTCGCCGGTGTATACCCAGCTACGCTCTCCACTGCAGGAGGTTCTGTCTGACGACACGGGCTCGCTGCTGAACCGCCCAGGGTCGATGGTGATCTCGAACCATGCCGGAATAAACCGGCCAACATAGGGAACAACGGGACCCGCTACATTTTCGGTGCCCAGGTAAGCGCCACTACTGAGGGACGGTCGCAGGGCAAAGGTTCCAACCTCTGGCCAGGAAAACTCTCCGCAAGCCATGCCGCCCAGAGGCTCCACACAGGATTCCCCAAACGAACCCAGCTCACCTTCCAACACGGCAAGATTGGGCAATGAAAAACCGGCGGCCTGTTCAACGGTAAGAGTGACGCCTTCGGCAGGCTGCTCCCGGCCAAAATTGGGCGTGCGCTCGCCCAGGGCGTTCAGGGCCAGGACTTCCACGCCAAACGCATCACCGGCGGATCTGAACACGTTGGCGTCGGTCACATCCGGGTTTTGGGGGTTGTCGGGGATGCTTATTTCAAAGCGATCCGGCCGGGCAATGAAACTGTCCGCGCCTTCCATAAAGAGGCCCTCTTCATCTCCCGCGCCATTGAAGCTCGCCTGCAAACTTATCGCGCCAACATCTCGATAACGAAGCGGGAAACTGGACGCACCCGATCCATCAAAAATGAGCTCCAACGTGTTGCCAGACAACTCGACACCGGAACTTTCTGGCAACGTCGTCCCCGTCGCCGGATTCTGGTACCCAAAATTGAGCTCAACGCTTCGTTGCCCGGTGAATGCAGGAACACACTGCCCCGGACTGTCCTCTCCCTCCTTGACTGCGAGGATTGAGGCTTGAAGTTCCTCACCTGATACATGGTTCGGTATGTTGAGGATAAAACCTGAGTCTGAAAATAAGATCTCACAATTGCTTTCGATGGCGGCGTCATCAGCAAAACACCTTACCGGAGGTGAGCCAGCCGCATTAATCGTCGATGCCTCGACCCCTAATGAAACCGGACCGGGCTTTGTCGAGCGAAGACCAAGGTTATTCGCTTCACCCACAAAACTTATATTATTTCCGGATAGCCAACCGCTCGCGGGAGCGAGCGCAATTGTCAAAGGCTCACTGAACAGCTCCGTACAGTCCGCATTACTGCAGGCTCGAACCCTTAACGCTGACGCTGGGGTGCAGGTCAAGGCCGTTGAGGGGTGATAGATCCTGAAGTGATGAAGGGCCACTCCAGGCTCTTCATTTGTACAGGCACCACCGAAATCCATCCGAGCGATCATTTGTCTTTCGAAAGTGACATCCGAGTTCGCGAGCCCCGAAATGCTTCCTTCAGCCGCTATAGCGCCAACCAAAACCGGATTCTGGTTAAATTCCACATCACCGGTGACATACACAATTGCGTTGAGGTTTGCATTGTTCTTGAACTCAAGATTTCCATCGACAATCAGCAATAAATTACTCGGGTCTCCGCCTGCATTCATCGAGAAATTATTCCCGCTTATTATCAGGTCCCCATCCACAATTACCCTGGCCGAACCGTCTACAGAGAAGTTAATATTGTTTTGGTTTTGCGCAAACTCACGAGGTGGGTAAACATGATTACCGGCAGGTATGACAGAGTTTCCGGGCCAGGGCGTCCGGACTCTTGGCCCAAAAACATCCAGATCCAGACGATCCTGCCGGTCAAGGTTTCCGTTGATTCCGGTATCAGATGAATAGATTACCGAGCATAACTGGATTGGCATCCACGATATACGAATCTGGCCATGCCCCCCCCTGCCGGGAATTGCACCAAACCAACCAACGCCAGCAGCCCCACCCCCGCCTCCCGGGGTCTCGCCGGGCTCACCATTACCGCCAAAGATCAGTAGCGCGGTTCCTCCCTCAGAACCACCGCCACCCCCGTCGAATGGTGCCGCAGCGCCCGTACCATCAAAAGCCGACGTGCCGTCAGCTGAACTACCAGCGGATGAACCGCCCCCGCCTCCCCTGACAGGTATACCAAACAAACCTGTGGCGCCTGCCGCTCCGTTGCCACCACGGTAGAGCCCGGCGGTACTGCCAGCAGCACCCGCGCGAATAGTGCTATTTCTGCCGCTTGATCCTCCACCCGCCGACAACTCTCCCGGAGATGAAAACCAACTCGTGCCACCAGGCAGTTCACTGGTTGGAGCCGCGCCTTCACCAACAACGAAAGGCACGCGATCACCAGGACTGACAGAAAATGCTCCAACAGAATACGCACCGCCACCGCCTCCTCCTAGGCCAACCCCTCCTCCGCTGCCGCCTGCGCCCCAGACTTGAACAGTAATTCGGCTGACCGCGGATGGAACCTCAAACTGACCGGCACCGGGTTCGGTATAAACAATGGATTCCTGCGCCAATAATGCGCCTGGCGCGGCCAGCAAAATTAAAATCAAGCCGATCCAAGATCTCAGCGAGCAAGATAGAGACGTCATCTCATCCTCACCTCTACTGAACGCTCCGCCACATCAGCTCCCGCTCCACAAGCACCTTTGCTTACTATCAGAATTGAGCCTGTCATCCCCCCAACCTCAGAACATGAAAGCTCACTGAAACAGGCCGCAAGACCTCCTGTCTCAAAATCCACTGTGTCGATGGGCGCCGCTCCGCATGATAAAGGGGAACTGTCACTTTGAGAGAGGAGTTCTGCCAACGCCACCTGCGCCCCACTCTCCGCCGCCAAAAACGCCCTTTGGGATTGAATCTGAAAGCTGACCGCCTTGCCAGAGCTTTCCTGTAATTGCGCCATGCCGATCACCAGCAAGGCCAACACGGTGATGACAAAAATCGCAACGGGAAGACCTGCGCCGTTTTGCTTGTAAAGGAATTGGTCACGGTACATTTCGGATCTGCACCTCCTGGCTCACTCGGGTGGTTTCGTCACCGTCCCGGTCTGACAGTTCAAATTCAAAGTTCACCACGGCAGCGCGGCGCAGTGATGGTGGTGTTACTCGCAGATTGAACGAACCACCGACCAGGTTGGCACTCATCACTTCCCGGGTTCCGCTGCCTCCACTCAGCGCAGCTGCCGAAGGCTGGGAACCGCCTGGCGTGTAGTCACTGAAGCGATAAAGCCATGGCCCGATCTGGCAGATGCTGACGGGCGAGGCAATGGCATACAGGCGTTTTTGCGGGGAGCGTTCGCGAAAGCGATGGCTGGAGGAAAGTCCAATGGTTGTATCGCTGGCATCAACCTCATTGATGGACGGTGAAACCGGCCCCGGATCAGACGTGCCATAAAGATCAGACTGGGCCGAGCCGTAACCGTATACCACCAGCCGGGCGCCAGCGGGGACTGCTCGCCCGAAGGGCACAATGCTCACTTCCTCAAAATCAGGGCCTGTTGTGAGAGACTCATAGGTTGTACCGGCAATGACCGGCAGCCACTCTAAACATTGGCCGTTCTCGCGAACGGACAGGGGAAACGCTTCGCGCACCTCCCGGGTGATTTGCTCACTGATCACCACGCCTTGCAGAGCACGCTGTTGCCGCTCACTGACATCAAGGGCTCCACGAGTGGACAGGGCAACAAACTGCACCGAGATGGTGGCCACAATGCCCAACAGCACGATGACCATCACCAGCTCGACCAGGGTGAACCCCTGTTGCCGGCGCATCAGAAATTCCCCCGGTAGGCGCTGAACAGGTAGGCATTGCCGGACGGGTCGGTAACGGTGATATCGATGCGTTTGGCTTCATGATTGCTCAGGCCCACTTCGGTGCCGGCACAGGCCACCGAAATAGACACCTGAAAATTGTTGTAGCCCGATAACGATTCCTTCTCGCTGTTCTCGGGCGGCGCGTTATTCAGAGTGTGATAATCGTCCACATCGTTGAACGTGCGCCGTGTTTCGCCATCCGGCCCAAGGTTGTTGCAATCCGCGTCGCCGGCATCCACCGCTCCGCCGCCCACAGGGGAATCATGGGCAAAGGATTTGGAGAGGATTTCGTCCATGTAGAGTTGCGACAATGCCACCGCACGGGTCTGATTCAAGGGATCAGCGCTTCGGCCGGTGATCAAGGCAAAGGCACCCACTACGCCGGCGATGGCAATGCTGATAATAACAATGGTCATCACCAGCTCCACAAGAGTTGCGCCCTGCTGGCGTACACCGCGTCGCCGGCAAGACCTCATGAACAAGGCCCCTGATACACGGCGCCAAGGGAGCTCAGGCAAAGGGTAAAGTCACTGTCGCCTGAGATCTGGAATTGGAGACTTTTCTCCCTGAAAGGGCCAGCCAGGCGCCCCATCGGGTCAAAGTTGATGGTAAACCCGCCGCCAGGAATCGCAGTTAGTCCGGATTGACCGGCTACCTGATACGCCACACTGGCGCCCTCACGGCGGATGGAAAACAGGGAATCCGCCGCCTCGAACTCAAAAGCATTCGAGGTTTGGCGGATGGTTACAGAAGTAGAGGGGTTGCCCGCCAGCGCTGCTTGTTGGGCAAGCAGCGTGGCGGAGGCTAGTTGTTGGGTGGCTAGGAGCGGGGAGAAGGCACTACCTCTGGCGAAGAGCCCTATGCCAAGTGCCGAGAGCACGCCAACAAGAACAATAACCGTAACCAACTCTACGAGCGTGAACCCGGAGGAAATCGGAAAGGTCGCTCTCATCATACTTCTCCTGCGCTCCAAATGACCGAAAACCTGTCTTATCGAGCTCACATTACACTGCAATTTCTACGCGATCTCAGCAGCCGCCAGCAGGAACTGTGACTGCCGATACGGCGCCATCTGCTTCGGTGTATTCGAAGAAACAGTTCCCGAGGGTAACAGTAAGGGTTCCTGCAGTCGTGGTGTTGTCTAATGTGTAATCGTTGGCATCAAGCTGGGCAGCCTCGATAATTCCATCGTTTGTCGAGGGATCAGCTTCCGGATAACCGGCAGCGGTCATATCTATAACGGTACCTTCGAGGGTCACCGTAGCTGGATTACCTCCCGCGAGCCAAGCAGAGTGAGCAATTGCAGATGCTGACTTAACAGCCCCTTGTGCTCCCTTAATACTTGCTTCCCTGGCATCCCCACCCAAATCCGCAAACCGCGGCAAAGCAAACGCCGCCAGAATACCCAAAATCACAATCACCATGACCAGTTCGATCAGGGTGAAGCCTTTCTCTTTTCTGTTCGGAATCATATTTCTCATAGGATTTCTCCGTTAGATTGATTAACTAGGTCTTACGTAAAAATTACTGGTTTTCAGTGGTTTCGATGTCACCGGTAGACGCATCATAAGTGATGTTCTTTTCATCAGCTGTACCCGCAAGGCCATCTACCTGGTAGGTATAGGTGCACAAAGAGCCAGCTGCAGTAACAACATAATCAGGTGCAGTACCAGTAATAGTCGGTGCATTGGATTGCAGAACACCTTCCCACACCTGCTCACAGCGGCTGGGGTTCATGACAGCGGTTCCGTCAGCTGCTCCGGTATAGCCACCGGTGTAGGCTACCGGCCAGCCGCGGCTGGAAACGTTCAGGTCGCCGTCACCGAAGCCTTCGAGGGTGTCGGTCGCTGCTGTAAGGCCATTCGCAACCCACTGAGCCTTTGCCAAGGCCACACCCGCAGCCAATGCACCCGCTGTGGCTTTGACGTTCGAGCTATGCGCCTCTTCCGAAAGCTGCGCAAACCGCGGCAACGCAAACGCTGCCAGAATAGCCAGGATGGCGATCACCACCACCAGTTCAATCAGGGTAAAACCTTTGTTCCGTTGCTTAGCGCTCATTTAATTCTCCTCAGAGTGTTAAAGCTTATTAATAGTTGTCTCACGTATCCGTTTGACCATTCCCTACTGACTTACGCTTACTTGATGGTCGTCAATTTCCATCAGTTTCAGGCCAGTAGCCCGCTTGTTTTTGTTATTTCCCTGAGTGGCCGGTACGGCGTAGTCCACCTGTACCTGCCATATAAACGGTGCGCCGGGCTCCCTTCGGCGACCTTCCAGCAGCAGGGGCTGGCCGGGTTGGTAAACCAGCCATTGCTGCTGTGGGTTGAAGCACCAGCCCCGTTTGTCCGGGGCCAGTTCGTTGCAACTCGTTTCAACTTGCGCCCCTCTGCCAAAATCCAGCAGGGGCAGCGGGTTCAGGCCGGCCAGCTGCTCCAGGGTTTCACCCCGGGCCAGTATGGCTTCGGCACCGCGCACCACCAGGGCGCTGCGCACCTGGTTCAGCATCAGCCGGGCGCTTTGCTGTTCGGCCCGGTACTGGGTTTGTTCTATGGCGTCCAGCAAAAACCACATGGCAATGGCCAGTACGCTGAACGCTACCAGTGCCCGGAAGCGGCGGTGGTTGTCTGCCGCTGTCCGGCCGGCCGGGCCTGCCAAGGCTTATCCCCGCCCCATGGCGGCGGACCCCAAATCCCATATTGGCAGGAATACGCCGAGCGCCAGAATAAGTACCAATACGCCCATCACCACAATCAGTATCGGCTCGATGGATTCCGC
>TARA_R100000049_G_C1956966_1_pt1 | contig 16083 bp, 13 predicted proteins | sample TARA_R100000049 | Tara Oceans TARA_R100000049 (sample SAMEA2619992) | marine metagenome | biome: marine biome (ENVO:00000447); feature: mesopelagic zone (ENVO:00000213) & marine oxygen minimum zone (ENVO:01000065); material: "saline water (ENVO:00002010), including plankton... | reverse complement strand
TTTTTTTTTGCCCTGACGATATCCTCACCATCACCACGCGCAACTGTGACCCGTTGCAACCGTCTTCACCTTGGCAGTCACACTGAAACCACGCAGTATGAAGCTTGCGCGCACGTGCGTCTGGTAATCGGGGATTAAAATCATGCAGAAAAATATCGGCCAGTTCCTGTTTGGCAAACCGGCACAGGATCAACTGCCAGACCGTGTGCGTGATGCAATCGCCCATCAGCAGCAAGACAGCGAAAAACTGATCGGCTGGGTGCAGCTCTTGCTGGTGACGATCTTTGCGACCCTTTACGCCGTCTCACCCAAAACATTCATGAACACCGGAATTCATCCTGTCCCATGGGCATTGGGACTATATTTCCTGTTCACCTTTATCCGACTGGCACTGTCTTATCGCGGCAGCCTGTCAAACTGGTTCCTGACCCTGTCGGTTATTGTCGATATTGGTTTGCTGATGGTCCTGATCTGGAGCTTCCATATCCAGTATATGCAACCGGCAAGCTTCTATCTCAAATCGCCGACCATGATCTATGTGTTCATCTTCATCTCGCTGCGCACCCTGCGGTTTGACCCGCGTTATATTTTGCTGGCGGGCGCAACGGCGGCAATTGGCTGGCTGATACTGGTCTTTTATGTGATCTGGAGCGAACGCGGCCAAAGCATGATCACGCGGGATTATGTGACCTATCTGACATCCAATTCGATCCTGATCGGGGCCGAGATCGACAAGATCATTGCCATTGTTCTGGTATCAACCGTGTTGGCGATTGCAGTTTTGCGCGCACAACGTTCGTTCACCCGTGCCGTCACAGATGAAATCGCGGCAAGCGAGCTGTCACGCTTTATCTCGCCCGAGGTCGCCGCGCGCATTACCCACGCAAACCAGCAAATCAAACCTGGCGATGGTGAAGCCGCAAGGGCCACCATCATGTTTACCGATATCGAGGGGTTTTCCGGCGTTTCCGAAAAGCTGAGCCCGCAAGAACTTGCTGCAATGCTCAACGAATATTTCGCCGCGACCAGCAATGTGATCAATAAACATGGTGGCGTGATCACCCAGTTTCAGGGCGACGCAATGCTGATTACCTTCAACGCGGTAAAAGCCGATCCCGACCACGCATTAAACGCAGTACGGACAGCAATCGATATCACACGGGTCTGTGCTGAAACCACATTTTGCCATGGCGGCAGGCTCAAAACCCGTTGCGGGATCAATACCGGCGATATCGTGATCGGTGCGGTTGGATCGGAAAACCGTCTGACCTTCACCGTCCATGGTGACAATGTCAATATTGCCGCCCGGCTGGAACAGCTAAACAAACAATATGGCAGCTACATCCTTGCGACCGAGGATACCGTCAGGGCCTGCGAGGAAGGTTTTGCCTGGCAGGCGCGCGGTGAAGTCACCGTGCGTGGGCGCGAAACGCCAACACCGATCTTCAGCCTCTGACCGGATCAGGATTTTTACGACCATCCATATCCCCACAAAGAAAAAGCGCGCGGCGGGCGATTTGCCCGCCCCACGCTTTTTGGGGACAGATGGTCTTGGGGAGACCGGTCAGATACGGTGCCTTGACCTTGGGGTGCAGATCACTGCGGGGGACAGTGATTTTAAAGGTCCCGGTGAGTAGCGAGGGAGGGGCGCTTCACCGGCGTTTCCGCATCTGACAATTGTAAATATGCCCTTGAATTGGGGCGTAAAAACCGGCCGGTAATGACCATTCAGGGGCAAATTGGGGCAAAATAAAGTTGGGATTTAAAACCACGAAAAACCTGTTTCCGTTCGGGAAAAAAGAAGGGGCGGGATTTACCCGCCCCATTTTCGGGGTCTTCATGGTCTTGGGGAGACCGATCAGCGAGGTCTGCAATTGTTCTTTCTTCGGGGGAAGATGAAAGAACGGGCCAGAAGACGTTTGAGGGGGGACAGAAGGTTCTGGCCGTTGCCTCGACTGACAATGCCTAATCTGCCTTGTGAATAGGGCAGGAAAACAGGTCGCATAGGGCCATTTGAGGGCGAATTATGGCCAAAAATAGGCGCACGCCACTCCAAACCCGCGATAGCGAAATGAACAATAATGATCTATCCTGAAGATTGTCCGGTTTCACATTGGCCTGAATGTGCCAATCCGAAATTCAGCATGCACCTGCATTAACTCCCGGCACCGGCTCCTTGCCCCGCATGCCAACGCAGACCGGACATCACGCACTAAACAGACCCGGCACAAACCGGGCCCGCGAAACGTCCTGACCGGTTGCCACCTTGGCAACAGCACATGGAACCGCCAAACATTACCGGGCGATGACAGAACCAACTTCCATGCGCGGACCGGTCCCATGCGTCCCATGATGCGTCAAGGAGATGTCCATGCCCCCGTCCAAAGACACAAAAGACAAAGATGACGCCAAAAATTCTCCCTCAGGCCCCCGGCACGTTCCGCGATGCGCAGCATTGATCGGCCCCTATTCCAGCGGCAAGACCAGCCTTTTTGAAAGCCTCCTTGCTGCAACCGGCCGTGTCCACCGCAAGGGAACCGTTCGCGATGGCACGACAATCGGTGATGCAACCGCCGAAGCACGCGAACGGCACATGAGCACCGAAATGACAGTTGCCCAAACCCGTTATCTTGACGAGGAATGGCACTTCATCGACTGCCCCGGCTCTGTCGACTTTGCACAGGATGCCCGCGAAGCCGCGATGATATGCGACGTTGCAATCGTCGTAGTCGAACCCGATCCGACACGCGCCATGATCGCCGCACCGACCCTGAAATTTCTTGATCGCAACCGCATTCCGCACCTGATTTTCATCAACAAAACCGACCATGGCGGCATCCGCCTGCGCGACAGTCTTGATGCGTTGCAATCAATTTCGGAACGCCCACTTGTTCTTCGTGAAATTCCAATCCGCGATGGCAAGGGGCCTGACGATACGATAACCGGTTTCGTCGATGTCGTTTCCGAACGGGCCTATCAATATCTGGAAGGGCAACCGTCGAAACTGATCACGCTGCCCGCCAATGCCAAGGATCGCGAAACAGAAGTCCGCGACGGGTTACTCGAAGCTTTGGCGGATTTTGACGACAACCTGCTTGAACAGATTCTAGAAGATCAGAAACCGGCAACAGCAACGATCTATGACAATCTTGAACGAGATCTGGCCAAGGATTTGATTGTTCCGGTCTTTTTCGGTTCTGCCGAACATGATCACGGGATCATCCGGTTGTTAAAGGCGTTGCGCCACGAGGCCCCGAATGCAGATGTCTGCGCCCATCGCCTGGGCATTGAGCCGGAAGATAACGTCGCCGCCGTCCAGATTTTCAAAACTGTTCATCTGCCCCATGCGGGGCGGTTTTGTTATGGGCGCGTCCTTTCGGGACAGCTAAAGAATGGCGACACACTTGGTCGCGACAAGGTCGCAGGCATGTGTCAGGTCTTTGGCGATAAGCACGAAAAGCTCGATATCGGCACATTTGGCAGCATTATCGGCCTGCCGCGCATCGATCATCTTCGAACCGGCTCGCTCTGCACCACCGATGGTGAAATGGATAATCTGTGGCCCGATCCATTGCCCCCGCTTTATGAAACAGGGCTGGAAGTCACCAAACCCGGTGATGACGTCAAACTGACCGAAGCATTGCGCCATCTGTGCGAACAGGACAGGTCGCTGTCCTTCATCCATAGCGACAATACCGGACAACTTGTTTTACGGGGGCATGGTGATATCCATCTTCAGGTCGCACTGGCGCAGCTTCGCAGCCGCTATCACCTTGAAATCGAAACCCGGCCTGTTGAAACCGCCTATCAGGAAACCGTGCGCAAACCGGCCCAGGCGCGCGGGCGATATAAAAAGCAGACCGGCGGTCACGGGCAGTTTGGCGATGCCCAGATCGAACTGAAACCCCTTGGACGCGGCGAAGGTTTTTCATTCACTGAACGAATCGTCGGCGGGGCCATTCCCCGGCAATATATCCCAGCTGTCGAAAAAGGGGTGCGCGACGCCACGCGTTCCGGGCCGCTCGGTTTTCCGGTTGTCGACATCGCGGTTGAATTGGTTGACGGGTCCTATCACGCGGTCGACAGTTCGGATCAGGCGTTTCAGATGGCCGGGCGCATTGCCATCGCCGAAGCGCTTAAAGAAGGGCAGTCTATCCTGCTTGAACCCATCGAAAGATATTCGATTTCAATTCCGTCCGAATTCACGTCAAAAGCCCAGCGACTGGTCAGCACCCGGCGTGGTCAGATCCTTGGGTTCAGCGCCAAGGATGACTGGCAGGGATGGGACGAAATCGACGTGCAGATGCCAGCATCCGAAACCGGCGACATGGTGATGGAATTACGGTCACTCACACAGGGCACGGGCTTTTTCACGCGAAGTTTCTCGCACATGCAGGAGATTGCGGGAAAACAGGCCGACCTGATCGTCAGCGCCCGACAAAAACCACATAAAAAGTAATAGAATTGATCTATCGCTAATCATTAAACTATTGATTGGCGTAAAGTTTTCCAATGATTGATACTCTTTGCAGACAAAGAGAAAACCTTCGGGCATGTGCCCCATTTAACCGGAGTGACAACATGCAGATCGATATCGGAATCAATGAAACCAACCGCACTGCAATCGCCGACGGCTTGGGCCGCGTTCTGGCAGATTCTTATGCGCTGTATCTCAAAACCCATAACTTCCACTGGAACGTGACCGGCCCGATGTTCCAGACCCTGCACACCATGTTCGAAGAACAATATACCGAACTGGCCATGGCGATTGACGAACTTGCCGAACGTATTCGGTCGCTGGGGGCCTTTGCACCGGGTAGTTTTTCGGCCTATTCGAAACTTTCCTCGATCCCCGAAGAAACTGGTGTGCCTGCGGCCAAGGACATGATCGCGCAATTGGTCGAAGGCCATGAAACCGTGATCAAGACCGCGCGTTCACTTTATCCGATCTGCGACTCGTCAGACGATGACGCCACCGCAGACCTGCTTACCGCACGTATTCAGGTCCATGAAAAAACCGCCTGGATGTTGCGATCCCTGCTGGAAAGCTAAGACGCAAAACGTCGTGCTCAACAAGAAGGCCCGGATGGATTTCCGGGCCTTCTTCGTATCCGGCTTCGCCAACCGAACCCTATCCGCGCAGTAACGGATCAATCCGCCTTGCCGCACGCAGAACCGCAAAATCATGCCCGTGCGGTGCCGCAATCATCAACGCCCCCGGTGCAACACCATCACCAACCGGAACCGGGATCGATATGGCGCAGGCATCCGAAAGGTTCAGATAGGATGTGTTGCGCAACATCATTGCATTCAAACGATCGAAGTCGGCCTCAACTTCGGCAATCTTGGGTGCCATCATCGGCAAGGTTGGTGCAATCATCACATCGACATCCGCCATTGCCGAACTGAACATCGCAATCACGTCGGTCCGTTTGGCATAGGCATCAATCAGGTCTGCCGCACTTAGTGTATCGGCGAAACGCATCCGGTTCAAAACACGCGGATCGCCGCAAGTTTCAAGCGCCTTGAAATCCTGTGAATAGATTTTATGCGCCTCGGCCGCGACAAGAATTTTGTTGATCACGGCATTTTCGGCCAAAAAGCCCAGATCAATCTCGATCAACTGATGTCCGGCATTTGCCAGCTTTTTGCAAACCGCATCAAAATCCGCCCGCACCCGGTCATCAAGATCATTCACAAAGGCATGGGCCGGCACACCGATTTTGATCGGGGCGGGTTTGCCATCCTGTGCGGGGACGGTTTTGCCCGACATGACTTCAAATGCGGTTATGGCGGTTTGCAAATCACCGGCAAGCGGACCCGCCGTGTCAAAACTTTTGGCCAGCGGATGAATGCCTTCGCCCGAAATCCACAAACGGCTGGGCTTATACCCATAAAGCCCGTTGATCGCCGACGGAATGCGAACCGATCCGCCGGTATCAGTACCCAGCGCGATATCGACCAGACCAAGTGCAACCGTCAAACCGCCGCCCGATGTCGACCCGCCCGGAATGCCTTCAGGGTCAAACACATTGCCCGGCGTTCCGTAATGCGGGTTAAGTCCAACACCGGAATAGGCAAATTCGCTAAGTGCTGTACGGCCAAACGGCACGGCACCGGCAGCCTTGATACGCGCAACGATTTCGCAATCCCGCGATGCCGCCGGGCGACCCTGCAACAATTTTGATGCTGCCGTGGTGGTCACACCGGCCTCGTCGTAAAGGTCCTTTACCGAAACCAGCATACCGGCCAACGGCAAGTCTGTTGCCGATTGCGCCACTCGTTCTTCAGCCGCCGCGGCGTCACGCAAAATGCGGTCACGGTCGAATTCGGTGAAAATCCTGGCTGCCAAATCGCCCAGTTGATCGACCCTGTCGATTGCCGCCTTCGCCTTGTCGATGATCGCACCCATCGGGCTGCCTCCGTTACGTTCTGATTTTTATGGAAATTTTCTGAAACCGAGCCTAGGCGATTTCAGGCAATTCAACAATGTCATAGCTGTGCGTAATGCTCAGCCCCCGTACCGGGTCATGCATCGCCATTTTAAACGAACGTGCCGGACGCACCCCGCCCTTCGCACCAAAAGTTCCACACAGCATCGCAGCCGCCTTGCCATTAGCCCCTGCTGACTTTAGCCCCGAACCTTCGATCAGATCGGAAAGCGGACGGATCGATGCAATCGTGCCTTCCTGATATGGAACCCATTCATCACTGTCGCCTTCACGGATCCAGGATTTCAGTTCGATCTGTTCCAGATGATCGGCAACATCGTCAAATTTCCAGATCGTGTTGGCGACCGGCTTGGCGCAAATCTGCTTTGACAGTGCAACCGAATGGGCTTCAAGTTCGCGGTCGGTATGATCGGATGCCAGTCCAAGATACAAAACACCATCCTTTGCAATCACCAGCGGCTCTACCTCGCCCGATGTGCCTTTGCCAACCACCTCGATCACCGGTGCCTGGGTCAGCATGCCAAACGATGTGCGGTAATAAAGCGGCACGGTCGAAGGCGGTTTGACCCCGATAGCGGCCAGTTCGTCAATGTGATGCTGGATTGCCTTGGCATCGCGGCCGGTCCAGCCAGCAACCGTGCAATGGCCGATTTCAAAGCTGACGACACCGCCATCAAGGATAAAATTCATCTGCATTTGCGTTATCCCAATTCTGATTTTTACAAATTTTGCGCGCATCTGGCGGTTGCGGACCGGTTCCCGGTCCGCCCCGAAGGCACAAAAGATCAAGACATGATGCGTGTTGTCGCGCGTGTTTATCCCGACCGGATCAAAGGATGTCGGGCAGGAACAGGGCGACGGACGGCACCGCGACAAGCAGGGCGATCATGGCAAGCATCACCAGAACGAACGGAATGACGCCCAGCATCACATCGGACAATCGACCTGATTTGCGTGCGCCCTGCACAACGTAAAGATTAAGTCCGACAGGCGGTGTGATCAGGGCCATCTCGATCAGAACGATCAGGAGGATTCCGAACCAGACCTTATCGAATCCCATGCCGGTCATGATAGGCACAATGATCGGGATGGTCGCCACCATCAGCGACAGGGTTTCAATGAAGAAACCCAGCACGATGTAAAGCAGGATCACGACCATCAAAGTCCCCATCGGCGAAAAATTCAAACCGGTCAGAAGGTCCTTAAGCTCGCGCCCCATGCCTGCGGCAGTCAGGGTAAAGTTCAGGAAATAAGCCCCGATAATCACCAGCATGATCATCGCGGTGATCCGAACCGTGCCATACAGGCAGCGTTCGATCATTTCGCGGGAAACACCGCGATTGAATGCCGCAATCAGCATCGCAATCGCAACCCCGACGGCGGCCGATTCAGTTGGCGTTGCCCAACCGGCATAGATCGACCCGATCACCACAAGGAACAGAACCACAATCGGCAGAAGATGCTGCAGGCTGCCGATCCGCTCCGACCAGGTGAATGAACGGCTTGTGCCGCCAAGGGTCGGCTTGATCTTGCACAGGATCGCCGTGACCATCATGAAGGCCACCGCCATCAGAAGCCCCGGGATCAACCCGGCCAAAAAAAGACGCGGGATCGATGTTTCGGTCAGGAAGCCATAGACGATCAGGTTGATCGAAGGCGGGATCATGATGCCAAGCGTCCCACCCGCGGCAATCGCACCGGAAAACAGTTTCGGATCATAACCGAGCTTTTCGGCCTGCGGCATGGCAACGGTTGCCACCGTCGCCGCCGTCGCAACAGATGATCCCGACGTTGCCGAAAACATCGTCGCGGTACCGATATTGGCGTGGATCAATCCGCCCGGAAGCCATGAAAACCATTTATCAAGGGCTTCATAGGTGCGTTCGGCAATGCCCCCGCGCACCAGAATTTCCCCCAGCAGCACAAAGAACGGAATGGCGATCAGGGTTGATGAATTCGACGATGACCAGACCACCTGCCCAAGCCCGCGTAAAAGCGGGAAAGGCGAAAACAGCTGATCAACCCCGAAACCCAGCAGGAACAGAACAATCCCGACCGGAATGGACAGGGCCAAAAGCCCCAGAAGCGATGTGGTAACTGTAAAGATCATGCTTCCAACTCCAGTTCGGAGCGGGCACCAACAAGCGCATCGGCCTGCTCGAGGTTACGCTTGACCAGAAGCGACAATGTCAGGATGACCAGAACACTTGAGCACACGGCAAACCATATCCAGCCGGAAAGCCAGATTGATTGCGGTATCCATAATGGCGTTTCAAGTGGAGTATTGGCGCGTGACCCGCGTTCAATCGTCTTTTGCAGAACCGGCCAGCTTTGAACGGCAATAACAATCGACGTTCCGGCAAGGGCAATGATCGCAAGAAGATCAAGCATTGCCTTGCCACGCTGGCGCAGACGCAAACGGATAAGGTCAATACGGACATGCGCCAGTTCCGTCAGGGCATACGACATGCCCCAACTGGCAACGCCGGCCATCACATAACCCGATATTTCGTCCGCCCCCCCAAAGGAAATGCCGACTTCACGTAAAAGAATATCTGCGATGATCAGGACCACGCAGCCTGTCAGAACAAGTCCGACAAGCAACGCGATCATGCGGTTAATGCGGCGGATGGCCGCAATCAATGAGGTAGTCACGGTTGCGGCCTCCTCCGGCTGGTTTTCTGCTTAGCTCAGAGGTACGGTAACACCGACGGCTTTACCAACCGTTTCGTTCCAGCGCGTAACCCACTCCGCACCTGCACGTTCAGCCCATTCCGGCAAGACAACGGTCGTCAGGATTTCCTTGGCCTTGGCAAGATCGGCATCAGATGCCTCAACCAGGGTCATATTCGCCGGGTTCCCTGCCGGGCAGGTTCCATTACCGGTCAGACACGCGATATCGGCTTCAAGAGCACCTGCGGCTGCGGCCCAGGCCGGGGCTTCGAACTTGGAATTGACTTCGTCGGTAATCAGTTTCTGCATTTCCGGCGACAGGCTGTTCCACTTGTCAAAATTCATCGCTGTTACAACCGGGTCCCAGCCACCAAGCGGAATGGTCATAAGGTGGTCGGAAACTTCCCACCAACCCGCACTGTATCCCGAACCAGCACCGGTAACGGCACAATCAATCACACCACGTTCAAGCGCGCCCGGTACTTCGGAAAACGCAACATTCACACCGTTGGCACCCAGTGCCTCAAGGAACTTGGTGGTCATGCGGCCCGAACCACGAACCTTTTTACCTTTCAGGTCTTCAAGCGAGGTCACATCGCCCTTGCAGAAAACGACCTGCGGCGGGTATGGCGCAATTGCAAGAACCTTGGAATTGAAGCGTTCCTTGAAGATATCTTCGACCATCGGGCGGGCGGCTTCAACCATCGCCTTTGCTTCTTCGGCTGTGTTGGCAACCAGCGGCACATCTAGGCCTTCAAGTTCCGGGGCATCGCCAACCGCATAATCGGCAACCGTCATGCCAACATCGAAAACGCCATCATTCAGAATACGAAAAACGTCGCCGCCGCCGATACCCATCTGATCATGGGTGGTCATCTGGACATTAATGTCGCCGTTTGATGCGGCGGGCAGTTCTTCGGTCCAGAACGGTGTTTCAAACTGCTTGTTCAGCGGCAGGCTGCTCCAGCTGCCAACAACCGAAAGGTCTTCGGCAAAGGCAGGGGTTGCCATCATGCCCGCACCAAGGGCAGAAACGGCAAGTAACGATGATACTGTCTTTTTCATGAGATGGTCCTCTCTGATAGCTAGGTTTTATTTGTGATTTCAGGCGGTCTTTGTCTGCAGTGAAAATTCCGCGGCTTCTGCCAGGACATCCGTCACCAGCATCAGACCGGGTTCATGCGTGATGGCAAGGTCCGGCAAAACATTGCGGATCGCCATTTGCGGCGTAACGCCACAGGCCCAGAAAACCGGGATATCCCCCTCGTCCACGACAGGTTCGTCGCCGAAGTCCGGCTTCATGAGATCGGAAATGCCAATGCTGGCCGGATCGCCAATATGAACCGGCGCACCATGCGCCAGGCGATAACGATCGGAATAAAGGATGGCACGGATGGCATCGGATGGTTTGAAGGACCGCATCGAAACCACCAGCGGGCCATGGAAACGCCCGGCCGGGGTGGTGGCAATATTGGTTACATACATCGGAACGTTCCGATTGGCGTCCATATGACGCAGTGGCACACCACTGCGAGTAATCGCCGCCTCGAACGAAAATGAACAACCGAGAACAAAGGTCACCAGATCATCGCGCCAAACCGCACTCAGATCGGAAACACTGTCAAAATCAGTCGTGCCACGAAACACACGATAGCCCGGCAGATCGGTACGAATATCAAGATCGGTGCCAAGTTCCGGGATATACGGCGAACCCGGTTCGGACATGCCGATCAATGGGCAGGATTTCGGGTTTTTGGCACAAAATTTAAGGAACTCGTCGGCATAGCTTGCCGGCAGGATCGCAAGATTGCCCTGCAGATACCCGGATGCATAGCCGGTGGTGGTGCCCCGATGTTTTCCGGAACGGATTGCGTGTCGCAAAGCCAGCGGCGATATCGTCGATGCAGATTCCGAAACGGTCGTCGGGGAACAAGATGCGCTTTTTGTCGCGTTCATTTATTCGGTCCTGTTCTCAGCCTCGAAACAAGCTTGAGAAACTCAACCGATCTTGTCAAGAAATCATTTTAGTCAATTTATGATCTAATTTAACGATCAGTTTGATCGAACAATCTGGCCGCCTCGATCACGGCCTCGCCAATTTCACGATTGCGTTCCGGGTAATAACTGATCACAAAATGAAGGTCGGTCAGCCGGGCTTCTTCCTGCACCGGGATTGCCTTAATATGTTCATCCCAAACGGAATTTGTAACCATCAGGGACGGCAGAACCCCGATCCCGAAACCTCCGCCGACAAGGTGTTTTACGGTCGAAAGTGACGCCGATCCATGTAATGCTGGCGGCGAAATATCGGGCGCGGAAAAGATGCTTTCGACCTCGCGAAACGGAGGTGTTCCCTTTGGGAAGGTGACAATAGCATGCTCGGCAAGCTCCGCCAGCGACATCGGATGATCGGGTAATTCCATCGATCCGGTGCAATACCAGCCCAGTTGAACCGGTTTCAGGGCCGCGGCAACCGCCCCCTGTGGCACCGATTCCCGCAGCATGATCGCAACGTCAAGCGCATCATCAGCCATGGTCATCGCCAATTGGCCGGATGTATCAACCGACAATTCGAAACGGACTTTCGGGTAATCGTCTTTCAGCTTGTTCAACATGTCGGTCAGGATCGTATGAACGATGGTTTCCGCCACGCCAATGCGGACCGTGCCGCTCAGTTCCCCCGGATGGGTCAATTCCTGCCAGATACGATCGCGTGCGCGCGATAAACGCTGCGCTTCTTCAAGAAAACGAAGACCAGCCGCCGTCAAACGCACCTGCCGGTTGGACCGGTCAAACAGCATGATGCCCAGTCTTTTTTCAAGTGCGGAAACCCGCGATGAAATCGCCGACTGGGACAGATCATATTTTTGGGCCGCCGCGCGAAAGCCCCCTGCCTTGACGATATCCTGCAGAATCTCGATATCTTTGAATTCAAACACGTTTTCGTTCCCCAAATAGCAACTGTATCGTCGATCCTGTCAGTCGGATCGTTTGATTTAAGATCACAATACCCTGCAACCGATCATCTGGCACGATCAATCCATCGCGGTTTTGGGATCGTATGCAAAACATGACCATAGAAAAGATACGTTTTCGGGCATTCTGGCTTAATTGCACAACACCAGAAATGCTCATCACTCCCCCCTCACCGAGGCGTTACTTGCCCAAAGCGCCTTTTCCTTCGACATTGAACACAGCCAGTTTGGAGGGTTAGATGCTGATACGCCGCAAAAAGGGTTGGGAAATCGCCGAACGCGATGTGACCCCGGAATCCGTTTACAAAAACCGTCGCCAGTTTCTGAAGGGCATTGCTGCAGGATCAATCGGCGCCGCAGCAACCAGCCTGCCCATCGGTCGCGCACTGGCCCAGGGATCCGATCCCACCGCCGATCTTTATCCGGCGATGCGCAATCCGGCTTACGTTGTTGATCGCGCCATTACCGACAAATCAAAGGCGCTGACCTATAACAACTTCTATGAATTCGGATCGCACAAATTCATTTCCGATGCTGCCCAGGCGATGAAAATCCGCCCATGGACGGTCAAGATTGACGGAATGGTTGAAAAACCGATTGAAATCGATTTTGAGGATCTGGTGCGCAAAATGCCGCTGGAAGAACGCGTTTATCGCTTCCGCTGCGTAGAAGCCTGGGCGATGACCGTGCCCTGGACCGGTTTCCCGATGAAGGCACTGGTCGATTATGCCAAACCGCTTTCAGGTGCAAAATACATCGAAATGCAAACTGCGGAACAAAAGGACACCATGCCGGGCCTGCGGCAGTTCTGGTATCCATGGCCCTATATCGAAGGCCTGACAATCAGCGAGGCCACCAACGAACTTGCAATGATCGCGACCGGCATTTACGGCGAACCGCTTCCCAAACAGAACGGTGCGCCGTTGCGTCTGGTCACTCCGTGGAAATACGGCTTCAAGAACGTCAAATCGATTGTCCGATTTACCTTTACCGACAAACGCCCCGTCAGTTTCTGGGAACAGCTTAACGACGGCGAATATGGCTTCTGGGCCAACGTGAACCCAAAAGTTCCCCACCCGCGCTGGAGCCAGGCACAGGAACGCCTGCTGACCACCGGGGATGAAGTCCCGACACAGCTTTACAATGGCTACGAGGAATATGTCGCGGATCTTTACAAGGGCATGGAAGACGAAAAACTGTTCATGTAACGGCCAAACGTCACGGGATCGGTGGCCCTCATGACCCCGATCCCGCGTAGCGGCGATAAATATCATCAAAGGTGCCATCGTCGCGCATGTTGACCAGTTCTTTCTCAAGACCGCGATATTCCCGGCTGAGAAAGAACTGCGACTTACGCGACAGACCGATAAGGGAAGGTTCGCCCTGCAACACCAGACTTGCCTTGCGCACCGCCAGATTCTTGTCGCTCAGCAAATCCGCTGCCAGCAATTCCGGCACAATGACCGCGTCGACATGCTGTTGATTGAGCATCCGAAACAGTGTGAGATAGTCTGCTGCTTCCACCCATTCGATACTTTCTTCGGACGACAGCGCATCGATATAGGACGCACCGCGAAGCACGCCGACATGCTGGCCTGCCAGCCCTTCAATCTGCCTGATATCCGGGGTTAGTGCCGATTGATAAATCGCTTTTGGTTCGTCGGGCAGTGCGGCATCGAAGAAATACATGAATTTCTCCCTCTCTGCCGAACGGTTCGGTCCCAGCATGATATCCGCCCCACCTTCTTCCATCAGATAAAGGGCCCGACGGAACGGCACCACATCAAACCGCAAAGTATGCCCGGCACGTGATGCTGCTTCTTTCAAAACCTCGACATATATGCCGGAAAATTCCGGCTCTTGCCCTTCCCCGGCAACAATGCGGTAAGGCGGCGCATCGTTTATTGCAACCAGTAATTCTGTGGCAAGCACAGCCTTCCCGCCCCCGCACAAAACAATCAGGGCACATAATGCAATCAGGCGGTGCGCAAAGCCCGGCAAAAGCGTCTCCGTCCGGCAGACCGGCTAGCTGATCGATTTCAACGAAAGGCTGCTTCCTTAGTCTAAAAATTCAAGGCCATTCAATTAGAATCAACTTATATGATTACGGTGAAATGTCAGACAACTATCCAGACGAACAGGCCTCAAGGTCCGCTGCGCCGACGCCCCTTGTATTTCGACTTGTTGGCCGATTTTGACCCCGGCCCGATGGTTCCGATACTGCGTGCCATCGGCCCGGCATCGGCAAGGCCAAGTTCCTGATCCTCAAGGCGCTTGATCTCGTCACGCAGGCGGGCTGCTTCCTCGAATTCAAGGTTTCCAGCGGCTTCACGCATGCGTTTTTCAAGGTCTTCGATATGCGCACGCAGATTGTGCCCGATCAGGACATCACCCGAAACGCCGGTATCGACCGTGACGTAATCATGCTCGGCAACGCTTTCCAGAACATCGCGGATTTTGCTGCGCACCGATTCTGGCGTGATGCCATTGGCTTCGTTATAGGCAATCTGTTTTTCGCGGCGGCGGTTGGTTTCGCCAATCGCATATTCCAGACTGTCGGTCATCTTGTCGGCATAGAGCAAGACCCGGCCATCAATGTTACGCGCCGCACGCCCGATGGTCTGCACCAGCGATGTTTTCGACCGAAGGAAACCTTCCTTGTCCGCATCCAGAATGGCAACAAGCGCACATTCAGGAATATCCAGACCTTCGCGCAAAAGGTTGATGCCGACCAGAACATCAAACACGCCAAGCCGCAGATCGCGAATGATTTCGATCCGTTCCAGTGTGTCGATATCCGAATGCAGGTAACGGACCCGCACCCCATGCTCATGCAGATATTCGGTCAGATCCTCGGCCATGCGTTTGGTCAGCGTCGTGACCAGAACACGCTGCCCCTTGGCGGCACATGCCTTTGCCTCGGCCAGCAGATCATCGACCTGTGTTTCCACCGGACGAATGATGCAAACAGGATCAATCAGACCAGTCGGGCGAATGACCTGTTCGGTGAATACACCGCCCGTGCGTTCCATTTCCCAATTGCCCGGCGTTGCTGACACAAACACGCTTTGCGGGCGCATGGCTTCCCATTCCTCGAATTTAAGCGGGCGGTTATCCACGCAACTCGGCAGGCGGAAGCCATGTTCGGCCAGGGTGAATTTGCGATTATAGTCACCTCTGAACATGCCGCCGATCTGCGGCACGGCAACGTGACTTTCATCAACAAACAGCAACGCATTTTCCGGCAGATATTCAAACAATGTCGGTGGCGGTTCGCCCGGATTGCGGCCCGAAAGCCAGCGGGAATAGTTTTCAATCCCTTTGCAGTGGCCCACGGTTTCCATCATTTCCAGATCGAACATCGTGCGCTGCTCGATCCGTTCGGCCGCCAGAAGTTTTCCTTCCTGCTGGAACTGCGCCAGCCGGTCTTTCAATTCCTGTTTGATGCCGGTCATCGCCTGCACCAGTGTCGGACGCGGTGTGACATGGTGCGAATTGGCATAGACGGTCACCGAGTCCATGGTGGCAAATTTGTGCCCGGTCAGCGGGTCAAACTCTGCCAATTCCTCGACCTCGTCACCAAACATGGAAACACGCCATGCCCGGTCTTCGGCGTGGGCCGGGAAGATTTCCAGAACGTCACCACGCACCCGGAATGTCCCGCGCGAAAATGCGGCGTCGTTGCGGGTATATTGCAACTCGACCAGCCGCTTCATGATCAGGTTGCGATCAACCTCATCGCCAGCCGCAATCCGCTGTGTCATCTCAAGGTAGGTCTCGACCGCGCCAATACCGTAAATGCAGGAAACAGACGCCACGATGATACAGTCATTGCGCTCCAGAATCGCGCGCGTTGCCGCATGTCGCATCCGGTCAATCTGTTCGTTAATCGAACTGTCTTTTTCGATATAGGTGTCCGAGCGCGGGATATAGGCTTCGGGCTGGTAATAGTCGTAATAGGATACGAAATACTCGACCGCGTT